>Ga0307513_10000257_pt1 | contig 76276 bp, 94 predicted proteins | sample 15_EM_MG_FD_202174 | JGI IMG/M metagenome (GOLD analysis project Ga0307513, IMG submission 202174) | Populus trichocarpa ectomycorrhiza microbial communities from riparian zone in the Pacific Northwest, United States - 15_EM | ecosystem: Host-associated > Plants > Roots > Unclassified | place...
GTTGTGGTTGTGGTGGGGCTCCGCTTGCGGACGACCACCCTGTCGCCTTTGGATCAAATCGCCAATAGCCTTTCGACCACTGCTGTGCGCTGACGGACGAGGGAAGTTGGGCAGGTGGGGGGCCAGGATAACCGGGAGGATGTGGCGGGGGCCAAACACCTTGATAGCCCTGCGGTGGGTGGGGGGGCATGCTCGCGTTAGCTGAACTAATGTTCGAAGGGTTAATTCTTGGACGCCATGTCGTTTGAGCGGTGGCAGAGGCAGGCATGTACGTGGTTTGCATCGTGGGTAGGGGTTAGGGTTCGGGAAGAGGAGGGAAGGGTGATAAAAGAGAACTGGAAACCGGCAAAGGTGAGATACTTATAAGGAGTCAGGACGCACGGATGGATAGACCGTGGACTCACGGTCAGTGCTTACGACAAATGGGACAAAGAACGTTGGGAGTCGTGGGTGTAATCGTCTTCTCCTGCACGGCCCTCAAGTACTGGGCCGGAGGCAAATGAAGATGGGCCCTGGTGGTCGGCAGACGGGTCGCGGCTAATAAAGGTGCCCACGGCGAGAGTTCCGGTGGTCTGATTGCAGGACAACAATTGCGTCCGGAAGAGAGGAAAAGAGAAGGAAAAAAAAAGTGGAAGAATAAAGTGCAAGCGAGCAAGGCGCCAGGGTCTGCTGCTGCAACTGGAAGCTAACGCAGAACGGCGAACAAGAAGGTCGAGCACACAGCCCACCGAGTCTAGCACCTCGGCCGACGAATCGCAGTATGGTCCTGTGCCGTCCGGTGGCGATGACTGGATGTGACCCCCCCCTCCCACCCTATCTCTCTCTCTTTATACCTGAAAATTGAAATGAAATTATAACCGGTTGCCGGCTACCATGTTACATTACCAACGTGAAGAGTGTATGAGGATGTAGTATGTATGTGGAACGAGGGAAACGTGGGACGGGTCAGGCTCAGCTAGGTACCAGAAACAAACATGCCAAAATGTGAAAGAAGGTGGAATCCTCAAACTACCAATTCCAATCGTCGTCGTCGTCGTCACTTTTGTTCTGGACCGAAGCCGATGGGGATTTGGTGTCTGGTTTCATCACAACCCCCAATCCACTTGTGTAGCTACGCAGATCACCATCATCATCCAGCAGTGAGGTTTGCGCAGCCGATCTCTCGGGCATCGGGTGCTCGGCCTGTGTAGGGGATATCGAGGCAACGAACGGGTTCGTGGATATCGATGCCCCAGTGACAGGCAGTGGTGCGGGAGCCGACCATGCGTTCAACAGGGACTGGGACATGTCCGCTAACAACACCGATGCGCGTTTCTGGCTTTTTGTGAAACTGAAATAGGGGAAATTTAGATGCGGAATAAGGTTTAGGCGTATGGGAATATACATACGCCTCAGTCCGTTGTAGCTCCTCCCACTTCTTTCCCACTGTCCCCAGCACCCACGAGGGTGTATCCGACGGTAAGGTACCCAGTCCGGGCATCGATGACGTCGGCAACATAGGCGACTTTGCTTCTCGCTGTCGTGACTGACCCAGTTTCGAGGGGACCCTCCCTGTAGTTTCGGATGGAATATCACGAGACCTTCGTCTGAGGGTTTTCGAAATCTTGTCCTCATCTAAACTCGTTTTTGAGATGTCGACTACTGTAGGGTTTTCCAGGATAGGTGTGCATACGGGGGAGTGGGAAATCTCTTCGAAGATGCGCAGTTGATCTTTCTTTCCCAATACTTCACCATCTTCCTGTGGCTCCAAAGAGAAGTCGTCCTCGACGAGGGATGAATTCGCCGACGAGTGGGAAAGTCGCGTGCTTCCGCTACTGCTGGTGGTGACTGATGATGTGGGCCGATGTATTGGATGTGTTCGCAAAGGTGCTGGGGCAGGGTCGGTAGGATTTGGAGGAGCGGAACCATGCTCGCTAAGTCCTGCAGCGATCATTCGGCTGACCTCTTGCACCCCCTCCTTGATTCCCTCCAACACTGGACCAGGTGTGTTCTGCGGAGGAGTCATGCCATTGGCGGCATACACCCGGTCGAACCCTCGGTTCACAATCTTTTCCCACTTTTGCTTCAATTGCGCGAGCTCATCCTCCTGCGAGACAAGTTGTGCCCGAAGTTCCATGCATCTGGCTTCCTTCTGAGCGATGAATCTGAGTAGGTCAGCGTGTCTTGTGATACAGTTCGTAAGCGGCTATCGGTGTTATATGGGTGAATGATATACGCACTTCTCGGCTAGTGTGAGCGGAGTGTTCTCTCGTTGGGGAGCGGGTGAATTCCTTCCTACTGGCGAAATGCTTGGGGGTGAGGCCGCTGCGGTTGGAGGGCGAATGGACCATCGAGGGTCACTATTGTGGGGAAGGTATGAAATGGACTGTTGCCGTTTCGCTGCCAACCGTTTTGGGGGTAACGGTATTATGGGCGATGTGGAAACGACATCAGAACTCGAGGAGGCCCTCGATAATGGATCTACGCTTGAAGTGGTAAGATGGAATGGGCGTGGGGGTAATGAATGTCGTTTGGTAGGCGCGGTCATCTTCTCCAGGCCTTTAGCTGGAAGCGCTCCTGCAACGGTGAGCACTGGGGAAAAGCAAAGAGAATCAGGAACTTACCGACTCTTGATACTGATGTGTTCTGTGGGTAACCACCCAAAGTTCGGAGCCTGGGCAACGCGAAATCGGGGCGTCTCAAAGTTCGGCAAATGAACGTTCGACACCGTGTTGCCTCTACTACCGAGTAGGGTCGGTTAGGTGTAGTTTCAACTTTAAAGCCGTGTTCGTAGGCGATTCAGAGAGGGTATAGTATCGATTGTAGTGAGCGTGAATGTGAGGAATGAGAGAAAATAGTGGGAAAAATAAGGAATAAGCTCGGACTCCTGGATTCGCGCCAGCCTCGGTTCTGACCGGAGCCTCAAACAATTCTCACACCTACCGTCATGTCTTAGTTGGTCTCCCGTCTCGTTTTCAACCCGTGGCAACTTATTCACAGGCTTGTTCGAATACAGCGTCATCCTCGGCCGTGCTATCAAGACTGAGTACCTTGCCATCGGCGTTCTCCTCGGAACCGTCGGCCTTTCAATGGGCCTGAGCGGGGGCAGCAAGGACACGAAACCAAAAACCATCGAGCAGGTCAAGGAAAGCATTAGCCTGAACGCCTCGTCAAAGTGAGGACCATTTTCACATTTACTTCGGAACTACATTTTCTCACACCACCACCACTCGCAGGGATGAGGAAGCGTTGTAAGTTCACTTGTATTTCCCCCGTGTTGGAACGGCTCCCAGATCTAACTACAGGGCCAACAGCATCCGACAGTTCATCGCTGACGCGGAGAAGGAGTCGAAGCATTAACGTGGCATTGCAGGACATGTAATAGACGACCGCAACCCGTGAACCAAAATCCCACCACACTGATACCAGAGTTATGCTTAATGCTATTGTTTTGGTCTGAGCAGGGAGTGGTCAGTGTGCTGCGACGCGCATACAATCGGTGGTCTGCGACGTACAACTCGGTCTGTTCCGGCGTCCAACTTGGAGCCCTCTGATTCTGAACCCACAAGCTCGGCCTTCCGACTCCGTTGCAGTCTAGAGAACGTTCCCACCTGGCTTCTACTTTGCCTTGGAGTAGGCCATTGACGCCAGAGAGAGCATGATTCCAGACCATGGATCCGATATTGTCTTCGTGTTCCGACGGGAGGTGAAGCAAGAAGAAGGGGATGAATGATGATTGCACCCGCAAGAGGGCCTCTTTGGTGAAGTGTGATTCAGAAATGAATAATGCGACCATCGGATTTAAATCGTTGAGATGCCGGTGTAGAACGCCCTCCATCTCCCTGATATACTTTGGGCCAGTCTTCTTCTTTTCCGCCTTGCACTGAGCGAAGACACGCACGCGCCGTCGGTGAATGGGGTCGGCGAACGCGTTTGGGGCGAACGGAAGCCACCACCAGCCCTGCAAGTCAACCCCGCCGTCTGATTTCCCCCCAACCCGGTTGAGCGACATTGACAGGTTCGTTTGCAACAGGCGCATCGCCCGTTTCTCGAAGGCTGCTCCCCTGTGAACGCTTGAGAGCATGACCGGGCGGGAGCTGTTTCAAGTCGTGATGCACGTGATCCGGCGTTGGGGCAACATCTTTAGCTTGGTTCTCCCCAACGAACGCACGTCGTTTAAAAGCCCAACCACAATGTCCCCATTCTCCTCGCCAGTCTCCCCTCGACCATCATGTCCTCCATCCCTCCACCGGAGATGGCAAAACGGTCCACCCCCCCTCCGACCATCTCTAAGGGCAAGGACTCGACCACCCCCATCGACATTGACGTCCCCGACAACTATGTCTCGTGGACGCTGAAGAACCAAAAGGCCGCACCGCCATTCCAATGGGACAACATGATTAACGAGCTCAACTGGCTTAATGTTTTCATCCTCACCATCCCTCCTGTACTCACGGTATATGCGATTCTCTGTGTTCCACTCCAAACCAAGACTTTCCTCTTTTCCGTATTCTATTACTTCGTTACCGGTCTTGGTGTGTCATCAATCGATTGAGTGCTCTCTATCTGGCACCCTGACAGTTTCCATAGGTATTACCGCTGGTTATCATCGCCTGTGGGCTCACAGGGCATACAATGCCTCGAAGCCTCTCCAGTACGCTTTAGCTATGGCTGGCGCTGGCGCTGTCGAGGGCTCGATCAAGTGGTGGTCCAGGGGTCACCGTGCTCATCACCGTTATACCGACACCGACTTGGACCCATACAACGCCCACAAGGGCTTCTGGTATTCTCACATCGGTTGGATGCTTCTCAAACCCCGTCGTAAGCCTGGCGTTGCCGACGTCAGCGATTTGAGCAAGAACGAGGTCGTGCGGTGGCAGCACCGCTGGTATATTACCCTGCTCTTGATCTTTGGCATTGGCGTCCCCACCGTAATTCCTGGTTTACTTTGGGGTGACTGGAAGGGCGGCTACTTCTTCGCCGGCATTGCGAGACTTGTCTTTGTTCATCACGTAGGCTCTCTATTTTTCGCATTCGCAGTACTTATCGAGCTGACTGATTCGTGGATAGTCCACCTTCTGTGTCAATTCCCTCGCTCACTGGCTTGGTGAAGCTCCTTTCGATGACAAGCACACACCTCGCGATCATATGGTCACCGCCTTCGTCACCGTCGGAGAGGGTTATCACAACTTCCATCACCAGTTCCCTATGGACTACCGAAATGCTATCAAATGGTATCAGTACGATCCCACCAAATGGTTCATCTGGACTATGGAGAAGCTCGGCTTGGCCCACCAGTTGAAGGTCTGTTTTCTTGGCTGTAAACAGTCTTGCTGCGACTGAGGGCGCTTGTTTCCTTAGACTTTCCCTGATAATGAAGTCCGCAAAGGCCAACTCACCATGCAGTTGAAACGCCTGCGAGAGACTCAGGAAGTTCTCCGTTGGGCCCCAGACAGCAATGAACTCCCTGTTGTTTCTTGGGACAGTTGTATGTTCCCCTTGTGTTATCTACCGCGTTTCCCTTACTCATTGTTTCCCAGTCCAGGAACAATCTACTAAGAGACCGCTCGTTCTAATCACTGGATTCATTCACGACGTTTCCGGTTTCATGGACGAGCACCCGGGAGGCAGGCATCTTATTGCCAAGATGATCGGCAAGGATGCGACGACGGCGTTTTTTGGTGGTGTCTACGACCACTCAAATGCTGCTCACAACCTCCTTTCTATGATGAGGGTTGGTATCCTTGACGGCGGCCATCCTCACGGCCTCGATGACAAGTCGATACCTCCCGCTCAGAGACTGAGGATCGCTCAGTACAGCGAGATCGGGTCTGGTTATGGTTCGTCGGCGATGTCTGATGGTGGCGAGGGTCTGATGGGTTGACCGTTTTGTGTTGTTTGCATTCCGTTCCTGTCATCCGGTAGATTTGCATCATAGAATACGAACGAATTTCACGAGCTGCAATGGAATTGTTCTCGGTGTACACACGGTGGACTCCTCAACGCTTCAGGGGTATCGACTATCTTGTCCAGCTCAGGGGAGCGATAGGCGCTTCGGGGGCGATCGACAGCCACGAGGTGATCATTCGGTGGACTTTGAGCGCCGGCGGTTGCTCGGGATTTGATACGTACTTACATCGAGAATATCGGGAACCGCCGCCGTTCGAGAAGAGATAAAGCAGAACGAGCACCATGCGGCCGCGCCATCATTAAATTTTCTTCATCCGCGACCGCCATGACCTTCAAATTCGACCCCACTACCGATGTGGCCGACCTTACCGGCAAAGTAGCCATCGTCACTGGTGGAAAGTAGGTCGGACTTCCTCCCAACCTCGCCAGTAAGCTCACCATTGCCGCAGCTCCGGCCTCGGTTTAGAAACCGTAAAGGCTCTGGCCCGTAATGGTGCCAAGGTTTACCTCGCTGCAAGGAATCGACAGAAAGGTTTGGACGCCATCGAGCGCATCAAAGCGGCTGGACTTTCCCCAGGGAACGGCCAAATTGAGCTTCTGGAACTGGACCTGGCGGCACCGAAATTTGCCAAGACAGCCGCAGAGGAGTTCCTGAAGAAGGAGAAGAGGTTGGACATCTTGGTGAACAATGCAGCTGCGTGAGTTTTCCTCTTGCACCCTGGCCCGTGGACCGTGCGCTGACTGGGGGTGCAGCATGATGCTTCCGTACAGGGTCATGCCTGATGGCGTCCAGGAGGTGGTGACCACAAAGTAGGTCCTCTTTCAACGGACGTACGCCGTGCTCAAGACAATTTTTAGTTACCTGAGCCCTTTTGCATTCACACACGCCCTTCTCCCGTTGTTAGTCGCAACAGCGAAGCAACCTGGCTCGGACGTCCGAATTGTGAATGTGCGTGCACCCGCTGTTCTAACTGTGCACAATAATTCTGACCTGCCCCTTAAGCTTTCTTCGAGGGGACACAGATTCCTCGCCCCAGGAATCCAGTTCCGCACCATTGATGATCTCAACCGTGAATGCAAAGGTTATATGTGGCCAGAGATGTCCCGTTATGGCCTCTCGAAACTCGCGATTGTCCTCTGGACAAAGAAACTTCAGAGACAATTCGACGCCGAGGGGGTCCCCATTACCGCCATTTCTATCCACCCTGGCGAAGTTTGCACCGGTAAGGCCCTTTACCTCTGTCAGCCCACGTTATTCATATTGTCGTCCCAGAGGGTGCCCATGCCCTGGCGGTGCCATGGTTCCTGCGACCCATCTATCGTCTCCTTATTGTACCTTTATCATTCGTTCCAGTCGAGAAAGGTGTCTACACGAGCTTGTTCGCAGCCGCTGGGAAGAAGGTCAAGGAAGAACCCGAGAACTATCGAGGCGCCTTCCTTGATCCGGTCGCACAGTTGTCGAAGCCTTCGGATGATTCGTTAAGGGAAGACCTTGCAGATGACCTCTGGGAGTTGACCAATCAGGTCTTGAAGGATGCGCAGGCGTTCTAGCCGTTTCTATGGTTCCGACATCTTCTACCTTCGATGTTCTTGTTCCGTGCTGTAGTTTCTGCTTAGTTTACGAAAATTCATGACATACCGTTTGTCAGACCATTGAAGGAGGAACGGAGCTTCCCACGGCGGGCGCGTCGGTGGCGGGAACATTCCTGGATCTGTGGTCTCGCTTATGTAAGCCCATGCACGCGTCAATTTATACGAGACACGCGCGATCGGGATGACCGCCGCGCCTCCTCTTCCCTTGACCCACGTTTCTTGAGAGGTGGTCCAAATGTCGACCACCGCCCCTACAAACGAGTTCTTGCTCCAGTCTGCTAAGAAGCAGCTTGGTTTCAAGCCAACCGCCCCAGTAAGTCTAAATGACGTCGCAGCCTTCCCCCGCATCAGCGGTGTTTATCCGAACTCGTGTTGATGATGTCCTTCCCCCATTCAATGTTCCTCTTTGCTCCATTGATGTCGATAGGACCGGTTAGTGCCTGAAGAGTATCCTAAAGAGTTGAAGAAGCTCTTGGAATCCTATCCTGATGAAGTTAATGTGTGTAGTTCCCCGCCCTTGTCGGCCCCGGAAACATATCTCACAATCTCTACAGTTCACGATACAGAGGCAACCTATGTTGGGTTGTGAGTTGCTTCTTCCCCCTATCGAGTTGTCAGGTCGAACACAGCCTTGTCTTCCAGATGGCTCCGTGACATGCCTCCGCGAAGGATGCAACAAAGCAAGTGTTCCGTTAGACAGCAGCAAAGACGCCGATGCGAAAGATGGTGGCATTACACGAGGTTTTGGTTCTTTCACCGCATATCAGGTAGCGTCTTGCATCCTAAACAATGAGCGCCCTTGTTTGCTAACCCTCGATAAAGTGGCATATTCGGATCGCCCACCGCAATCGGCCAAAGGGAGAGGTACGGGAATTTCATACCCTCACAGACTACGCTTACCGTCTCACGCCCGATGTTGTCACCTTAGTCTTCGGTAGGTGTTGGGCTATATGCGCCTTATTCTGCTTTAACCTTTCTGTTAGTCATATGTCATCAAAACGGAGGCCAAACCTCTCGCAATCAAAGCAGAACCCAGGCCCCTCGTGATCAAAGCCGAACCGCAAACCCCGATGATCAAACCTGAACCTGTCGAGGGTCGCGTGGTGAATAGGAAACGGTCTGGGACCCACAGCGTTTTCCAGGAGATTGTCCCTAAGAAAATCAAGGCCGATGCAAAGAGCTTTCCTATGGGTGAAGTAGACGTCAAACCGCCTCCTCTCGTGAACGCAGAAGCCATCCGAGGCGAACTTCTTGAACTACAGAGAGAGATAAATCTCCTACAACCGCAAGTGGATCTATCCAAGAGGAAGATCGGGAAGTCGTCCACTACCCATTTGAAGAAGGAATTGAAGATAACTGCCCAACTCATCGCCCTCCAACAGAGGAAGAAGGAGTTGACGGGGATGCTCCCAGCTGTGCCGGCCCCCACCCATCCCACTCCTGGACCTTCCTTCCGGAGCGACGCCGTGGACGGGTTCGCTCAGCCTGGGCAGCTCCATGCCTTTGTTCAACCGTCCGTTCCCTCTACCGCTGCCGCCTCCGGCTCGGACCTTTCCTTAAATCCACTCAGGGACGACCCTATGGATACAGACTCGGACGCCGATGACCCCGCACCCCCGTTCACATCAGACATGGATCCCCCCTTTGTAGACAACGACAGCAACCGAATGCTTGTCGATGGTGCCGGTTTCAACGTAGACTTCCACTATAATGCTGCCAAAGCCGACGAGTGAGTGCACTCACCGACCCGTCGGCTCTCGCTCGCTGACGCGTCCATCTAGTGTTAAACGTTACCTTGAAGTCGCCGGTAGCTCTGACTACTTTGATGGCGATGCCAAGGTGGAAGAGTCTTTGAAGGCGCTAGGACTACCAAACTTATCGACCCTCCTACCTGGGATGGAAGTCCCTCTTATGCCCCACCAAGTCATCGGGGTCGACTGGATGCTTAAGCAGGAAAGGTCTACAGCGCGCCGCGGTGGTATACTTGCGGATGAGATGGGGCTTGTGAGTTCGCCAATATCTTGTCATCAGCATTCATACTGATCTCGGCATGTGACTTATAGGGGAAGACTGTTCAAGCGTAGGCACGACTATCCCCAACTATCGCTTTATCTCACGACGTAATACAGCATCGCCGTCATGGTGGCAAGTCGCCCAACGGATAACGAAAGGTACCAAGTACTTATCCTCGCTCCACTTGCTCTTCTTGATCAGTAAGGATTCGGAGTCATCTGGCTTGGACGTTGAACTGATTATTCCTAAGGTGGCAACTCGAAATCGAGTTGAAGACAAACTGTGGACTCAAGTGCTATGTACATCACGGTGGGTGAAACTCAGGATAAGAGTGTGATGTGGCTCACGTTTCCTGCCGTTCATCTAGGCCAAGCAAGGGCCAAGAAAGCCTCAGACCTCAGGGAATATGACGTGATCATCACTACCCACGCTGTTCGTTCATTCACCAATCCCCGTGCAACCGACTCTGAATTTGGAGATTAGACACTAGTGTCGGAGTGGCATAACGTGGACTTCGAGGAGATCTGGGCAAAGAAGAAGATCAACGCTCATAGACGCAAGAATCGTTCTGCTGGATTTATCGTTGACGACGAGGACGGGGATGCCGCTCTCAAGAAGGCAATCAAGAAGAGGAAGAATAAATCCAGTATGTCTTATGGAGCTGAGTTGGGGGTGGATGACTGATTGTTCTACAGCCGGGGTCTTGTATGAAATCCAGGTTCGAGTGCAGCTGGGTTATCCAGTGCCAACTGTGGACTGACCTCCTACCTACAGTGGCATCGCGTCATCGTCGACGAGGCTCACCAAATTCGCAACAAACTGACAAGTGAGTTTAACATTTATCGAAACATTCGGATGCTTAGTTCGTATTTAGGAGTGTCCAATGCGGTGGTAGACCTTGACGCCACCTACCGCTGGTGTCTGACCGGGTGCGCTTTTCGTCTGCGAGTTTTCTCCCTGTCTGATCTGTGATCCTTCCAGCACGCCGATCATCAACACGCTCTCCGATGCCTACGGGTTGATTCGCTTCTTGCAGCTGCGCCCGTGGAATGACTGGAGCCAATTCAACGAGCTGATTGGACGGCATGAGAAGAAACGTCCGAAGCTTGCGACAGATCGCCTTCAGTCCATCTTTAAGTCGACGCTCCTGAGACGCAACAAGGACACAGTACTGGATGGAAGGAAACTGATCACCCTCCCTCCCAAGACAGTGGAGCTCGTCAAATTGGAATTCTGCGTCGAAGAACTAGAGATTTACAAAGCAGTACGCATGACACTCCGTTACATCGCCCTGAAACTGAGATGATCTTCAGATTGAATCCAAGTCACAGCAGATCTTTAATCGGTTTCTCAGGGCAGGAACGGTCTTGAGGCATTACCACTCTTGTGGGTCGTGCGCTGGGGTTTTCATTAATCCATCGCTGATCCGGTTTCCAGTGCTCGTCTTATTGCTTCGCTTACGCCAAATCTGTAACCACCCGGCTTTGATCAGCGAACGCGAGCAGGATCTGGAGGCAGTAGGTCGTACCCGAGCTGAGGCAGAGGTTGAGAGGGCCGTCAAATCTTTTGGCGCAGGGTTCGTTTCCAAAGTCAAGGCTAAGATCCGGGATCTCGAGACCGAACGGATGGAGGTCGAGCTGACGGTACGTGAACTCGGCCTACCTTCGACCATAGATGACCTAACGAAGGTACAATAGCAATCTGGGGATGATAGTCAAGGTAATCAAATCGAAGAATGTCCGATTTGCTTCGACATTCTCTCGGACGGTGTCGTCACTGGCTGTTGTCATATATTCTGTCGCGAGTGTATCAGTGGGTCTCGCTCCATTCGTCGTTGCGCTCGCAATTTCTGAAGATCCTCCCCACAACCAGCGGGTATACTCAATAACCCACCTCCAAATAATGTGCAGAATATGAACGAGGATGAAAGGCCTTGTAAGTTGCATTTTGTTCCGCAAGTGTGATAAGTATCCTCACACACGCCAGGCCCGAGTTGCCGCCAACCCATCTCCTCATCCAAGCTTTTCACTCTCGAGGCCTTCAACTCTCCGAAACAGTCGAAGAAAGGGAAGCAGAGAGCCCTAACCCGACCCTTTGGGTTCGCAACAGATGGCATGGATCTCGACGAGTCTGAGTCAGACTCAGATGATAGCTTCGTAGTACCTGACGACGACGACAACGACAACGACTCCAAGCCTCGCCGGGGAAAGAAGAAGCATGCTAAACGCAATGTTGTTCTATCTGACGACGACGAGTTCGATGATGTAATCATCCCTGCGGCCAAACCTAAACCTGAAGCAAAGCCGAAGGCTTCTGTAGGAGAAATGAATGAGGACGAGATCTCAACGAAGATGCAGGTTCGTTTCCACCTCCCTTGTATCGTTTCCGATGCTCATCCTGTTTTAGAGGATGATGGACGAGTTAATCGCATCAAGGAAGTCTCACCCTGACCAGAAGGTATAGTCCACCTTTGGCATATCTCTCTTGCTAATACCCGCTCGGTTAGACCGTTGTCATCTCTCAGTGGACAGGTTACCTCGCCATGGTCTCTCGGTACTTGACCAAGGAAGGATTCGCGCATGTGAGGTATCAAGGATCCATGTCCCGTGACGAGCGCAACCGCGCAGTCCGCGCATTTATGGCCAAGGATAACGCCACGGTCATGCTCATGTCCTTGAAATGTGGAGGTGTAGGGTTGAACTTAGCCCGTGCAAACCGTACGTCAGCTGCGGTATCGCGTGTGATGATACACTGATAGACTTGTCGGCAGGCGTAATTTCATTGGATATGGCGTGGTCCCGTGCCGTCGACGACCAGGCATTTGACCGAGTGAGCTAGCTCGTGTCTATCGTAATGTTACAATACGCTCACCGGCTTCCAAGGTTCACCGCCTCGGGCAAGACCGGGAAGTTTTCGTCAAGCGACTCGTGATCGCAGGTACGGTGGAAGATCGGATTCTTCAGATGCAGGAGGCCAAGGTACGTTCGGAGATAGGGAGATGACGCCGAGATTCGTACGGCTCACCAAACCCCACAGAAAAACTTGGCCGACGGCAGCCTCGGGGAGGGTAGCGGCAAGAAGATGGGAAGATTGAGCGTCAAACAATTGGCAAACCGTACGTCCTTTTCTTCGCCGTTTGCATGAACGACTTGTGCTGACGGTGCCCTGACAGTATTTGGGTTGGACCAACGTGGAAACTTGCTGTAGACTGTGACCGTGCTCTGTAGACTTATCATCCCGCTTCGCTTTCACTCTCGTTAATCCGTCTAGACGACAGACGATGATTGTAGATACGTACGCTATCCTCAGAGGCTATTCGGTACCGTATTAACCTGGCCGTGTCAGTAGTAGTATTTTGTATTTATTTTGCACCCCGCCTTTCGTGCGCCGTTCCATGTGTGCGCGTGTTTTTGAATTTCTTGTGGGTCTGATGGAGCACGTGCTCACATACAGTGGATTTGTATTCGGACATCTGTGAGCTGTGAAGCCAGTCACTGGCCTATCGTCCTCAGGAGTCTCCCCGTCCTCCCCTCTCTATCCCGCGCCATTCCTTCTTCTCCGTTTCTCCGAATCTTCCGCCTCTGACGAGCCCCTTCTGCCCTTGGGATCGTCTCCTATCGTATTGGTCCTTCCCCACTCAATCGGACTTGTGAGAAACTTCCCCAGTGCGCCCCCACCTTCCACCTCAGATCTTCCGTCCCTATGATCTGATTGCCCGCGTCCGTGTTAGATGGTCACCCAGCCCCAGTCGACGACAACCAAACCAGCTCCGCTCTCGTACGCGGATCGCGCCAGGAATCACACTAAGAACGAGAGTTCGCCTACAAAGCCCGCAGTGAATGGCGTTTCAGCCAATACTCTCCCCCCTGCTAGCACGTCTGGGGCTTCCAAACCCACTACAGCTATAAAAGTATCCCCGCCTAATCCCAAACATCCACCCGCCCCCTCGATGCGGCAGCCGTCTACCTCCAACTCATCAACGCAGTCCACTGGAACAAATTCGACATTATCGGTCAATGGGCATCCACCAACAATCAACGGTCATCCCCCAACAACTTCTGATACCAGTACCCCTCCGCATCCGCCCGTGAATATCTGGAATTTACGAAAGGAGCAGATGGCGCAAAGTCAGGCGACACAGAGGCCGTCTGTCGTCCCCCCTGCGAAAGACCCGCCTTCATCCGTGGCATCACAGCACCGTGATCCCAGTACAGGTTCCGGATTACGAGAGGGCGCTATATCATCACGCCCCATCCACTCCACAAACGGTGGCTCGACCGTTGGCTCAGAAAATGACGACCCTTTCGTCGTCAAGCCCCATAGTTCGCAACCATCCAATTCCATCCCTCCCGTGGAAGATAAAGAGAGTTGGCCAGAAGTCGGAAGTTCAATTACAACCCCCACAAGTAATAACGGGAAGGAACACGGAGACAAGGCAGCTAAACCACCGCAGGATTCGTCGAAGAAAGGTATACCCGTCCAGTGTCCCCCGTTTCATTCCTCATAGACACATCTTATTGTAGCAGAGAGACGTAGGTGGGTGCCGGTCCCACCTGAAGAATTACAGGCCACAGCCGACGCCCTTCAACCCAGGAACCACCGTCCCAATCCAAGGAACCGCCCCCAATCAAGAAATAATGACAACTCGGCCAATGCGTCATCGGGATCGGGTGAAGTTTCACAATGGTCAAGTCGACCACACTCGGTCCGCACCTCTGCCTCACATTCGCGTGTCTCAAGTCGCACCGGAAGTGTCCACACGAGCCCTCGTTATCCTACAAATAGAAGTCTTTACGATACCCCTGAAGTTCCTCTCCCCGCCCCTTACCCCGAAGCCCCCCACAACTCAGGGTATCTGCACCCAAATCCTTCAGTCGACAATTCTATGAACAACCCTTATGCGTACTCTTATTCACCCATCGAGAGGTCCTCTGCTGGTGAGTCTAAGCGATTTAATCCATGCCCAAACTTTCAATCTCATTGATGTGCTAATTTATAGGTTCATCTTCACAACATTATTACTCTGGATCGGTTGGGTACGAAAACCAACAACTTCCTCACTCGACGCCCCACGTATCTGGACCTCCGCATTTCCACCACGTTCTCCATTACCAACAACCGCAGCATGGTTCGGGACATGGTTATCCTCATCTTTCCCAACCCACACCACATCGTCCGTCTGACTCGATAATAAATTTCACTCCCTCGCCGCCCACGCAATATTCTAGCGAGAGCCGCATTCCGCTACTGACAGCGCTGTCTCGACCACCTCCGCCGGAACGCTCTGCTGCGGTCAACGGCTATCGTGATATTAGAGCAGCTTTATCCGCCAATACGTTGGACCAACAGCTTATTTTCGGGCGCGTCCGACCACGGACAGCCGAGGGAGGTACAAACACGGCGGTCTCCAGTCCTGAACTCGTGGTCAATGTAACGGACGAAGCTACAGGGAACGCTCCCCTTGAACCTCGACTTCCATCCTTCACTATCGGCGTTTCTCGGGAAGACACAACGACCACAGTCAAGGGTAGGAAGTTGGGGAAAGCTATCACAACCGGTGACTCGGCTTCTGCGAGGGGTTCGGGTATCTCTGGTGTTGTGGACCGAACAAATCCTGAAGTGGCGTTCCAGTTTGGAACACTTCCACCTCTGGATGTCACTTCTGGGACGACTTCTGGATCGACTGGCGCGTCCGACCAGGCCGGATCAGTCGAGTTGGAGTCGCTGAGATCGGACACCGGGGACGAGTGGCAGGTCAGGGACTTTGGATACGGGTTTGGACATATGAGCGGTTCAGGAAACGCCGCAGCGGTTATCAGGGAAGAACTAAATGTCAGGGAACAACAAAGATTTCACGAACGAAGACAGAAGGAGGAACAGGAGCGAGAGCGGGAACGGGAGAGTAGCGAAAGTCCCCAGGATCGACCGCGACGAGTATCGTTCAATGGGGGCCACGAACGTGGTGGCTACTCGGGCAGGCGAGGCCGCGGTCTCAACGGAGGATATGGACGAGGATATGGGCGGGGCTTCTCGAGGGGCGGATATGGTCAGTACCCACGCCAACACCAATATTCGGCCACGCCGCCTGGACAATTCTCGCAACTACCTCCCCATGCCGCTCATGGATATTCGCCAGATCAGAGTGTGTATTTCTTACCTCCTCCACCACAACCTCCCAGTTTCGGCTCCTACCTCCCTGGCGGTTACGAGGCATACCAATATCCATCCTTCCCACCTCCCCCTGCGTTGTACCCACCTGTCCCTCAACCCGTTTCGCAACTTCCATTCGCGCTCGATCCCACTAGGTATTATTTACTTGGGCAACTCGAATATTACCTGAGCCCGCAGAATATGGCACAAGACTTCTACCTCAGGCAACAGGCAAGTATTGCTGATTGACATCCCCACGTACATTATCTAAGGATTACCCTGCAGATGAATCCTGAGGGATGGATCTCGATTCCGTTGCTTGCGTCTTTCAACCGTATTAGACAGTTGACACCGGAGCCTCAGCTGGTTCGTGAAGTTTTGGCTATGTCGTCGGTTGCCGAGGTTAGCGGAGAGTGGGTGAGAATGGGCGGTAACCAGTGGGCGCCATTTGTTCTGCCACCTCCCACCCCATCGGGACATCAACTCACCCCGGAGACTGCTATTGTCCAAGAAAACGTGGAGGAAGATGGAAATGTCGAAGAGGAGGACGATGATGATGTGGAGTTCGTCATTAGCCAAGACCACGAGAACCAGAGCTGGACATCGGAGCGACGTCCGTTATAATCGGGTCTTGACGTCTGATCCATCTTACGTTTATTCGACCAGTTGCTTCATCATCCGAGCCCCATCTGTGGGAGTGGTGTCAGGCCGGCTCGCAGCGAGATCCCACGATGCATTTTGTTTGCTGTTTTTTTTTTTACTTCTCTTGAGCTGCTTTGCAGTATTGTTGATATCGCATGTATATCGTCCTTCCTCTCGTTTTTTTTGCACATTTTGCTCGGATTTGTTGTGAATACGGCTGTGGATCGCCCTAGTTACTTCCGTGTCAATCCGCCTGTTGGCGGATCACAAAGGCTAGAATCGACCACCGTGACGCTCCACGCAGAACCCTTTGGCGCCAGCGCCGACGACAACAAGCCTGTTTTACAGGGGGTGTACTGCCTGGCTTTCCGTCGGTAACCTCTACCAACAACGGATGCGATGTGGCCCCCTCCGCCCCCGCCCGACGAGACCGAGCTGGAAAAGGCTATGAGGACCCAGGAAGAGAGCATCGCGGCGGCTAAGAGTCGGGAGATTGACCTGCAGATTGAGACGGACAAGCTGGAGGCTCAAAGAAACCGAACGCCGATTCGAATACTACTCCTAGGTTAGCCGTCGTCCGTCTTTCGCCTCGAACGGGGATCTTCTCGAACTACGTTACTGATGCAAATGTGGATATATTGACAGGGTAAGCACCACGCCTCCGGCATTCATACCTTTTCCCCATTCATTGTTCGCAATTAGGCAAGGCGAATCCGGCAAGTCCACAATCCTGAAAAACTTCCAGCTCCATTTCGCCCCCCTTGCCTTCAAGGGAGAGACCCTCGCCTGGCGCGCAGTCATTCATCTCAATCTCGTGTGCATCGTCAACTTCATATTGGATCTTTTGCCCACTGCGCCACCAGCCCAGCCCCATGGCAGGAGCGGAGGACCTTCACGTAATGGAGTCAATAACCCCGACGGCGGGTCGACAGACGGGATCAAGCAGTTGAGGATGCGATTACGTCCTTTGCGAGAGGTGGAGGCAGTCTTGTCCAAGCGATTAGCGATGGGGAAATCCTTGGGCAGGCGGCTTCCTAGTATGACCCCCGGCCCCGATCAATCCTCCCCCGAGATTGTCGTCAGATCCGGTTCCGGATGGAAGGCACTGTCGAGACTGCACGGGCCCGGTGGACAGGATCAAATGGACGAGATGCGGCAGATAATTGCGGCCTGTTGCTCAGACATCGACTCCCTGTGGCAAGCCGAGATTGTCCAGTCAATCATTTCAGGTCATGGGGAATTCCACGAAAACGCGACCACCTTGTGAGAACCTTTCTAACCTCGCCAACGCTTCGCTCCTTCTGACGAGGCAATTAGTTTCTTGAACAACGCGCTGCGCATCTGCCAGATGGACTATGAACCAACCGTAGGTAGGCTTTTTACCCCGTTTGGTTCCAGGTTACCGCTGAGCTCCCTGTGCAGAAGACATACTGCGCACTCGCCTGACGACGTTGGGAGTAGAAGGACATCGCCTAACTCTAGAAGCTGGTCAGATTGAGGAACGAAATCGAGAATGGATTATTTACGACGTTGGCGGGAGTAGAACGCAAAGAGGTAAATACGTGCGACCCTGTTTTCCGTTTTCTATGCCAACTTCATTCCAATAGCCGCTTGGGTGCCGTACTTTGACGACGGTGAGTGTGGCACTGTGGCCGAACCGAACAAACATTTTCTCAGCCTTTCATCGCGAAGTGTCCGTCGTCATATTCGTTGTTCCGTTGTCCGCATTCAATCAAGTCCTAGACGAAAGTGAATTTCCCCTTGTCATCGAAATGGTTCCGTGTCACTCATCACAACCACAGATACGGCTATGAATCGACTAGTGAGTCGCCCACGCTTATTACGTGGGATGCTATACGACCGAATAACTTGGTCATAGTTTGATTCGTTCCAGCTCTGGAGGACGATATGTAACTCGAAAATCCTTGCCGGAATAACCTTCATCATCATTTTCAACAAGTGGGACCTTCTCGCCAAGAAGATAGAGGCCGGGATACAATTCAAAGATTTCGTCACCTCGTACAAGGACAAACCAAACGACGCACAGAGTATCTCAATATGTTCGTTTGTCTCGGTGTCATTCAATACTGAGGTTACACTAACCTATTTCTGTCATGTTTCCCAGACCTTCGGCAAAAGTTCGCAGGGATTCACAAGGAGCTATCTCCTGCCAAGCGCCCACTCTTCTCGCATACGACATGCGCTATCGACAGCAAAGCGACGTCGATTGTCTTGATTCGCAGTGCGCTCGTTTTCAATCCGCGTCTTTGCATCCGAACTCACATGCCTGCTTCCAGTTCGCGAGATCCTGCTGAGAATGAATCTCAAGGAAACAGATCTCATATAAAAGAATCTATTAGTGTTGGTATCACCCTCTACTCGTACATGATTTATGTCCCATTTATCCTCCTATATCCCTTGCTTTCATCTGGGGGAATGAAGTTTTACCCACATTGGTATTTATATACGGAAACGCTTGTTTCGACGTGTTATATTTCATTTAATATCTGGTTGGTTCACAGGAGCAGGATGTAAGATATAACGAATGGTTTGGATAATGAAAAGGCTGTCGTGCGACGAACGAAGCAAGCGAACTGGTGAGGCGGAGAGGGGGTTAGAACGGGTGGGGGAGATATACGACAAACGATTGGTTCGGAAAGGCAAGGGAGAGAGAAAGAGAGCGATGTAACCCAGAGGCGGATAAAAGATGGACGGTCTGGAACCGACTCGGACTATGAGAAGCAAGGAATGCATGCGAACGAGAGTGAAACGAAAGGGGTTCCGGGTGTCTCGGTATATCTTCTGCGGCATTCCACCTGTATCAATTGAGGTTAGTCAGGGGAACTTGCGCACTAACGTCGTGGCCGCGCGACGGTCAGGGGAGGCATGTGTGGTTGTTGTTTCGGTCATTACGGACCCGTCGACGTCGTCTCCTCCAAGCGGTCCCCGGAGAGATCATAAAGCAGGCGAAGGAGATCATGCTCCGTCGACCTCAAAAATTCCAATCGCGTATCCCCCACGAAGTGGATGTTGGAAGTCACCGCCACAAAAGCATATCTGGCAAATGGTAAGAACAATAAGGTCGGGGCTAAGTGGAAGTTTGTTCCCCAGGAAATGCCTGGGAAACACCCAGGGTGCTTGACAGGGCCGACGGAGGCGATGTCCCTGGCGGTTGCCGGAAGGGTGTCATGTCCGTCTCAAGAGCCAAGATACGAGCAGTCTACTTCTCTCCTCGTGTAGTGTCCCTGAACGCCACCAACGGAGGTACCAGTGTCTTTAGAACCACACCAGTAATTGCGGTGACGGTAGCCGCGAACACGGCCCAATCCATCAGTGATAGGCTGTGGCCTACTCAGTCCTGCTGAGCCCCGAGCTGTCGCCGGGGGTTGACCCTCCCCCAGAGTGGAGGCGAACGCCGTGCCAGCCAAAACGATTGGTGAACTGTGCGACAAGAGGTTATGGAAGGGTACGAACCTGGAGCTGCTTGACCTCCATTTGAACCCAGGTCGGTACGCTGACCGCGGCCATGACGACAAAGTCGGGGAGGGCGGGAGGCGTCGAACCTGACCAAGAACATCAGACGAGTCGCGTGTGGTGGTCAGACAGTTTTACCATTGACACACTCGTTCGTCACAACCACAAACTCCAGGGCGATGACTGACCCCAACAAAAAGGATAAGGGAGATCGCGTGACCTAGCCTAGGTCTTCAAGGCTGTGGGAGTCTTGCTTGTAGCCCTTGATTCCGGACGCAGTCCCTCCGCCCTCAGTCATGAGTATTGTGAGAGGGTGTTGAAGAAATATATTAATACTGAGATGGGGCAATCGGGGCGGCAGGTGGGAGCTGACATGGACAGGGAACAAAGCTTCCAGGTGAGGTGGCCAGTAGGAAGTGCGACAGGAAGTGGTTCGTGTTGCGAGGTTAATGGTGGGGCAGAATCAAAGGGTGGCGATATGTTTCGAGATTCAAAGTGTATCTTCCGTGACAAACCTTGATACGCTAAGTAGGCGACAAAAGGTAATATAGGGAGACAGTTGATTTTGCACCAAGAAAGCCACTTCAGAAGCTGCGGTATAGAGAGCCGCTGCGTCTGTACACAAATGGTGCGAGTCTTCATGAGAACGAGAACATCTAGAACGATAGCATTCCGACAGGATCGAACGGGAACGAAAAATAAGGCGCTGCTGGGGATGTAAATTTTTGCGGGATGATGGTGGAATACAAGAGCCTACAGGCCTGGATGATTGCCGCCACGATCATTGTTCAAATCTGCTGGCCACCCACGTGATGAAGGATCGACCTTTGATTGGCTACCCACAACGCTTGGCCTTGTGAATGAGAATGCGTTGAAGCTGGCTGGACCGCGCGGATTGACGGAGTATCTTCCTGAGTTGCCACGGTCAGAAACAGTCGAGAACAGCCGAGGGACGACTGCCCGTGCACTGCCGCGGAGTTTGAACTTGTTCAACTCCCGACGCGTCGACGCGCCTCGTCAATTAACTCATCACCGCGACGCGACTCGAACGGAACAATGTCTCTCATGTATGGCGGAAAAGAAAAGGATACCGAAGGTAACCTCACTATCTTATGCTTAACCACGATTCACATTCGCTCCAGAGCAAATTGACCCTGGATTCTGCACCTTCTTCCGCGGGCTTCTTCCAAAATCCCCTGAGACTGGGACGGTTCGCCTCTTTGACCGAGGAACCTTCTATTCGGCGTATGGTCCCGACGCTCACTACATTGCCACTCATGTCTTCCAAACCAACTCTGTTATCAAGAACCTAGGAGCGAGGAATAACACTCTTCCGTCCGTCAGCATGAACCAAATGCAGGCGACAGGATTCCTCAGGGATGCCTTGACATCAAAACAGTTGAGGGTCGAGATCTGGGCCCAGGAATCCCCGGGGAAGAAAAACGCCAAAGGCCAGTTCAAACTGGAGAAAGAAGTAAGTCGTTGGACGGTGTACTCGCTCCCGCCCGCATCGCCCAACTCTTTCGTCATAGGCGTCGCCCGGAAATCTTCAAGCAGTGGAAGATCTGTTGTTCGTGAATACAGACTTATCTTCTGCGCCTATAGTGATGGCCATCAAGCTTGCAACTACTACCTCTGTTCCGGGCGCCACTGCTCAGGCCAAGTCAACCGGCGTTGGTATCGCCTTTGCCGACACCAGTACACGCGAGTTAGGAGTTGCTGATTTCGTGGATAACGATCTTTTCGCCAATATCGAGGTAATTCTCTCCTACAGCCGGGCAGCAGCGAATTAATTATTCCCAGACGCTTGTGATCCAACTCTCGGTGAAGGAAGCATTGATCGCCTCTGGTACCAAGTCCGGCAATACCGACAAGGACCTGGAGGTGAACAAACTTAAGCAGGTCCTTGAGCGTTGTGGGGTCGTTATCACTGAACGGAAGTCTTGTAAGGATATATGTGCCAGAAAGTCCCTCAAATGACTGACACGCTCACAGCCGAGTTCTCAACAAAGAATATTCAAGATGACCTCGTGAAGTTATTGACACCATCATCGACCCCCTCAACCTCTTCAGCAGATGCTTCTACCCTGATACGTGAGAACAAATTGTTTTTATCCTCTGGTCACTCCTGATTTCTCCGTGTCGCAGCTCAATTATCTCTGCCTATCGCTCCTGCGGCGTTATCATGCCTCGTATCATACCTTTCTCTCTTCTCCGACCCATCCAACCACGGTGCATACACCATCCGTACCCACGATCTATCGCAATATATGCGCCTCGATGCCAGTGCGCTTCGGGCACTGAACCTCGTGGATATGGCCACCATGGGAGTGAGTCGGACTATCTCGCCCATAATCGTTTGCTCACCTCTCCCATCAGGGCTCATCTACTCGCAATTCAAGTCTACTTGGACTTCTTAACAAATGTAAGACTGGTCAGGGAACTCGGCTACTTGGGATATGGCTCAAACAACCATTGATCAACATGCACGAAATCCGTTCGTGGTTCTTTCTACTTTTTATGTTCTCAACTGACCCATTGTTGGTAGAGAGCCGCCATAATCTCGTGGAAATATTTGTCAACGACTCGAACGCGAGGCGCACTCTACAGGTTGGTTTCGACCGCTTTCTCGGTTCCAACCCGCTGACGCAAACTGTAGGATGACTTTTTGAAACTTATGCCCGATCTGCATCGTATTGGGAAAAGGTTCCAACGAAAGGTCGCCGGCCTTGAGGATGTTGTCCGTGTATACCAAGCCGTAATTAAGGTGAGTTACTCGAACCACACCTCGTTGGGTCATTCGAATGAATCCCCTGTTTAGTTACCTGACATCATAAAAACGTTGGAACCTCTGGAGTCTGAAAACGAGGATTATCAAGCTCTCATCGAGTCAACGTATCTGAAACCTCTCCGGGTGGGTCCGAATACCTCTTCACCTTGCTCTCCGTGTCACTCGCTGACTTGGACCACAGGAGCACAACGAGAGCCTATCCAAGTATGCCGAGATGGTGGAGCAGACGATCGACCTCCAGCAGCTGGATAGACACATATATATGATCAAGCCTGACTACGATGAACGTCTCCAGGCACTATCAACCAAAATCGTTGAGGTGCGGCCACTTATACCAAGGTTTACAACCTGCCCCTGAAATAAGCTATGGCTAGATCCGTGATTCTCTTGACGGAGAGCACGCGCGTGTGGGCAGAAAGCTCGAGCTCGAGCTCAACAAGAAGCTTCACCTTGAGAACTCGCAGCAGTACGGGTATTGTTTCAGGCTGACCAAGAACGTATGACCATACTTCTCCTTCCTTCGTTCATACTGACATACCACGAACGCCACAGGATGCTCGAAAAATTCACGGGAATAAAACGTACATCGAATACGGAAACACTAAGGCGGGGATTTTCTTCACCACAATTAAACTGAAGGAAGCCGCGAGCGACTACAAGGATGCCATGAACGATTATACGAAAGTCCAGTCTGGACTTGTGAAAGAGATTGTGAACATTGCTTGTGCGTCGACGTTTTTTGCTATCACACGCGAGGCTACCATTAATAATGTACCCGTGTAGCCACTTACACCCCCGTCTTGGAGGCTTGGAACCACAACCTCGCGCACCTCGACGTGATCCTGAGGTACTTATCTTATTTGCCGACCCCCGGCGCTCCTGGCTAACCCCCACACCTTTTATCTAGTCTTGCGCATGTGGCTGTGAATGCGCCAGAACTATATGTGAAACCTTCCATGCTTGAGAAGGGATCAGGAAGCCTGGTCCTTGAGGAGGCCCGCCATCCTTGCCTTGAGGTGCAGGACGAAGTGAGCTTTATTCCAAATGACATCGAGATGGAAAAAGGTAACTTGAACTTCTCGATTCCCCTCGACCACGCTAACGCGTCCCCAGACAAGAGCGAATTCCAGATCATCAGTGCGTTTCATCAGCAACGCACCTCTGGGGTCCACTCACCCATATTACAGCTGGTCCGAACATGGGTGGGAAGAGTACTTATATCCGTCAGGTACGATTGGATTTTTCCACTCGGTCCAGTCTAGTACACTCATCATGCCCCACAGACCGGAGTTATTGCACTCATGGCACAGGTCGGATCGTGGGTTCCTTGCTCGAAAGCTCAGATCCCAATATTCGATTCCATCCTGTGTCGTGTTGGAGCCGGCGACAGTCAGCTCAAGGGCATCTCTACCTTCATGGCGGAGATGATCGAAACCGCAACCATTTTACGCGTACGATCCAATTTTCCCCCATTTTCGTATTTATACTGAGGATTGTCGTTCAGTCCGCCACAAAGGACTCGCTCATCATCATTGATGAACTGGGACGAGGTAGAGACGGATCTTCTGTTGTCATTCAACTTGCCCCTGACTGTTACTCGATAGGTACCTCGACTTACGATGGATTCGGCCTCGCCTGGGCTATATCCGAGTCAGTGATTCTGTATGTTGGGCTGACGTCCAGGACTCATCTCTGTCAGGCATATCGCTTCGGAGATCCATGCGTTCTGTCTGTTCGCAACGCATTTCCACGAGCTTACTGCGCTTGATCAACAAATACCCCACGTGAAGAACCTGCATGTCGTTGCTCATGTATCCAGTGACAGCGCGGATAAGTCGCAGGACATCACCCTGTTATACAAGGTCGAACCAGGCGTCTGCGACCAGAGCTTTGGTATTCACGTCGCGCAACTTGCGAACTTCCCGGAAAACGTCGTGAAGGTTAGAGAGATCTTCAGCCCAGTCGAACTTGTGCTGACAGATGCCGTACAGCTGGCAAAAAGGAAAGCTGACGAACTCGAGGAGTTCAACAAGGGTATGTCTGTTAGTTGGAACACAAAGATCCTCTTTCACAAGCGATGTGATATCCAGATGAAACCGATGCAGCTATGGAAGATATCCCCAAGGAGGTGGCGGAGGAAGGGATGCAAATTGTGGAAGACGTACTCCGAACGTGGACCTCGCGTACGGCTGCCTCGCAGGATACGATGGATGTAGATGGAGAGGATGATGGATTTGACGTTGAGGCCGAGCTAGCCGCGCTTCGCAGCTGCTTTGAGGAGTTCAAACCCAAAACAGAGGGAAACAAATGGGTCCAGACTCTGCTCCAGGCATTCTAAACTATCCGCCCCAATACCACACCCCTTAATGCGTTTTGCTAAGCTGTACAGTAATCTTGCCCCCAGCCACCCGGGGGGAACACCCAACGGGATCAAGTACCTTGAATGCGCCCGTAGCGCCTGCTGAGCTGTGCGTGAACTTACGACAGCGGAAGATACTAAATGTGACTCAATGGGAGGGTCGGATCGGGGAGGGTGGGTTGCGGATGATATCCCCGGAGAAATGTGTGGGGTCCGTCAACCAGATAAAAGGCTGGTGGTGGACTGATAGTCGATGGTCTCCCAGGATTCCGACCATAACCCCCCGCCTTCATAGCAAGCATGTCCGTTGATGACAAGGATAACAAGAACAAAAGCTCAGTCGGATACGGTATTGCTTTCCCCCACGCGCATCCCCTCTCGGCTTAATCTAATCTACCATCGGTACAGTCCGTCTTGGAAACTCTGGCTTGAAAGTCAGCAAGATCATCCTTGGTTTGTCGCTGATGTTGTTTCCCTTCTCCATCTAACCACATTCCCGCTTAGGATGCATGAGCTACGGATCTCCCGAGTGGCAAGACTGGGTGCTGGGCGAAGAGGAAGGTATTCGCCACATCAAGTTCGCGTAAGCATCGACTGCTTTGGTTGCGCACGGGATCATTTCACTGAAATGTTTGGGACGGGGACAGACTCGAGAACGGAATCAACACCTTTGACACTGCCAACACATACTCCAATGGCCTATCAGAGGTTATCCTCGGGAAGGCTCTCAAGCAGCTCAACACTCCTCGAGAGGAGGTTGTCATATTGACGAAAGTGGGTTGCCCCCCCCCGTCCGGACTCGTGCGCTCTGACTGCTAGGTTTTGGCTTTGTAGGTTTTCTTTGCGGTCGCAAAAACGCCGGCCGATGGATTCATCACGAATCCCGATGAAAAAGGATACATCAACCGCCACGGCCTTTCTCGCAAGGTAAGCTCTTCAGGGTGGAAGCTGATCGCCCAATACGCCCTAACCCTCGGATCCGTTAGCACATCTTCGATTCTATCAAGGCCAGTCTTGAACGCCTCCAGGTCGAATACGTCGATGTTCTCCAGTGTCACAGGTAGTTTATACTCTCTCTTCTACAGTACTCCACGGTCTGATTCGATTGCGAAGGTTTGACCCTGACACTCCGATCGAGGAAACGGTAGGCGGACCACCGTTCCGAGTATGTGTCGGTGTGGCTTATCGGCTCCAAACCCCCAGATGCATGCCTTGAATGATGTGGTCAAGGCTGGATATGCTCGCTACATCGGGATGAGCAGCTGCTACGCCTGGCAATGTGAGTTACCGCACTCCCCTACGAAAGGATACTCATTCACCCCTCCCAGTCTACGCCATGCAGAGTGGGTAAATGCGAATTTAGGAAGCTGTATAACCCTCTAATGCCCGCGACAGATTATGCTACCATCAACAACCTCACTCCGTTCATCTCCATGCAAAACCACCACAGTTTGCTCTACCGTGAAGAGGAGCGTGAGATGCTTCCCCTCCTTAAGGTCAGTCCGGAACGATTCCTCCAACGAAAGCGCGCTCACGTTTCTTGCATTTTAGCATCTTGGTGTCGGTTGTATTCCTTGGAGTCCTCTCGCTAGGGGCTTACTTACCCGCCCCTGGGACGAGAGTACGAAGCGATCTGAGTCTGACCCGTAAGCCGCAGTCGCCTTCCCACGTTGTGTGATCGATAGTAAAGCCATTCTCAGCTGGGTTGCACTCTACCAGTCTAGTGATGCTTCCAAGAAAATCGTCGAACGGTAAGTGGCCTCATCAGCACACAAGAGCTATCCACTGAGTGCCGACCTCTAGCGTCAAGGAACTCGCTGACAAGAAGAATGTCAAGATGGCCCAGATCGCGTTGGCCTGGAGCGCGAAGAAGGTCACTGCACCCATCATTGGCACCACAAAATTGGAAAATCTCACCGAGATGATTGGTGAGAGCTAAGTTCCCTCTATAAGTGCGGGGTGCTGACCGAACCATTGTAGAGGGTCTCAAGGTCGAGTTGACCGACGAGGACCTTACGTACTTGGAGGAAGAGTACAAGCCAAACCCAGTCTCGGGACACGCGTAGGATTTCAACAAGAAGCTCTCGCCACACTGATGTTGTAAAATAACATTGCTGATATTGTACAAATCTACCCCTTCCGATATGACTGAGTGGACCGGTGGATTCTCGGAGCTTACAATTGTCGGGGCACCACCCCCGTGGAGCTATCCCGTTTTGCCCGCCGTCGCACTTTATCTCCCTCAGAACCTGTGAAGAGATTACGAGGGCTAGGTGATGGATCGAATCTATACAGAGCTCAGATCAACAGAAGCGCAATGGTGCTGAGAGCCCTGATAGGTCATGTCAGATATGGAAAAGATTGGAGAGGACGCTGGGCGCACGACGATGAGAAGGGCATGAATATGTCTAAGTGAGACGTCAGTGACCGGACTTCAAGTAGTAGGACTGAGGGATGCTTGCACTGCAGAAAAAGCAGGGCCTATTGGACCCAAAGCTTCACTTAGCCCTCTACTTCTCGTAATCCTTGGGAAACTCACAGATAGTACATCTTGCTTTCCGTCCGGGGAGTAGGAACTTGCCACCATAAGTTGACTACACCGTGTTAGCGAGATAAAAACAGGAAAGAAGTTAGGTGTCCGTTGGGTTCTCACTTAATCGCGGAGGGGGTTCCACTCAGGAAGATAGCGACGAAGATCTGAACCTTCGACTCAGGGCGCATCAAACCACCAGTTATCATGGCCCGAGTCACGAACACCCCGATGATGGGCAAGAGAATCATCTTTGCGGCGCAGAGCGATAGGAGAGCGAGGATCGGAAGACCAGACTTTGGGCTCAGTCTGACGTCCATCCGGGCGAAAGATGCACCCAAGAGGATCAAAGTCATGGGGACAGTGATCGCGCCTATTAGCTTGGCTTTTCCGCGGCAAACAGCCTGTCAGAGAGCTTCGTGGGGGAGGGGAGTGTCAAACGAACCTGTATCGATAACGAATGCCAACGGGGGCATTCCATCCGGACCCATCCACGAAGGGCCGCCTTCAAATCTAACAAACAAAGCCTTTAGTGGGTCCACCAAAGCGATGAGCAAGGAGATTGCCACGATTGCACTGATGGGTGTTACCACTACCGAGATCGCGGTAAATACCCGCCTCGACCACGAAGGAACTTTCGGTCGAGTAGGTGCAAGTGCAGGAGGAGTTGCTTGCGACCTGCAACTGTGGTGTGACTGAGCAGAGGGATCTTGGTATGGGTGAGCCGAAGCGTCTGGTGTTCTTCGTACGGCTTCGATGGAAGCCACTTCCTCATCCAGGGCTCTGGATGAGCGACGACTCGCGGGCTCGATCCGAACATGAGAACGAGCCTGATAATCGATGGACTTCGAATGTCGACTTTCATCCTCGTCGTATTTGATTTGCAGCAGGCATCTCCAGACGAAGCCGCCAATCGGTTTCTCCCTCCAAGAAACACGAACATTGGCTGCTTCGCCTTGAGGAACGCCCGGAGCGTAGTCCCACGAAAGGGAGTGGGCGAGCCCACAAACCCAGAAGAAGATATGGTAGATTAGGATAAAGATCGAGATGAACGATATCCCCACTTCGTTGTAATCCGCCGTTAGAAGTCATTGCCAAGAGGGAAATCAGAGAGACTTACAATTCGTATCCGTCCCGGGATTGAACGGGCTCGATTGGGTGATTGAAATTACGACGGCGGTGGCTAGGGTAAACGAATATCAGAGGTGGACCGTCCCATGTTTCTCGGCCCAGACCGGGACGTACGAAGGCTACTCCAGTTGCTCAGCCCACCGGCGACAACAATCCCCTGCCAGAAATTCCTCGGAACGTAGCACACTTCCCGAATAACAAGCCCGCATAACAGGCCAATAAGAATATACACGATGGCCAAGAGCGCAAGCGGCCCAATCGCGGATATGTTCGCGGGTGTAAAAGCGGGTACGATGCTGGAGAATATCAGCGCGGGGAGGGCGAGATTCATCGTGATCACAGAGGTACCCTTGGCCGCTGCCTGAGGGAACATGTCCTTCCGGGCGAAGATGTACCCGAGGAGGATTGTCAGATACCTGTGGATTATAAGTATCAGTTTCCTGCGGAAAATGACAGAGGAATTAACAGTAGTTGACTCTGAGAGACTCGCATTTTTACCAAGGGGATCACCCCAGAGTAAATCAGAGACCCGATGGATGGCATCGGCTTTGACTCAGTGTTGTGTGTAGGTTACTGAAGAGCTGGCTCGGGTGTTAAGCGTGAGGGCCGTGAAGGATAACCGACTCAATTGCGGGGGTTCCGGCCGCGCGTAGACAAACTTTCAGTGCGATCGGGAGGAAAGAGACAGGGAAGAAAAAACTGAGAAAGAGCGACTGGAACTGGGGCTTGGACGGATTGTTATCATGTGTCATGCGTGGGGGGGTGTGACCTGCGGGAGGAGAGTGGCCGTTGATTCTCACTCTCGAGGACGTGAGACATTTGAACTATCCACTTTCAGGCACAGACCGCGTTACGCTACGCCCACCAGGTGGTAGCCGGATGGCGTGATTATGTCGTAAGATTCGTAACGAGGCCCCAATTCTGATTCTGGGAGGTGATCACTGTATACATCCCATCCTGTTATCTGTGCGGTCGCAGACATGAACGAGAGTCAGTGATAGATCGCCGCCCGTCAGTTGGTTGTGGTGAGGAAAAGGCACTCCGTGGTTCACGTCTCAGGATGAGCTGCACAGAACACAACGATCCGACTTTCAAGGTAAGGGTACTTCCTCCAGGCGATGGAAGGGGAGAAGGTACAATCACCAACAAGCGGTGAGTAGGATGGGTGGAAACATAGGTGTATTTCGGCGGAGCGCGTGTGTTACGTCTCGCTATTTTCTTCCGCCTCTCCAGGTACATAGTCGTCGTTAATGACTGGGGCGGGTTCCTTGTCTTCCTCAAGTAGGGGGGCATGTTCGACGGGCGTCTCAGTATGACGCCCCCTAGCTTGATCTTCGTGTTGACTTTTGGCCTTCTGTTGTCCGACGGTGGTGATATCTTTACCGAACAGCCGCAAGCTCAGTGCGCTAATCGACGGATTTAGAATACGTCCGTGAGTCCGGCAGAAAAAAGGTTTTACGAACCTCTTCGTCTTCTTGTCGATCATGAGGCCGAGCGACATGCCCGATTTCCATATTGGAACGACCAGGTCATGACTTAAACTAGTTCCATGAGACATTGGGCAGATGTTACAGCTCCAGCGCCCAAAGCGCGACTTACTTGACTCCATCCCTATTACCGGCCGGGAACCTCACGATATGATTTCCAGGGGACTTTGGTTCGAGGGTCTTCCGGAACTCTTGGTTGAACGCGCTAAGCAATGGGTAATATCCCTCCATCAAGACCTTCAGCACCTCGATGTCGGCAGTGACGATGTGTTCGTCCGCAATGTAGGGCATCACCACAGGTATTCCGTCTCCCAAGACCCTGAAACTCGACCCCGCAGACTTTCCTTCTTGCCTTCCAAATATCTTGGTTCCGGCTGTTACTAGCCGCAGCTTCGTATAGTCGTTGTTCTCGATGATCTTTCGAGCGAGATCATTCGTAAGGTACATGGAGCGAGCGGCTTCTCCGGTAGGGTTCCGAACGAGGAGGTTTTGTACGGGGAATGAAGAGTTGATGTTGAGTTTTTCGAGGCAAGTAACCACGGATGGATCGTCAGGGGAGAGGTATATATATGGAGACTCCCTGAAACTTGCATCGTTGGTGCTCTCTGGGGAATCTACCTCGCCCTTTTCACTTCGGTCAAGTTCGTGTACAGCTGCGGATGCCGACGCAGATACACTAGCGGAGTCGTCTTGATCCATGACGTCTTCGGCGATCCCGGCTTCATTAATCCTCGGTTTCTTAGCTATACTTGACTCTTCCAGGAATTCGGCAGTACGCTTCCCTTCCCTGAAGAATGTGAGGGTGGAGGTCAGAACACCATATTTTATCCTCACTTGTGGGAACGACCGCTTATGCTGGGGAATTCGACCCTTTCAAGCACTGCGACGAAGAATCCACCAGTGTCTTGCAGATGGGGATACAGCCGCATGCTAGCCCAGGGATCAGGTCATTTCTCTTTGTAGAAGTGAATGATGGACACACCATCTGTCAAGATGAAGTTCGTCTACGTTGTCTGGAGGCCAATGCGTTTTCGCCATCTTAGTCGTCCTCCTCCTCTCCTCTGGGAGAGATTCCATATAGGCCTCGTATGAGTCAAAGAAGTTCAGTTCTTTGTCAACTGGTGGTTTCCAGTGTCTCATCCCGGGTTTCCGGATGAGCTGGGGATAGAGAGACGATACATCAATGAGAGTGAAACCTAGAGTGAAAGTCAACAGTGGATCTTGAACACGGGCTGTGATTGTATCGTACCCGGAATACCGTTTAGGGCTGCTGTTATGACAGCCTCATTTTCTACTGGGTTGAGGGAACATGTTGAATAAACTATCCTCCCGCCCTTAGCGAGCATTCTCATAGCTCTTTTCAAAATCCGTAGTTGCAGCCTAGGAGGGCTGTCAGTCCTCAGCGCGATCGAGTTGTCGTTATTCCTTACGCACAAGTGCAATCCATTCCCATCCAATGGCGACCAGTGCTTCCAGATCGCTACGTTTTTCCTCATAGTGCCATCCCCACTACACGGAACGTCACATAGTATCCTATCAAACACCAAGTTACGTTGATTCGATCCCCGAGGAGGTTCGTGAGGAACTTTGATATTGGGCATGTTGGACGCGTCGAGATTCATCACCATGAACGATGGGGAAGGGAGGCGGGAAGATTGGTGGATAAGAAGGTGGGTGCGCTTCGAGTCGGCGTCGTTGGCGATGACAATACCGGATGGAATTGAGGATGAGTTGACATCATCGTCAGCATGTAGTGCCTCGAGGAGTTGTGCCGTCTAGAACTGAGTATTTGGTGATCTGGAGCCGAGTCAGAGAGTCATAAATATCTCACCTTGGAACCAGGAGCAGCGCACATGTCAATCACCTACTCAGACTATCGTTAATCACTTCCGGAGTCTTTAGAAAATATGACGACCTACCTTGTGGTGGGGCTCTACCTGGAGGAACAGGGGTGGAAGCATACTGACCGCTTCTTGACGCGAAATGTTGCCCTGAGCATCTTAGCACCAAATCGAGCGTTCGACAAAGACATCTACACACCACTTCTGTTTCGTACACCAAGAATGAATGGAATTTTTTGAACTCTGGGTTTTTGCGCAGAACTTTCTTTGGCACGTTGAACTGCCACGCGAGACCATCTGGGTACCTAAGTTCGCGTCAGTCGTCTAGTGTCTCCGGGCCAAAATAAGCGCACCAAGGTATCTGCCGAGGTGGGGGGATTGCTTCGTCCTCGAATACAAGGTCCGTCAGATTTGGAATGTACGTGTCCCTGACGACATCGTTCAAAGCGCGAGCAACCCTACATCCTCTTTAGCAGCGGAAGAAGCGAAAACTCGAAGGGCGCAACTGGCGACTTCCGGCAACCCTGAAGGTTGTAGGTAACGGTTCCCTCAGAGCGTCCAAGAAAGCGTCCCACTGGTCTTCCGGTACGATAATCTGGGTCTTGTAATACGACTCGAAACGGGCGTTGTTCATGGTACTCTTGTCAATTGGGGCCGACCTGTATTCGTCCCTGCCATCCCGCGTTCGCCCGCCTCTCCCTCGTCCGCGACCGGATTTTCCCTACGGAATAGTTGTGGTCAATGCGACGGACAATGAGTAATCTTCCGAACCTTTCCCCGACCCATGTATTCAAGAAGTGGACGAGGACAAGTTTTCCGTCAAGGGTGATCTAATCAGAGTTTCAAGCGAGTTACGCGTCGGCCAAATGCGACTGCATTGCCAGAGACATCGTAATCTCAATCCTCTCCGTTTCGACAACCTCCGCGCTCTACGTCAGGATGGTTCTCGTTCTCGTCATTGGCGACCTGCACATCCCACACCGCATCCACGACCTCCCCGGAAAATTCAAGAAACTACTCGTACCGGGGAAGATTCAACAGATACTGTGCACGGGAAATGTATGCGATCGAGAGACTTACGAGTATCTTCGTACTGTATCCCCGGACGTGAACGTTGCAAAGGGGGACTACGACGAGGTGAGAGCTTATTGTTTTCAGACCTCGCTCAGGAAACGCGCTGAAACGAGGCGGGATATCATCAGACAACATTCCCCCTGAGTATAACCGTAACTCATGCGCCGATACGAATCGGTGTCATACATGGACATCAATGCATACCTACGGGTGACCTCGATTCGCTGAGTGCTATAGCACGCCAAATGGATGTAGATGTTTTGATTTCGGGGCATACACATACGTATGTCTTGTGCGATCTCAAACCCTCGTGGTCCCGGGCGTCGCTTGCTGACTGGAAGTCGCAATCGTCCGTCTAGATTCCAAGCGGTCGAATATGACGGCAGGTTCTTCGTGAACCCTGGCAGCGCGACTGGCGCCTGGACTGGTCTATGGAACGGGTGCGTATCCCCCGGCGGTCTGATGAGGACCATCGATCGCGCAAGCGACGCTCACGAGAATTCTTTAGGGAGCCGACGCCTTCTTTCGCGCTCATGGACATCCAAGGCCCGGTGGTTGTGACGTATGTGTATCAGTTGATTGACGGTGAAGTTCGGGTGGAGAAAATCGAGTATCGGAAGGACGCAGACAACTTCAAGGAGCCACCTCGGACCGCAGCGTCACCTCAGAACATCCCAAGCAGCCCCTCCACAGTCCAACAACAGCAGAACGTATGGTGATGCCTTGCAGGTTGAGTTATCGGATGTGCATGGTTTATTGTAGGGAGGTTGGCAACGAGGAGTGGCCGTTGCAACCATCAATGTACTGGACTATACATGTGGATGGGAGGAAAATCAAGCCCCACTCGCCCTGCTGCGTCCTCCGACACCTGTCGAATATTTTCCTGTAACAAACCACTGTCTTTACTGCCATAGACCTCCGGTGGGGAGCGTAGGTCATCCTATTGTCTGGCCCATCGCGATCGTATGGCCGCCGCGCCTCGTTATTTCAAGTTCTCACGGCTGGTTCATCAGGTTCCTATATCCCATCCTCCCCCAAGCACCCCCGGCCATGGCTAGCTTCGGCGACTTCAGGCCGCTGTGTGAACAGACCCCCTCGTACCCGTGGTGTAATCTCTTCTACCGACAGGTGCTTTCCCCTCCCTGACAACCAACGAAAAATCGGCTCACCCCAACCCTTTGGTCGCAGCTCGAAAGTCACTCACCAACAACACTTACCGGCCCTTCTGCCGATGCAACCATCGCTCCAGTCGGTGTCAACCCGAGTTGTGGTACTCTCAAGGCCGGTACAGATGGCTCAGTGGGGAACATCGCCAACATGATTGCTTGTGGTCTTAGCATGATTTTCGTCGCCACCCTCATTATCATCACCACTCGAAGGAGGGCCGCGGTTGGTGCGTCTCTCTCAATCGTTCGCATTTGGCAGCCTGCAGAACACTCAACGCGTCCCACCTTCCACAGGTCGTTCGGAATTCCGCATTTTTTTGCTTCTCTACTTCATCTCTCTGCCGTTTCAACTCCTCACAACCGGCGCTGTTCTGCAACAGGGATCGCTGGCGCTCGTAGTCTTGACCGCTATCCATGCAGGCACTGTCGCAGCACTGTTCTGGACGTTGCTGGGCAACGCTATAGTTTCTACACAAGTCGTGGAAGATGGGACCCTCAGTTCACTCATAGTACGTCTTTTCTCCGCGTTGCACTCACCCTTCACATGTAACGTTATGCACGTCTCCCGATCTGTTGCTGATGTGAAACTTGCTTGTACTCGCAGCCATTGTGTTTCTTTACCCTTGCTTTCTTCGGAGTTACAACCTATATCTCTCTGGATGTGGCACTATCGATAACCAGTGCATTCGGTCCGTCTGACCCACCAAGTGCCCTCAACAGCATCCCTTTGTTTGTTCTTACAAGCATTTGGCCTGGCGCGTAAGTAACCCGGTCGGACTATCAGTTGGGGAACTAACCGCATCGGGGTAAATAGCGCCGCGCTTTTATTCTTTGGGATGATGACCTGGATTGTACTGGTCGTACTTCGAGAGGTCAGACCGATGTGGTTCTACATCCTCGCGGCCACTCTCTTCGTTCTCAGTCAGTTGGATTACTTCTTGTTGAATAAGGTAAGCAATATCGGGATAAGTGTTTCGCCACGACAGCTCACTCGACGTCCATCTAGGTGATCTGCAGAGGTACAGCTGCTAAGATTGATGGAAGCTTTATCGCTACCGTCTTGGAAACTGCCTCTGTCGGTGTCTTGTACTTGGCCTGGCGCAGCATCACTGAAGGTGAGCAAGGTTTTGACTCTATTCACCGGTAAGCTGGTGACTGACGAGACTTCATATCCATAGAATCTTGGGATGACAACGTGTACTTCCCAAACTGAGATGATAAGCTGATTTGATGCCAGGCCACGAAACAAAGGCCTAGATAGGCCACCGACGACCCATAAGATGTCCCATTTTCGTTATTATCTGTTCAACCCTTCTAGCTACTTTTCCCCCTCGATTGTATTCGAACATCCTGTTATGTGCAGTAATCGTTCTTTCCGCTTGGGCTGTTTTGTACATGTAGTGTTTCTACCGAAGGTGGCTGGCGGCAACTGAGTTGCAACTGATAAGCTCGAGCAGGTAACCAAGCAGGACCAAGCTTTGCCGGACGGTCCTACTCCCCTCGTCGGCCACAGCACCACAGCGCTCTGCTGTGGACGTCCGGCGGTTGCGAATAGCCCTACATAAGACAGGTGTTAGTGGATGCTTGGAGACTGTTCGGGCCGGTTACGAAACCCATAGGGGCTCCATTCAGCTTCTTAGCCGATTCAGATTGTATTGAAATACTCCCACGTAAAACTCACGTGCTGGGCCGGGCTCACACGCGCTGGTCCCAGGCTGGAACATGGTCCGGTTGAGATGATGAGAATCACACGCCACATTAGCCTGAGAAGTCCTTAGTGCACCAGCCCCTCGCCTCAATGTACTTACCTGAACTTGAATCCTGCGCGTTTACCGTTCCGAAGACGATTGAGTGGGGGCACAATTGATCAAAATTGGATCGACTCTTGAGGCCTTGAGGACTTGAGTGGTGAATAACAACACCCCGCCTTCAGTAGGTTACGAGGGTTACAGTTTCATGGTGATCACTTTGACGGACGTCTAGTTGTAATTGTGCGGTAGGAGCTATGACGCACGGGTCCCTCCGTATCGCCGATATTAAACACATCTTCACTGTCCACCAAAGAAGATGGTGAGCCGCACAGGTCCGGTTCAAACTTGAATGAGAAGAGAAAATGTTGAATAACGGGAGACAGTTTTTCGTTGCACATGCATTGTATCATCAGATTCTGTTCATCCACCTCATCAGTTGAGCGTGATGCACGGGGTACGGGGGTGCTTTACACCGCATCTCCGTAGCACTGAAATGAGTGCTGCGGATCCGTTGTCAGAGGGAGAAGGCTCACCCGTCCCCCTATTAAGTACATGAAACGTCATACGCCTGTCGTCATTACAGGATACCCCAACAAGACATCCATCAGGGAAGGGAAGGAGATCGGAGTAAGTGACCATGAAACGTCCCAGCCAAAAACGCCAAGGGAACTGAGAGTAGGGCCACCGACGTGGCGAAAATTTACCCAGCAACCTCAGGGTCGTTCTGGGGTTGTTCAGCCCGAGGAAAGCAAGGTTCAAAAGTCGTACGATCCGTCCACGGGGGTTGCCGGTTCCTACGGGCACGGATTCCTCGCCCGACCTCCAATGGGGAAAGCGTCGAAAATCCTCCCCATGTGGACGACTTGTGGGCCAGTCACAAGTATGCAATCACCCAGAGCATCAACAAAAGATAGTGGACGGCGAGTAGAATATGTCGATGACGGTGGTTGGCGGGGCAATCACACCTTTGATCGGATTCGCCACAGGGCTTGGATCTACACTCTCGTACCCGATACCCGATGCACTGATCGGGATCACATGCAATCAAACTCGGACCCCCGTCCTCCGCCCCCGAGATGCTGGGACAGGCTGCGGATACACTCCGAGTCTCCTCTCGAGCTGAGAGGTGAACCGGGTACGCTGCCCGGTGCACACTACGCACAATCTCCAACCTGCTCTGCCATCACCTCCTACGTACAGCGGGGAAGACTCTAGTGGGACTTGAAATTTCTAGCTGAAACCCTGATGCATCCCTTCCAAACAGGTTTGGAAGCGTAGGGGCAACTGATCTCAGCTCTGCGAGCCAGGGGATCATCGCATGCTGACAATCGCACGGTCTGCTCTATTCTATCCCTATACATTCCTGATATGGTTTTTCGATCAAAAGAGCCTCGAACGCGCAGACTCTTCCTTCGTGATACCGCGCAAGCGCTTTGGCGGTCGCCTAATGGGACGTCCGTGGGTGTCATATGACAACTCTGGTCGCAGCGTTAGCTTCCACCCCACGTACAGTGCAAGTGCAGTGCGCCATCGTGATATCTTTTCTCCCTAGGTTAAGAAGTTCTGTAGTGCGAGCAGCGCTTGTACCTCCATAGCCACACGCTGTTCGACATTTATCATCATTCCCCCCCTCGCTTTGACGCTAGGCCTGACGCCCACCTCGGAGTCTTCTTTTTGCTGCAAACGACAACGGCCCCGCATTCATCTCTCCCATCCCCAGTACGTTGACCAAGTCCATCCCTGCCCGTATCCTCACGTCTATTAGCATTGCCCAGGCGATTCCCCTTCGTTTTCGCGTGAGTGCTCTCGGATTTCGAGCTTCTTGAAGTTCTGATTTCTTCTGTTTCTTCGCTCGTAATTAGACACTGGCCAGCCCATTGACCCCGATTCCAACCCTAGTGTCGGGACCTTTGACCCTCTGACTGTAGAGATGGGCACCCCCCCATACCACCTAGCAGATGGTGTGTATATAGCCGCCAACAGGCGGCTCCGAGTAAGCCACAACCAAGGCCTTCAAGTGAGCTGAATTCCTAGATTCATTATTCTTTCAGCTTCCGATATTAACCCTGACGTCCGTCCCCGATTTCCACTTCCACCCCGTCCGAGGCACCTTCCTTGTGTCACAATCAGTGAATTCGTTTTGGATGGCTGTGCTGGCTCATTCCTATTTAGTAGAGAATTAGCGATAGTACCCACGGTTCATGAGGAACGATTCAATTATGGTGCGTCACCACACTTATGTTTGTGCTTGTATAAAAGGTCCCTGTTGTATATTACATATATCTATGCGTGTGTGTTACAGGACTAAATCATCGAGGGGTGGGACACTCGTTTTTTTCATTTCGTCTCTTAGCGTCGTGGAATCACTTCCATGGGTCAAATAACACCTTTCCGCACTTCCTTTTATCGAACAAGTCGTAAGATATTTTGGCCTCATCAAACCCGACGATCCTGTCGACAAGGCTGGTTTCTTTGCCCACCTCGCCAAAGACGTCTTGTCGTCTGGCCAGTAAATCAAGTACGAGGGGAAAGATGGATCGGACGGGGCAACGTCCAAAGTCAAGTGATACGTTCTTTCCATATAACGCTCGGCCGGACATCGGGAGGGTGTAGTCTTGGTGCACCCCGACGGATGTTATGACACCGAATGGACGCACGAGATCGAAAGCGAGCGATACCGCGGAAGAGCTCCCCACAGCCTGTAACGCGATTTAGGGTGTCTGTTTGCAGAGGAAGGGGAGATGGGTTCGAGCTCACCTCTATGACACCATCGAAGCCGATCTTATTGGTGGAGAAGGTTTCCTTTCTCGCGGTCCCGATATCGACGGTTTCGAAGCTCGATTCGGGATTAATTGCGGGTTTGGCTTCGAGGAGTTTGAGGTAGATCGCATTGATAACTTTTCGTCTCTGTTCGTGCGGATCAATGGCAATGATCCGATAGTACGAGATCCCGTTCTTCCAGAGGAGGTCCAAGAGACTGACGAAGGTGCACTGTGAAGAGAAATAAGAATTCTTACTTTGGGGGTCGGAGGGAAGGTGATACGTACGATCCCCACCGGACCTAAGCCGATCAAGGCTATGTTCAACGCATCACTTGGTGCCACCGTCGACTCTCCAGCCGGATTAGCCACGAGGGTTGGACTGGGATATGGATTCCCGTTCAATAGAGGCAGTAGTTTTGGGTGCTGTAAGAGCTGGAGAGCGGCGAAATATCCGGTAGGTAGGATATCCGCAAGTAATAGGAGGGAGTTGTCCGCAAGAGCTGTCAGACGAGAACCGGTAGCAGAGTCTGACTCGATATCATCCAAGCGGAAGAGAGTTCCACCAGCGTAGGGCACTCTGATGTATTGGGCCTGCCCGCCCTCCAAAGCGGGGGAACCAAACAGGAGGGAGTGGGCACAACGAGAGCTAAATCCCTGTCGGCAGGGCCTAGTGAGATGAAGGTTAGAGATGGTTTGGTGATACGGGGGCCGGGACGTACCGACATTCCCCACACGAGACCGTAAAGGGCGAAACAACTTTGTCCCCAGCCTTTAGGGTTGAGTACAGCACAGGTCTGCCGTTTAACGCGACTTCGATCTCCCCATTCACAGAGAGAAAATTCGAGCCGAGGGCGACAACTTGACCGACAAACTCATGTCCAGACGTATGCCTGCCGAAACACGATGTTATTGTCAGTTCACGTCCGGGATATCTGATCAGATTCAAACGCACACTTTGGTGGCAACATCGTGTCCTCTGTAAACATGGAGATCACTCCCACATAGCCCCGCAAGCTGGGTTATGGCAGGTGCCGGGGTATCAGTAACCGGGGTCAGTAGAGACCGTGCCGGAGAATATCCACACCGTGATCTTCACAATCGCATCATCGGGGTGTTCGATCCTACAGATTTCGGGGGGGGGGGGTGAATTCCGGACAATCGCTTGAAATACCTGGAATCCGACCCACTTTGGAAACGGGACATCTTCAACGCGGACATCGTAACTGGGGGGGTGCCATCTCACCGCCCGATGGGTCTTTGGGAAGTCCTGTTGGGTCGATTCGGTCATCTCAACCGGTCTCGCTCAGATTGATGGTCGTTCGGGGAGAGCGGGGCCAAAAAGTGTGGAAATCGATCAATGGACAACTTAAGTCTGATCTTACCCAACTCGTATGATCAATACACGCTCTCAATCATTTCAATGCTCGGAACTATAGGGCCGCTGACCTAGTCCCAGCCTCAATTCAGAACTCACCTGCCCTCTGGACTTGGGGTTGGATTCCAGCCTAGGTCGGGAAAGGCAATCCCATTGGTGGCCACTCAGCCACACTTCGAGACCACGGTGTCGATTCCTCCTCTCTCTCATACCACCGCCTTCCTTCGCCTTAGGTTGCTATCCGATCCCACAAAATGGTCGCAAACAACCCAACCGTCTATCCGATGCCCCGCGCAAACGCCGACCTGAAAACCACTTGGGCCTTCTTGGAAGAGGGGATCGACCATATTATGACCAAACTCCAGACCGGAGTGTCCTATTCCAAGTACATGGCACTCTACACCGTCTCCTACAACTATTGTACCTCCTCCAAGATGCATGGGGGAGGGGAGACTCTTGGGATGGCCGGGCGGAGTAAGTTCTTTCTCAACCCACGCACCTGCCATGCGCCCTTCCGTTTTTGTTTTTCTTCCCCCTCGCTCTCCTGACCTGATTGATTGGTATGTGTGTAAAAAATCCAGCCGGCGCAAACCTCATGGGGAGTGATTTATACAACAACCTCACCCGTTTCCTTGTAACTCACTCAGAGACGCTCAAAGGTGTCAGTTCCTCCAACCGATGACCGTCGGGACAGTTTCTAACGGTCGTTTTGATCCTACTCAGACATCGGAATCTCTCCAGAACGAAGCGCTGTTACAGTACTACGCCAGGGAGTGGGACCGATACACAACGGGAGCCAATTACCTCAACCGGCTGTTCACCTACCTCAACCGACACTGGGCGAAACGAGAAAGGGACGAGGGCAGGAAGGGTGTCTATCCTGTCTACACGGTACTGTGTTCTCTCACCGTTCGTGTTGGAGCGCATGCTGATCGCACGATCCCCTTCATCTCCCCGCTCGTTTACGCCACCACAGTTGTCCCTGGTGCAATGGAAAAACAACTTCTTCATCCACATTCAAAACAAAAACTCCAAGCTGGCCGGCGCCATCCTCCGACTCATTAACCGCCAGAGGGACGGCCAAGAGATTGACCAGGGACTTGTCAAGAGAGTCGTGGATTCTTTCGTGTCTCTCGGGCTCGACGAAGCCGATATCAACAAAGCCCATTTGGACGTGTATAAGGAGCACTTCGAAATCCCCTTCCTGGAAGCCACCGAAAAGTACTACAAGCTCGAGTCGGAAGCCTTCCTCGCTGAAAACAGTATCTCTGATTACCTCAAGAAGGTTGAACAGCGTTTGAGAGAGGAAGAAGACCGTGTGGAGAGGTATCTGAATACGAACACGAGGGAGCCGCTCATCAGCAAATGCGGACATGTGCTGATCAGGGAACACTCTAAGCTGATGCACGAAAGCTTCCAGAGTTTACTTGACTACGACAAGGATGAGGATCTCCAGAGAATGTATGCACTCCTTACAAGGATCCCCGATGGTCTTGAGCCGCTGAGGAACAAGTTCGAGGAATACGTGAAGAATGCTGGTCTGGCCGCTGCATCGGGGCTTGTCGGGGAGGACGGCGCCGCGGCAGAAATTGATCCCAAGGCTTACGTCGACGCATTGCTCGAGGTCCATCGTAAGAGCTCCGAGACGGTCAAAAGGAACTTCAAGGGTGATGTCGGTTTCGTCGTTAGCCTCGACAAGGCCTGTAGAGACTTCGTCAATAGGAACGCCGCCACTGGTACATCGGGTACCAAATCTGCTGAATTGTTGGTCAGACACGCGGATGCTTTAACGAGGAAGAACAAAAAGATGGTTGAAGGGGAAGATCTAGAGAGAGCCTTAAACCAAGTGGTATGTACCTTCACTCGGTAGTTCTGTGGTTGACACGGCCTGAACCCCTGCCCAGATGGTCCTTTTTAAGTATCTTGAGGATAAGGATGTATTCCAAGCATTTTACACCACAAAACTCTCCAAGCGCCTTCTTCACGGCGTGTCGGCATCTGACGAGGCTGAGGCGAGCATGATCTCGAAGTTGAAAGAAGCGTGTGGTTTCGAATACACCAACAGGCTCCAACGCATGTTCACAGGTATGCGACGAGTGCAAGCATCGGTGTTTTATCACTGACGCTCCCAACTTCCTGCCGTAGATCTGAGTCTGAGTAAAGACCTGACCGATCAGTTCAAGGAATGGACTTCCAAGAATCACGGCGATGTGGATATCAACTTCAGCATTATGGTCCTCGGAACCAACTTCTGGCCGCTCGGTGCCCCGAACAACGGGTTCAACATTCCTGCGGATATCTTACCCGTTTACAACCGATTCTCCCAATATTACCGGACGAAGCACCCCGGAAGGAAACTCACGTGGGTGTGGAACTATTCCAAGAACAAGCTCAGGACAAACTATCTCGACCGAAAGTACGTCTTGATGACCAGCTCCTACCAAATGGCCGTGCTCCTCCAATACAACGATAATGACGCCTTATCGTTCGACGAGCTCGCGACAGCTACGGCGATTGGCAAGGATGTGTTGACGCAGGTACTTGCGGTCCTGGTCACGGCCAAGATCCTAATCAATGAAAAGGAGGACCAGTACAAGCTGAACCCCAGTAAGTTCTTCCCCTACTCTCGCCTCTAGTCATCTAACGGGCATAGATTTCAAGTCGAAGAAGATCTATATCAACTTGAGCTTGCCCATCGAGGCTGAGGCCAAAGCAGAGTCGGTGGACGTTGTGAAGGCCGTCCACGAGAGGAAGTACGCCATCCAGGCTGCGATCGTTCGGTACGCTCTTAGGAGACACCACGTGTTCATCTCTTATCGCCAATCGCTCACTACTGGGACAGGATCATGAAGGCTCGTAAGACTATGGAGAGTCAGGCGTTGATCCAAGAGGTCATCACGCAGGTCTCGCAACAGTTTGCACCCAGGATCCCAGACATCAAAAACGTTCGTGACATCCATATCATCTGTAATGGCTTGATCCTGACAGAGGTTATAGGCCATCGATGCCCTATTGGAGAAGGGGTATATTGAGACAGCAGCGGAAGGTACTCAGGGTACCCTCAACTATGTCGCATAAATAGCCCCTATCCCTCTCCCTGCAAAGGGTTCTTATCCCAAATTCTTCGGCTTTTCAGACTCATTATATACAGCGGAGTTGAGGGTGGTCTCTCTTGAGTCATACATGACCGCCGATATCTTGTAAGTAATGTAGCAGAGGTTGTTCGTATTCGGGTGCCGACGTGAGAACCATCTTGTGCCACACGGCTAGCTCAAACTTGTGCGTAATCTGAGCGAAAATTTGGACTGAGCCGGGACACCCAATTTCCCACTACCCCATCCTTAGGTCTCAGGGATCTAGTTATGCAGATAGAGCCCGGGGCCTTCGGCCCCAGGAAGCCTCCAGCGGCTAGCCATACGACACCCTGCCACCTGATGCGATACAAAACTACCGGAGGTCAGAGGCGCGACTGCCAGCCAACCAATTAATCAGATCTCAAAGAACGTTTTCCCTTGTACAGTAGGGGGTTGTATGTTTGTACTCATGTTGCGATGGAGGTAAGGTAAAGTGCTCGAACCGGGATAAATTAGCGGAAATGAAGGGCAGAAATAAACAAGGCTGGAGAGACCGTTGGTTCCCTAGGTAAGATAAAAACTTCCGCGAGAGAGCTGTACGGATATCTTGGTCACATAATCACGCAATCCTTGTCCTCCACCTTGGCAGTAGCAATTCCCATCTCCTGGAAAGTCTGCGCTCCCTTGTACGGCTTCTGGCTGTGTGGACCCTGGTCGAATCCAGTCCCAGGCGGAGGTAGTGTACTGATGATCGGCTGGGGACTATGCGATTGCTGGGACCCGGGCGGGGTCCCGTGATCGGGGCCTTGGTGACTGAGTTGTTGACCATAAGGCTTGTTCTGCTGGGGCGTCGGCTTCCTTCCAGGTTCGGGGGAACCCGCCTTCTTAGGTGGGACCTGACCAGGCCCACCATATCCTTGGACAGAGCTCGGTCGCGAACCAGGATCCGTCAGAGTGTATCTTTGGCTGTTCCCAAACGGCTTCGAACCACCCGGTAATGGACGTTGACCTGGCGGATACGCGGATTGTGGTGGAGGTTGCGAACCCGGCTGAGGTGTGGGTACTAGGCTTTGCTGTTTCTGTGGCTTGGGCTGTTGCTGTTGAGGGGGTTGTTGTTGAGGTGGTTGTTGCGGTTGAGGTTGTTGCGGCATAGAGGGCATGGAGGGCATGGAGGGCACTGAGGGTATTGTTGAAGGATAGCCGTTGTTTGGGACGGTGGGCATCATCAGTGAACCCTTCCTAACGTTCTCCATGACCTTCTTTCCATCAGGGCGATTAGTGGGACGTTGCCCAGAGGCATCGGAACGTTGCTGAGCCTGCGTCCGCTTTCGAACCAATGTCGTCTCAGTCAGGACTTCGTGTTGTTGTCGTGATAAAGAACTAGGATCTGGCTGTGAGAGGGCTGCAAGCCGGTCCTGCGCGTCCGAGTTGCCATGCTGCATGGCCTAGATGAAATAGAATTATTTAGGCGTCGGCCAATTAAGGAGCATGATCAGGATTACCCTTTGGTACCATCTCCGAGCTGCATCGATATCCTTCGGCCCTCCGACTCCGACCTCAGCATAGTATCCCAACGCAAATTCTGCACTGGGCAGGCCCTTTCGTGCGGCTTTTTCCGCAAAGGTGTACGCAAGGCCCTCGTCTTTATCAAATGCGCCTTCGGCACCGCACAGGAACCACTTGCTCAGCGCCATATCGGCTTCGGTCTCTCCCTGCTGGCTTGCCAGCGAATAGTATTGAACGCTGAGTAGAGCATCGAAGGGGAACGGAGACTCGGCAAATTCGTAGGCATGACCGAGTTTGTATTGGGCGGGGGAAAAATTGAGATAGGCCGCACGTTCGAGGTGCTTGCGAGCCTCAAGCTGAGAAGAGACCCCGGGAGGGAGAACTGTGGCAAAGAAATGTGGGGGAACAACCGCTTGTGAGAATTCGCCGAGGAGCAAGAGACCGTATACGTAGGCAGGTTGAGCCACTTGGATCGTTGACAGAGTAGCTGCGCGTTGTAGGAGCGGAAGTGCGATATCTGGCCGAGCTGGTAGTCCAAGTTGACCCAACAGATGCGCCATGCCCATCCGCTGTCGGGTCATCAGTAACTTGAAAACATCAAGACATCAAATACATACATAGAGACAGCTCTCAACTCCGGCCTTTACTCCGCGCTCAAAACAAGTCCGAGCGTGTTTGTCATCTCCGAAGCTCTCGTAATCGCGGCCAAGCCTAAACCAAGCATGGGCGTAGCCTCCCCTAGCGGCCTGTTCGTAGTCCCTGAAGGCGACGCGAGGGTTGAGAGGAACATCCTCGGGGAAAGCGCCAGATGATTCCAGAGTCGCGCGGAGGTAAATTGCTTCGGCTACATGCGGCGGGATCGGGTTGGGCGGAGGCTGTGGAGAAGCGAGAGCGAGAATCGTAGGGACCGCGATTTGCGTCAACCTCAGTAGCTGGGGGTCTTCGATATGTACTGGACCGGTAGGGGATTCAGAAGCTGATTGGTTGAGGCGATCCACCAGGAAGAAGATGTCTCTACACCACACAACTTTTCTTACGGGATCAAATGACGGATCCTGCATCGACGGGAGGGCACCCGTCAGCGTTTGGATTGTGGGCAACGGTGCAGTCAGGGACGCGTTTGTGGGTGATGGGTCGCGAGTATGTTGCGGGGGCTGGTAGGGTGAATGGGCAGAGGGATACGGGTGCGGAGGGTACGGTGAGTGGAAACTGTGTGCTGGCTGGGAGACTGGAGTCCAAGGAGACCAATCCGAGCCCGCTGGCGGGGGAAGAGTTGACCCTGGTCTGTTAACGGTGCCAGGGACTATGAATCCTGGTTCAGCATGCTGGTGCTGTTGCGGGGGGCCATAGCGAGCGGCATAGTCGTCCAGATTCTGGGCCATCTGTTGCAAGTGGATTAGAGATGAGATGAGATTTCTGATTTTGTAGAGCATACATTTTCCGGCAAGTCCGGGATGAGCTTGTGTGGCCGGGGAGCGACGAGTGGATCTTCAAAATGGGGAGGACTGTTATAGTGGCTGTTTGACATCGTCGTGCATTCTGTTAAACTTTGGGATCATCTCCTTCAAATACTCCCAGTGCTTCCGCCTCAAATCATCCTCCTGTACGCGGCCTCGCCCACTCCACGTCCGTCTTTCCCCCACAGGCCCATATACTACGGTGTACTCCCCGAGAACCTCGTCCTCAACCGGTGCAACTACGCACCCAGCCCCAATCACGCAACGAGACGATATCCGCAGCGTATGGTGAACCTGGGCCCTCACGCCAATCGTATTCCAGTCGCCAATGCTTGGCGACTCGACCCCTATAACGCCGGACAGCCACATCATCGGTCATCTGCGCCAGCGGTAAGCCGAGGATGCCAACACTCACGGCAGCCAATCTCAAACAGGTTGTTGTCCCCAATGCGCATCACCTCTTTGCGTCTGCATCAGTGTGCCGTGATTAGAAGAGCTGCTTGTCCGTTTGTGTACGGGTCGGATCGCTACCGGTTTATAATGACCGTTCCCTCTTCAATAATGCAGTTGTTCCCTATCACGACTGGCCCCGTGTGCCCAAAGATGACAACCTTTGGATGTACGACAGTACCTGCGCCGGCAAAACATAGATCTCAATCACTGACAGGACTAAGTACGCCTCATCGCTTGTCGCACCTTGCCCGATCGTGACTTCGCCCCGCAGCTCGACGTCTGCACAGGTAATCGACTTTGAGTGTACGGTTATCTTCTCCCTTCTGTATGCGATCCGTAGTCAGAACGTTTTGTTCCACGAGGACGCGAAATCAAATGAGCAATTTACGCTGGGGGCATTGCGTCCACCGCGCCGTATGAGGTCAAGCGTGTTCAAACTCCGCCTCCTGTCACCTCTCTGCGAAAAGATACACGCCGCCTACCGTCTATCCGTGCCGGGTCCGACACAAGCCCCAATGACCACGCTGTCGACCCCGCCAGCCCTCCTCGAGGCCGTACAACTTTCGGAGGAGACGTGGCAGAGTGAGCTTCACGACCTGTTCGAACAGGCCAAGGATCGCTTTCCCGATATCCTCTGGGAACGGGATGAGGACGATGACGACACAAAGGGCCCGGCGGAGGTCTGGGGCCACAAAGGTACGTCTGGGATGCCTCGAATTTCTGTCCAAAGCATGGATTTTTACCGTGCCTTGCAAGCTATTGTGTATGCTCGTGCACCTCCGTCTTGGCAAGCAAAATACTTCCAGTTTCGTCCCGCACCTATCGGTTCTCCAACCCCCTACTCAGCGACACCCAGCATTATGGGTGTCCAAGGCGCGTTATCGCTCAACTTGAACCTCGGCGTCGACTATCCAAACCAATCACGATCCCCGTCTCCGTTCCGCGTCCTATCACCTTCCCCATCCACTAACCACCCTGGCCTCCTCCGCCTACCCATAACAAACTCCACGATTTTTCCCAACGAACTCGAGTACCTCTATACCGCCCGGGGTCTCACCCAAGCGTTTGAATTTCTCTTCGACCAGTCACCGGAATCGAGGGAAGGGGATGAAGATGAAACCAGGCTGGACAAACTTAGGAAGGACCTCGTCTTCATGTGGAGGTCTCGCCTCTACTCGGATGTCAGGATTTCTCTCACTGGCAGCTTTTCCTCCGTGAATCACGAAAGCGCAACAGCCGTCTTCTCCTCCCACCGATTCATGCTTGTCACGCGATCCCCGTACTTTCACACCTCCCTGAAGAGTTGGGGCAAGACCGCAAATGCAATCGCTAAATCGGCCTCTGGGTCGGCGGAGGAAGAACCTCTGACGATCACCTTACCCTCCCCTCCCTTCACCCCAGCCTCATTGCACTTCACATTGGGGTACATGTACACCGGCACGTTGGTATTTTCCCACAGAACATACGACCTCGACACGGCATTTCATATAATGAAGTCGGCCACGTTCTTGTCCATTCAGTCATTATATGACGAAATTCAGGCAAGGGTCGTGCAAGAAATGATGCACGGGTTATACCACGCGTTCCTCGAGTTTTCTGAATACGAGCGCATCACGGGGGGGAAATGGGGCTCGGGCGGGTGTAGGTGCCGGCAGTGCGCTCGCCGAGCTCCTCGGGTGTTGGAATTTTCCATCGCAGAGGACGTGAAGAACCAGCATCTCGAGAGGGGGGCGAGGCGTGCGTTGGTCGGCATTTACGGTGAAGGGTGGTGCACCTCCGAGTTCTCCAAACTCCCCGACAAGATCAAACTCCAACTCGTCAAAGGTTTGGCAAAGCGTACGACCCCCATTAACATCTTCCTCCTCCTCTTTGCGACCCACCAAGCTTTGAGGAAACTCAGTAACATCTCGGACTTATGGTCGGACGGCATTAAGGAGCTGGTGCTATCTGTAAGGAAGACGATCGACGAGGTGCTGTGTAACCAGGCGGACGAATGCTTCGAACAGCAGGAGTGGATAGAGTTCATGGAAGGGGATGGAACTAGGTTTGACGATGCGGACAAGGTCGAATGGGTTATGGAGTCTGTTAAGAGGGGACTGAACGAACAGAATGCTCCGCTTGTCTATCAGGTAAGCAATGCAGCTGACCTCGGTGAATCCGGCCTAACGAACTATCGTAGACTTTGGTTTCATCCATCCTCCTGCGGCCACATCCCACAGAGAGGGAACAGACGATGCTCTCCGCCACCTCTCATCTGAGGGTTCAGACGGAGCAGACCCGGGTGGACGTCGTGAAATGGTTAAGGCGGCGATGGGTTGGTGTTAAGCAAGCAGGCGGATTCGACAAACTCGAGGGTTGGTCATTGAAGGAGTTGAGCCACGGTAAGCCATTGTGTGTTCCAGATCGTCGCAACCACTCTGATTTGAACGGCACCCCTCAGAAATCGATGTTTCCATCGACGAACTGCTAAATCCCGAGATGCCGGAACATTCACCGCATAAGTCCATGGTCATAAACAGGAGAACTGTCTTCGAGGAACCTGACAGTGGTTCTATGCATTCCGTGCGCACGGGCGCTGGGAAGGGGAGGCTTGCTCAACTTCAAGAGACCCCCACCAAACGCGAACGAGTGGCCTCTTCTGCAGGCTCTGTTCGTTCTCTGGCTCGGAGTACCCTCAGCACTACTTCCAGGACGACCACAAATGGTACGCCTAGGAATAAAGTGCTAAGTCCAAACTTGCGTCCCGACTCGAAGCTCACCCCTGGGTCATCCTCCATCCTCTCTCCAACCCGATCCTCCGTGCTCTCGACAGATCAGGACAACCGTAGGACACCGACGGAGAGTAGGACTGCACGGAGTAACGTGTCGAGGAACCCTGGAGATCGCGTCAAGTCTTCAGCTGTCTCTGTTAGGTCTCGTGCCTCTACGCTCAGAAAGGTACCAACCCCGTCGGGCACCGACACCAAGACCAACTCTCCGGGACTTAGTCCCACAGACTCAGCTTCAAGACCGCAATCTCGTGTTTCCACGATGAGCGACGCTTCTTCAACGTTCAAGACAGCATCGGATGGGCCTTCGTCAGCGGGCAACAGTAATTCAACCGTCCAGTCCACAAAGAGGACCAGGACGGTCTCTGCCATCTCCAATGCCTCGACGACGAGCGTGAGGACAGCTAAAACTTCGCTGGGTGTCACCTCTCCCACCACTCCATCAAAATCCCCTGTCCGTGCACGTAGGGCCTCGGCTGCGTCGAACCTTTCTGTGAGATCAAAACGACCAACTACCACGTCGTCGATACTGGACACTTCCCCATCATCCAGACTACACAGGGCCTCTCCTACTCCATCAACTCGATCGACCATCTCCACAACTTCCACTCCGCCCGCGCCACCTCCCAAGAAGACAGGTACCAGCAGGAAACTCACTCCCACGACTTCTGCGAACCGCAAGTCGACAGCTTCCGCGATTTCCACCAGGACAAGGGTCGACAGCGCACCCTCACCCTCACCCTCCGCCACCGTCAAGGGAAAGGGGAAGGTTACACCCAAGACGTCCGCGGCGGATGTGGTGAGACCGTTGACACCTCAGCCTCAGCGGAGAGGGTCTACGGATACTATCCGTCAGTCTGTCCACCCCCCCGAAGATGTTGAAATGGACAACTCGACCACAGCCTTGTCAACAGCAGCAAACCCGCCTATTCCTGTTCATATCACAGGGCCCGAACCCGAGCCTGAACCCGAACGACCAGGTACACCCCTACCGAAGGGGGCGACTCTTGACATCGGTATACCCTGCATTATCACTTCGAAGAGGGCGAGGTTCAGAGCATTTGCGAGGTACATTGGGGAAATTGAAGGCGAGTTGGGACCGTGGGTTGGCGTGGAAGTTCCTATGAGCGATTCCTGGGTAGGTGGAGGAACAGACAACAGGCAGTGGCACGACGGGACTTGGGGTGGGGTTAAATATTTTGATCTCGGAAACAACTCCCAAGGTGCAGCTGGCGATTGGGATTATGGTGATGAACGGTTGAGGAGGAGGAGAACGGACATGTCGTCTTCTTGGACGAGTGTGAACAGCGGGAAAGGCGTCAAGCGGGACGCGGACCACTTCGGTTTCGACTCGAGGACGAAAAGAATGAGGAGCGCAAGCCCAGCTCCATCGGATTCCTCGAGTGTAGAAACCAGGGGGTTGTTCGTACGGCCTCAACAGGTACTGTATGTTGTTGACGCTGTGGGGTCAGACTTTTGAGGGTACTTTTCATCTATTTCCCGGACGCCGTATCAAGGCCCGGACTGTCTCTCGTTGATGTTTTCTTCTTCCTGGTTCTCTTCCGTTCGCTCCCCCTTCCCGATCGCTACTTAATCCATGTTTTCTCCCTTATAATCTCAATCCGTGCATAAGTCGTTGTGTCGTTTTCTCTCCTTTCTTTCCTCATTTTATCTCTCTTCACGTTGTACTGTTTGTTTTGGATGGATATCCCTCGCGCCCCGTTTACACGCATATGATCTCATTAGAATTTTTGCACACCCACAGTCATTTCCCAGGACATACCACGGCCTGTTTTTCGCTCTTGCTGTCGTTTTACGAGTTTTGTAATAAAAATGCCGACCCGGGGCCCAGTGAGGCTGGTGGCTGACATTGCCAGGCTCGTGGGAAACGGATCCTCCCGCACTTACAAATATTAAAAGTAACTGACTTGATTCTCAGCGGCCACAGTGTCCCGCCAACCTCTTCCGCCCACTTCGTTAGCCAGACACAACGAGACACCCCGTTTAGCTCGGAGCCACTATGGCTAACGGGGAGCTACCAAACGAGCTATGGCTGCGCATCTTCGAGGACAACACGGACGTTCTCGACCGCTACGACCTCAGCGTAATCGTCCGGACATGCAAGACATTCTACGACCTCGCGATCAAGATCCTGTATCGGCACGTCGTTTGGAAGAACCCCATATCGCTCATTCACTCCCTTGGTTTCCTCCTGCGAGTCCGGGGGCTAGACGAGGAGAGTTTGGTCTTGCCGAGGTCGCTCACGGTTGGGGTGTCCCGAATGTCGTTGAACGGGCAAAGCGCAGTAGTGGAGGAGGATGGAAGGGTTACCCCCCCTCGAAGGGGACGATGGACGCCTGGAAACCAGATGGAACGGAGGGACCTCACTTCGTTCGCGGTCCTCGAAAGTGGGGATACCGCTTATGATTTTAGGATCCCACTGTTCGCCAGCGCCCCGTTGTACGGATCCATGTTGGACCTCACCCAGTTACTCATCAGCCTGCGGGAACTGAAGTTCACCAACACCGTCCTCCCGGATACGATCCACTCTCTCCTCCACCGGTTCCCCAACCTGGGAAAACTTCATTTGGAGATGTGCGTGATACCCCCGACAGTCACGGACGCAGAGGTGGACCATACCGTCTTGCCGATCACGGAACTCACTTTGAGGAGTTTGTACTATGTGACCGACGTGCTCCACCAGCCTGACCAGGAGCTCGTTCATCTGAACCCCACCGAGGTTTTTGGTCTCGCTGCAGCCCAATCGCTCGAAACGCTCCATATCGACACCACCGCACGTATCTTCACGCTGTTCACCCGTCCCGCAGGTCCCCCAGTCCCACCCAGTCTCAAACGGCTCTTCCTCCACCGTCCCAAAGTGACCAAAAACGACTGCAGGTTCGCAGGCCTGGGCCCGGCCGCTCGGCGGGTTCACGAAAATGCGTCGTTGATGCTCAGTATATCACTCTTCCTCACCGGAGCACCGAAGATCGAGAGCATCTCGACCTGCTTCGCGTTTTCCGATGCGAACTTCCAGATGCAGCTCGTCCAGGCGAAATACTTCGATACCAAACACCTTAGAGAGTTCAGTGGACCAATCGCTTCATTCAATTTTCCCCCATTGACTATCGCACGAAACCTGAGGGCGGTTCATTTTCTTGACGACAAGTCGGTGTTCTTGCTGAACGCCCGAAGATTCGCGGACGATTTCGAGCGGTTGGAAGTATTGTCGCTTCAGATCACGACGCCGTGGGACGACGAGGTCGTGCTTGCTGCGTGCTCGGTATTCCCGAACGTCCTGAGGATTAGGATCGGATACACTGGAGCAGGGCCCGACGATGTAGGTGCCGAAGTGCTTGTTCAGCCCGGGGTAGTTATTGATCAACTTGTCTAGAACTTCATTGTGAGCTTGGGTCCTCACGTTTTGGCCGATATGGAGAGGCTACACACGTTCCAACTATTCGAGATAAACGGGAAGCTACCGGTTATTACGGATGATGAGTGGGAGGACGATTGGACGGACGAAGCGATGCTCAAGACGCTGATCTTGCCTTGGAACAAGTACTGCCCGCAGCTGAGGGAGGTACAACTTGTGGATGGGTACTTGTGGAGGAGGGCACACGAGAGGGATGCCTGGGCCCAAAGATTCTTTCCCGCGGAGACGGATGAGGACATTTGGAAACCCTCGGTCTTCTGATCATGATCGAGATACCACACCTTCTCTGTAACACTAGTGCAACTACCTCGATTGTATGACTATACCACCCGTTTCAGGTGTTTCCAGGGTATGAACCGGCCACGGCAGGGATGTCCTCTCGGGGTGGTCCCCCGTTTTGGATACTCGACCGGGAACTGGTCCCGGTGCAGAGATCGGATGGCGAAAGAATCAAAAATGGCTCATGATCCTCGCTTCAAGTTTCATGCGCAACAGCATCGGGAGGTCCGGTACTTCCGTTAACGCTCCGCCGGGGATCGACGATGTTCGTTCGGCTGCTTTTGCGCGGTAGTCGCTACCGCGGCATCACCGGGTCCTCCGTCAAGAGGCCAAGGGATCCGCTGAGAAGGCCATGTGGCGGTTCAAAGTTTTCCCTCCTCGGTCAGGAGCTCACGGGCCCCGACTGAAAAAGAGGCAGGTTGCAACAGGTTGGACGGTCATGGGCAGGTGACAAGCATTCCCGATGCCGCTCTCTCGAATCTTGGGATCAGATACATCAAGGTCGAACCTTGAGCACGATCATCACTCTGGTCTTCCTCATCCCCCTCCACGTGCATCCTGGAGATGGTCGCAACGGAGAACCTCACCGTCTTCGAGGACATGGCCTCTTGGGAAGACCTCCACTCCATAGCGTCCCTTGAGTCCCACGATCACACGATTACACATATGTACGTTTTCCCTCCCCCTTGATCCTGTCCACAGGTACACTGACAGACGTTATCTAGTGATCCTAGAAGCACCCCGCTCGAAATCACTGAAATCGATAAGACGGTCGCTGTCCTCGAAGCCGAGATAGCGCGTCTCAAGCTCAGGCGCTCCAAAATCCTTGCGAACCAAGCCCTCATTTGGCGACTACCCCCAGAAATTCTTGGTCGAGTCTTCGAGATCGGGACTCACGAATGCAATCACCTGCCCCAAACCCTCTCCCTCGTCTCGCGATCGTGGAGAAAGCTTACGTTGGACACTCCCACGTTGTGGACATATATAACCCTCGATCGGACCTTCGGATATGGAATGTTTGACCAGTTTCTCAGGAAAGCCGGGACGTATCTCCAGCGTTCACGGTCGTGCAAGTTCCTCGTGGATGTCGACTGTCGATATGTAGACGGCATCGCTGAGCTATTGGACATAATGCTCCTGCTGGAGCCCCATCTGCACCGATGTTTCTCCTTCCGGGTGTCCTTTGCGGATTGGGAGGAAGGGATGACTCTCGTGCGGGATCACAGCAAGGGCCTTGGACCCTCCCTCGAGCGATTACACATCCGTGTCGATCCAGACGACGACGACGATCCTGTCCCGTTCCCTTTGTTATCCTCCCCATGCCCGCGACTCCAGACTGTGATTTTGGAGCAAGCCCCTCTCAAAACGGTCGGGGGGTCGTTTGCGGACTTCAGTCGGCTGACTACATTGCACATAGTGCGAGACCAGCGTTACTCCTCCCATACGTCAACTCGCATCAGCATATCGCTGACGGATCTCCTCGCCCGATTGGCTGCCCTCCCAATGTTGACAGAGTTGTGCATTCAATCCACGAATATCCAATTGGACGATGAACATATACTCGTCGCGAGCCCCGCTCTGACGGTCATCCCTTCGCTCAAGTACCTGATCTGCAGCCTCATCGATTCCACCACCCTATCGCTCTTCCTCGAATCAACGTTCTTCCCAAACCTTGAACGCCTACGTGTACAAATGTGTAATACGCAAGACGACATCGGCGTTCAATGGCTCCAACACGTCACTTCAATATCTCCGCCGCGCTTACCCTCCGTCCGATATCTCGATCTTCGTGGGTGCAACGTCGACGGGACCGCGCTGTTTCCGTTTGTCAGGGTCCTTCGTCGCCTCCCCGAGCTTACGGCGCTCGCCTTGTCGTCACCTCCGTCCGGATGCATCGGCACCAAGCTGTTCGACGTTCTGACCCTCGGACAGACAGCCGCCGAGAAGGTTACACCGAAGCTTCAAGCCCTCTGTCTTCAAAATTGCAGGGACGTCACCGGACACGAGCTCATCAGACTCGCTCAATCCAGGCTCGGTTCGAATGACGCTGGGACGATCGGGTACCTCAAGTTAGCTCAGTGCTATGCTCTCGATTTGACCGCGCTAGAACAGCTGACGGGTTTAGTGTCTGTTGTGAGGGTGGTGTGACAGAGAAGCTGGGAGGGTTTTTTTCTCTCCTTCCGTTTCATCTTTTTTTTTTTCCTTCTTTCTTTTTTCTCTTGTAGCGTCGTCGGGGTCATCTTTCACCCGAAAGGGGCTTGGGAGAGCGTTTTCCATCACTGTCACAAGCGTATGTAAGAGTACCCAGCCTTACGTGCACATCCCTGGGAAGACAAGCTTTCCGCCGAATGGGGACGCCTGAATCTCTCGCGCCACCCTGTCGCTTTTCCGCCGGGATTTGGTTAGCTCGCGTGATTGCTTCCGACTCCGAATTTGCAAACTCCTTTATGAAGCCTAGGGACAAGGCTCCTCAGGGTTCGCCCCCTCTGCAAAGAATGTTTGCTAATCTCTCAAAGCGCTCCTCGAGTAACCTTACTCGGCACGGTTTACTGCGTATAAAGTAACTCCTCTAGTTGTCCGGTTCGAAGAGATGATTCGGTGAGAAAAGAACACAAACTTTTAGATGACGAGAGAGAAAGCCATCTGCGGGGAAAGTGGAGGGGCAAGGCCGAGCCCGAAAGATAATAAAAAAAGAACATACAGGTATCTCACAGCAAAGAATCCAACTTGCTCAAGACCTCTAAGACTCCAGCGATGAGCTCGAAACCGAGATCTTCTTCGGAATCGGAGGTGGATTCCTTCTTCACTTCCTGCACCAGTCCGATCACGATTTCCCGCCCGGTAACCCCACTACTTCCCCCGCCAACGGCGATCCTGTTCGCCCGTCGGGAAGGTGTCGATCCAGAACCGCCACCGGTCCCCAATGGCCATACAGAAAACTCTGTCATGATTTCGTCACATCTCGAAAAGGCCGCCTCCCGGTCTTCGTAAGTTAGCCTGCCAAACGCGTTGTCCAGCACGCTGGCGGCGTACGATGCGCAAACGAGACAGACCGCCCTCGTCACTCTACACTGAGTCCCCTCCTTGTCGAGCGCCCGCTCGGGGATCGTTGCCGTCGTCGCCGTCAGCAAACTGACAACTCTCTCGACGATTCCCTCTTTTGTCCGTACGTCAGCAACCGGGTGTGTGGCCATGTCGAAGAGGAGGAAGTTTCGTTTTTCCGTTCGCAGGACTCCCTTGTCCACTAACCCTTTGAGCAATCGCTCCCGGACTTGTTTCAGCTGGAATGATATCTTCATGAGATTCCATGTTTCCCCTGACGGAACGCAAAAGGTAACGAGACACAGCACGAATACGGATTAGGAAGGTTGACACCTCGTCACTGCAAGGAATTCGAGACGGGCTTACCGCTCATGAGGTCTATCCAACTGCCAACCGACATTCTCTCGCCGTCGGGCCCCTCCTGGGCCTTCATCATTTTGAGTGCCTCGTCGAGTATGGTTTCGCCCGTATTCCTATCATCCAAGACCTCGACCAAGCGCTCGGATATTGGCAGGCGCCGACGATTGGGGTCCTTTACGAGTGCGATGCGACGGCGTAGCGCCAGTTCCATAAGGATGCACCCTCGGAGGGCATATGATATGTTATCATTCCAGAATGAGAGGTATCCCTAAGAAGGACAAGCGACACGTTAGCTTGGCCCGTAGCCGTCGGACGAGAAGCAGAGTATATGGAAAGCGCTGCGGACAAGTCACCGCACGTCGAAGCTCGGTTCTATGAAGAGAAGAGAAGGGGGTGAAATATGTGGGGCGTACCTGCTTATCCTTCAGACCTAGCAACAAGACCTCCTCCATGATTGTCAGTCTGGGCATTTTGCCACCCTTGCCGTCCTCCTCGGCCATATCCAGATCTCTCGGATCGTACGCAATTCCTCCTCCTCCCCGAAAAGCGGAGCCAGCGTGAGAGTGGGAGAGGGGTTGGGTGTTGATGGTCGGTGAAGCGTTCGTGGAGCCATTTCGCGAGTCCTGGTTTGAATCCGAATCGGTGGGATTTGTGGACGAAGTCGACTGGTTGGCTACCCTCCGACGCGACAGTCCTCCTTGAGAGCTCATGGTATCCAATATGATGCGCAACCGCCGACCCTGTTTTTTTCTTCTTCTCCCGATTCTGGGGTTTGAATTTGAGAGTCTGAATGGGCCAAACGAAAGTTTGTGGCCGTCGTGAGATGCGCTCCTCTAGGTGATTTCGGGGGCGACTGTGATCCAGTGATCGGCATCGAGCGAGGCGCGTCCGAGGCTACCGCTCACCCGCATCCACTCCTGGGCCACCGCGCCCCTCCGACTGACAGCACACCGTCTCTCTGTGGGCTCTTCGTCTACTTCTGCTTGACCCAGGGACCGAGTTTACATCATCGTGACCTTTGGGTCGGGTCGGGTAACCCCATATGGTCCTGCTACCCTAAATGCTCATCCTGGCCTGTTTTCTGGCCTGGTCGCCTCGTGGCCGTCATCTCGTTGGGATGCAAAAATTGCCGGACCCAGTTTCTGAGGCGCGTGCAGCTCGCTACCACTGATTAGCAGGGGAGGGCCATAATCACGGGAATTTAGGGATGATTCAGAGTGTATTGACCCGGGGTTACATAAGAGGGGCCCCGTGATACGCCACGAGTGCTGGGCCTCTACGAGTGGCCCGTCAAGCACCAACGAAGAAGACTAGAATAAGAAGAAAAAAAAAAGAGGCGGCATCTGGCCGGGCTGGATTCGCTACAATCAGCCGCACGTTTTCCCGTATGTTTTACCATGTCCAAGTCTATTGATCACTGCTTGGGTACACAGTTACTGCCGTTGAATTGACAATTTGCGGGTGTTTCAATGGGTGAGCACCTCAACATCCAAACATAAACGATGGGGGGAACCTGATGCTAATTCAGGCTCGGAGGGCCGTAGATTGTCATAGCACGATGTTACCGGATTTTTGCTCTGTAGATCCTATATCCCCCCGCGTAAATGAATCTATGGTCGACTGGGCCGCGTTCCGAATGTTGGGCCGTGTTCATCCTGAATTCAACTCGGGTGGCTTCGCGTCCCTGTCGTGTGGGCCCGAATGGCCTTGAGGGGCTAAAATCTTGCGCAGTTCCTTGACCAACGATTTCGACTAGGTTTTTCCATCACTGAATACAACGCAGCGATGGCCGGATAGATCAGCAGTGACTCGTAGAAGCGGCCTTGGGAACGCTTTTGGCACATGTCATGGATAAGTAAACCCTGATCTCTTCAACAGGCGCCGCCGCGATGGGCGATGCGATGACGTGGTGGGGCTGTTGCTAAGGGGGAACATGTGGGCGATCCTTATGTTGACACCTCGCAACAAGGTTACCTCGGTGCGGAGTGGTGTATGTTTTGGGCAGAGCGTTAGAGGCTAGGCTGTACCCTTGATCTGCGGCACTGGGATGGGAAGATTGTGCAGCGCGCAGGCACTCTCGGCAAACTTTTTCTTGGGGGCTAAGCGGGGTGCAACTAGTGTAGCACCTGTATCGGCCTCTTTGCTCTCACACGGTCGACACTGCACCGATTGAAACACCCTTGGGCCCGTCCCAGCGAACCGTGGGATTACATAACCAGACTCTGATCGCGACCGCTCACTGAATGGTCAGTCGCCCTTCCGCGAACGCAGCACGTCGTGGGGCGCGTTGCAGTGCTGGTCACTGACCGAGACGTCAGCAACAGGCTACAGCATCCTCATCATTCATGTCCGTCCCAACGGGGGCGTCAAACGCCAATGCAACCACTCCGCCGGAGATTGAACAGACGCTGACGATGCTGAGTGGGCACCGGTCCGTGTTGGGATACATGGTGCTGTCTCGCGGGGGGACGGTCAGCATAATCAGACACTCGGGGGTCGTGTTTGAGGGGGATCAAGGCAAGAAGTATGCAGGGGTGATCGAGCGGATCGTGGACAGCGTCCAGACGGGGCTGGAGGAGATCAGCGGGGGACAGAACGAAGGGGTGAGTGGTGTCCTCTGTGCGTCGCGGGCGAAGAGGAGGGCTGAGTGCTTCGGTGCAGGACGAGATACGGTTTCTGAGGATCAGGACGAAGCGACACGAGCTGATGATTTCGCCCAGTACGCGCCCTCCCTCTCTCTCTCTCGCCGCGGATTGGCTGACCGGCTGTCGCAGCGGACAGATACCTATTGGCCGTCCTGCACGACCCGTCCTCTTAGGCACGGCCCCATGGGAAAAAATGGAATAAAATATGAAAATCAAAATGGAAATTCTCATAGAAGGGCGTGACGCAGGTGACCGTGTGACATGAACCCTGGCTTGTTCTCTCGATCGCGAATCGCGATTTGAAAACTCTAAGTCCTCTGGATGCTTGCCAAATCCACCCACTTGAAACACACACCTGTCCGGCTGCGAGCCAATCTTTCTCGATCATGCACCTCCATATATTATAGACCCTCCCCCACCTCTGCTCGCACCGCTCCGTCTGCCTTTCCCTCTCGTACCAATGTCCCTCCCCGCCGCCCTCCCCTATCCGCCTCTCAAGGTCGAGGACTATTGCTCAGAGTTCACCTCCGACCCCCCTCCCGACTTCTCCCCAGACTGCGTCCCAGAGATCGACCATCCCCGTCGCCTCTCCCCCGCCTCTGTCGATCCCGCCCCGCTCTCCCCAGCCCCGCTCCAGTCCTCCCAGGACGAGCCGGACGACTGCTGGAACCTGATCCCGTACAATGTACCTTGGGGAAACAATTATCACAACTACCATTACGGCACCCTCCCCGGTCCCGAGGGTGCTTGCATCTTCTTGCGATCTCCCACCCCCGCAAAAAACCAGCGCACCTCCCAGGCGTGCAAAAAATGCCGTGAGCGCAAGGCAAAGGTTCGTCGCTTTCCCGCTTGGCCGAGTCGGACAACCATTTCACCGTTCTGACGTCCGCATTCAGTGTAGCGGCTCTCGTCCGTCCTGTGAACGCTGTCTCGCTCGTGGACACACTTGCGTATACGTTGACGACCCCAAGCGTGTCAGGCGTACGGTTTCAGGCTCCAGCCTTGGCCGTAGATCCCATCGTGCACAATCCCGTTCGGTTTCTATTTCCGGACGTGCCTCATCCCAGTTTATGCCCGAGGAGTCTCCTTTGGATGATGACCACTGCTCGTCGCCATGTTCACCTGTGATGGGTATGCTACCATTGGACCCGGATTCCGAGACAGATTTCTCCACACCTGTTGAATTCACCCACGAGGATCTCTACGATGGGGTCATTCAACTCACAGAGGCTCCATACATGCTCTCCATCCAATCGGCATCTCTCGACCAATCGGCCAATCCTCCACCCGCCTCCGTCCTCTCCCCCCAGCCCATGCGCTATCCCCACTTGGTGCCTCTCCTGATCCCGGGTGGTGACGACATCCCCGCCCTCGAGTCCTCCTCCTCGTCACCAGCGTCGTCTTCATCTCAGTCCACACCCTTGTTGGGCTATCAGCCGGGCATGTACGACCACGGTTTTGTCACTGGAGAATACGGATACGACCGGTATGCCCTTTCCTTTTGTGGTTATAGTGTCTCGTTTATCCCTGATCACCGCTTGCTGTAGATCCACTCAGTTCCAATCCTACTGCATTCCTCGTTCGATTCAGTATCCTCACTTCGATCAGACTCCCTTAGTGCTCCCGATGGGTTGTACTTTTGATGAGAGCTCACATCAAGTCTACACCGTAGGGGGGAATGGAGAACATCCCCTTACGTCGACTGAAGAGCTCATACATCCGTACAATGAAGAGCTCTTGGTCCGGCCCCAATTCGTTTCTTACTGACAGAAAAGTTTTCTTCTTCCCTCCCCTTCTCCTTCTCATCCACTACATGCTCCTCCCGGTCTATCTTAGCTCCGTGCTCAGGTCTTATTCGGTCCCATTTATATCGGTCCCATCCATGTGCTTTGCATCCTTCCTACTTCCAATCCCAACACATCCAGTCGATTGTTTTCGCGGTTCACACCAGGGAAACTCGTTTTGTATTCCTACCTCTTATCTGTGCTTTCATACCCGTTGTGATACGAGTCCCCAAAGTGTCTGTATTAGTGCTGTCGTCTTTCTATCATAGGTACGGTAAGGTAATCCTAACTTCTGCCATCGGTACCGGTTCGGCATCAGATGCGGGAAACAAGCGCTGTCTTCGACTTCCAACCGTGTTCCACGCACAGACGCGAAGACTGCATCCGACACATCAAAGGTGCAACCGGCTCACAGACCAGCAAGGCGGTACTGTCAATCATATCTTCGCATCTATCAAGACATGATTGACATGCGCCGGGCTCGGGTCTGATAATGGGGGAAGGAGTATCGGGGACTGAGTAATGGATGCTATTGAAGGAAACTACTGTCTAAGGATAGCCAGCGGCCCCATATCGGAGCGACGGAGAGTGATGACGAGTCTGTAGAGCCGGATGTGCGGGCCTGGATGAAGACCGTTGGAGACCGAAATCCAAAGAGGATGGAAGAGAAACCGTGGCATATGACATGACCACGGGTCTTACCAGGATTTCCGTATGGGGTGTAGACCGTGGATCTCCACTTTGTGACCGAGACCTCGGGCGCGGTTATTTCGAATCGGTAGAAGCACCCCCATGTGAGGGGATGTCCAGCGGGGGTGGGGGTTCCCGGAGAGGATTCTCTTCCCGAGCCTGGTCCAGTACTTCGTTCAGACCCTTATCCCTGATCGCTTTCTGGTAAACACGGCAGAGCAGCGGTGAGCGACTGAACCTACACGACGAACCGAGCGCGTGCCACACTCACTTGGACGCATTCCTTGTAACTCTCCCAGACTTTACCGCATTTTTGCTGGTATTCGTCGGCCTTTTGCTTCTGGTATTCCCGAGGATTATTGTCCTTCTCACGTTGTTGATGTGGGGTGAGGGTTGGTTCTAAATACCCTGCAAACCATGCGTTGAAACACGAATCGTATGCGTGCTTCAGGGGGGTACACTCTGATGACAGAGAATGGGCCATGTCGTAGCACGTGGCGGATCGGCCAGGACTGGTGATCCTTCGGCATATAAAGGTCTCCCAGTGTGGCATTTCCAATTCCCACGGGTATCCGCAACCCCCCCAGAGCACAGGGCGGGCAACTTTGGGTCCCCCAGATCGCTCATCGAATCATAAACCAATGATTAACCGCCGTTGTGGGATTTGCGGGTTGAAACAGTCACGAGGAATCAAACGTCAACCCCGCATGTGCTCCTAGCCTCGCGACTCCCGCAGATGTCCAGAACGTCCGTTCCCAGGGCTGAGGGCTTTGCAATTCTTTCTTCCCTGGCGGACCGCGCCCACCTACACGACAGCGGTCTATATCACACCATCAGATAACGAAGGTACAATCCCACCGCAAGCCCATCAGACTTTCGGCGAGCGGAATCCGAAAAGATAATCGCCACCTTGTGTGTGGCTAGCAAAATGATCCACAAGATCCTGTGCGGCGAAAATCCGAAGCATAATTTGGGCCTATTGCTACCTACCCCCCTTTTGCACGAGTCCCCGCTGCCCTGATTACGTCTCTTCGTTTCTTCTCCTGACCCGGGATCCTAGCCTGGGAGATTTGGAGGGAGGGACCCTGTTGCTTCCGTTTGAGCCCACGCAGTTCACAGGGGACCCATAGGTCATGTCAAAAACCGCTAGTGCATATGTATGGAACTCCGCCGTCAGTGTAGATCTAGTCGCTGTCGATATGACCGTATATCATATTGACACGGACATAGCCGATCGGGAAGTGGCGCTCGCTCCGGGAGGTCGAGACACACGGCCAATCTCCAACGCTGTGGGAGAGCTTGGCACCAACAATGTATTCTTCTGTTCGGCGGATGTACTAGCGTCAGAACGCGTCAGGGTTGAAGGCACCCCGAAAAACCAAATCACGTCTCAAACTCTGTGCTAAGGGGCTGTACTACACTGATTGTACTCCCCGGGCACAACCTTGGATCGAGATCTTCACTGGTGAGCGTTCCGAAGTGCGAGAGCGGATCCGCCGGGTCGGGACTCGCGGGCGTCAAGATCCCCTCGGTCGCTGACTTGTTGAGGGGATCTGACGGGTTGACCGTTTGCCGAGGCAACCTGGTCCGGCACGGGACCGGGCCCGCTTGGCAGTCAGTGACGAGCGTCCGATCGAGAGTGGGAATCACGTACGTTCTGGGCAAACTTACTCTCGTTGAAGGTGTTCCGCCTCCATGGCTCATTCGTCTAGACCGCATACCGCATACGCGGTGTCAAACTCCCTTGCCCAGCCACGCATCGGTATCTTGATTGGCGTTACGCGCAGCCAGACGCATTGAGCGTGCTGAAAACATGCTCTGATATCCTTTTGTCGAGGACGCTAGATCCCCCCAGCGGGACGTCGATGCTCGGACCGCCTTCCCTCGTCCCGCTCTGCTTATCTCGGTTATCAAAGAATCTTCCGACATAACTAATGCCTACCCGGCGGCTTGGGTCGGTGAGCCAGGAACCCTCCTCTCTTGATCTACGGTGTTATTTGGACAAATCTCGCAAGCCCCGCCTCGGTCCTCATGACGAGTAGAACCTCTGGGAGCGTCCTGGAACGTTTGCGAACCAGTCCGCCTTGGGCGTATTACACCAAGATACCCAGCTGCCCCCTGTTGCCTCCCCTCCCCCCGATTGCTCAGGGGTTTCTGTCTGGAACTTCCTGTGACGACCAGGCACGACGTCCAAGTAACGAAGCAGCCGTAGTCTACTCCCCGGCTTTCTCCCAGTTGTGTATTCTACGAGCCAGGCTAGTACTTTAGGGGACACATCGCGGTCCAGACAGACGTCTCCAAGCGATACAGTGATCTGGGAAGATCAACCGACGCATAACTAACCACTTTGACGTCCGAATCCCGAGCCCGCCCTGGACCCTCTGCTCAACAGACAGTTCTGCTGTCAGACGCGAGGCACAGCGCGAGAAGGTGCGTCTGCTGATTACTCTTAATGGATTTACGTCTTGGAAATTATACCTATTCCGGCCGAAGTCACACCGCACACAGTCGGTTCGTGTTTCTTACCTTCCCTCCTCATTAACGTTCGCCAGAGGGTCGAGGTCAACAGGCTCCCCGAGTGGTTCCAAGTGATCCGGCCGAGTAGGGTTGGAGGGAGGTTCGATCGGCTGTTGTACTTCGTTTGCCTTGATTTGCAATTCGGCTCGCTCCTACACCTCGCCGGGCCCTGCGCCATCCCAATCCATCTAGTTCTTCATGCTATCCCTTGGTGGCGTTGGATATACCACCTTACGGCGCTTTTGTTCTTCGGTGGCGATTTATGTCGCACCGTTCTCCATTCAACTTTCTGTTCTGAGTGGTTGCGCATTATCGCCATCAGGAGGGGTCCAGAGGCGGTGGCGCTAAATCTCCCGCGAACAGTTCTTACCTCACGCGATGAGGGCTTCCCAGCTTCATCACCACAACTTGCTTCGATCGGTATGCCGACGCCTTCCCTGACGTCTCGCGTCGCCACAAAGGTCCATCGTGGATCGTAGGCCAAGAACCTCGCGTCCAAGAACCACGGACTCTCAGAGACGGTACTCGCTTGGCTTTCTGTTGGAATCTCCTTCACCGCTAGCGTCTATCTGTTCGCGGTGGCTTGCCTACAAGGCAAAATGCTGATCCAACCGGCCTCATGTCGAAGGCTCAGAAATCGTTGCGAGAGCGTGACTGACTCGTTCAATTCAAACCCTAGGAGCGCACCCTGAGGTTTCACCGAATTCGAGACTCCTGTTGACTATATACAACGAATCCCCCGAAGATAACCCAGAATAGATTTGAGCACAGTCATTCGTCCGCTCAGGTCACATGCGCGCTTGCTTTGGCTGCTATGCCTACGGTGCTCACAGGTGTTTTGATCGTCAGACGCACTAAGTACCGGGCTTGGACTCGAGCTTACACGTACGACCTACCCCACACCAAAACTTTTATCCTCGGCCATCGCTCTATCATTCAGATATTCATGTCTCGTGTAACACCGACACCTAGACGACCGTGTACGGTGTGGGAAAGGCCAGTACTGATGCAACTGATGCAGATGAACTAACACGTCAGTCGCTGTTGGGTCGTTTTATGTATCTATGGTGCTGACACTACTTAACGCCGAATTCTCACAGTACATGAAAGTCCGCCGTCGGTACTGCTGAACTTATTGCACCGACCTTTCCCAGTGGTATGTCCGGTCGGTCGGCAACGTCGGATCTCCGACAGGGGAGCATCACTTGGACTTTGGCGCGTGTCCTGTGCACGCGCGCAGCGTACCCCTTCCGGTGCTGGAACAGAGAGAGTTTCAGGGTACAAAGTGTCAAGAAGATTGCGGACGCTGGGTCGCGTTCATTCCTCTGTATGGCTTGTTCTCCATATGGGGACAGGCAGTTCCACCATTCCCCGCCCGTAGTTCCGGTTGAGCCGAAGAGACATACCCCAGCCGAAACGGACTCGTTCTATTCGAGTGCCTAGGCCCCATTCTTGGACTTGTGTGTGTGTGTGAGCGTCCGAGGCTATTTTTACCCTTGCTGTCTACTTGACGTCGGCGTTCAGTTTCTGATGACTTTTTCATGATCCGCGGTGCAGAACCCTCCAACCCTTGGATTCTTGATTAAGTCCTGGTTGTATCGAGTTGGGTTCTGACTGATTGTACAATGGCAGGTCTGGTGATCGATTCCGCGTCTCGTTCAAGTTGCCGGAGGGGGGGGGGTGAGTATGCGAGAAACTGAAGAAGCGGTCATTGTTCTATCATTGGTTTGTAAATCCATATGTGCTGTTATTTTGGGAGGTGCGTTCCTTGGACGCCGAGGGTCAGCCACATCGTGGCGTATTTCGAGGTGCGAATATGAGGATAAACCCCGTTCGTCATCTAGCGAGGATTCCCCGACCTACACAATGTGGGCTAAGCATAGTCCCGGGAGAGGACCAGCAAAAGGAAGAACTTTGGACATCTGATCTTGTCAAATCTTAATGGGCCAAATCCCCGTAAGGACAAGGGTCGTGGATCTTTGTATTGACTCTATTTGAAGCCGTCGGCTACAACACACAAGTCACTGACGAATGCTTTTGAGCACACTCGAGGCAGCTCAATGCTTCGCGTGTTTATTGTTCCCACCTCGTGGGGTTTATTTGCTCTGGTTGCGAAGGGGGTCACCAGTTCACCTTTCATCTATCGCTTGGAGAGCTGCATGGGCAATAAAACCCGTATGATTGTGTGTGTGTATTTTTTTTGAGCGTGTGTATTATTCAGTTTTGGAAACCTTCTCTGTGACTGACTTGCCGCCCTGACTTGGAGATACAGTGGATGAGGATGCATTGAAACGACGACCAGATGATCAACCTGGCCATTGTATACGCTGTGCGTAAATATCATCGTTGAACGAATCGAAGGCTGTTACGTGTACTGGTACAGTATCAGATACCTAGATAGTACATAATCATCACGGTTTTGCTTTTTTCTTTCGAAACTTTCGACGAGGGGGGGGAAAACAAAACACGACCCTCAGATTCGTCTTCCTACGAATCAGATGGCCGGGACACTTGTCCGGGAGCGGAAACAGGAAAGACGCTCGTAGATGGCTGCTCAAGTGCTCAACCCTTTTTGATTCCGGATGAATGAAAATGCTCGACGCCTCGTGTTGACCCGTCATTTGAATTGGTTCCTCGATACATGGACGGGAGTGCAACAGTCTCTCACGTTCGGCACTAGTAAGAAAAAAAAAACGGTCCCCCTCACCCTGGAGGCAATTGGCTCCGAGGATTGGGACCGCCGTATGTTTTAACTCTCACCCAGCCGTGCGGAACGACTTTGCGGAAGGCGGAGAATGGAAGAGATATGCCACCGATCTGGCCATCCGCTTCGGAGAAAAACTTTGCCACTCATGATCCCTAGACCTGAAGCCTGGGTCCAGCTCGTGTCACCTGTATGGCAACGTCGTGGAGAGCGTGTGCATCAGTGCAATTCCCTGTGCCCCCGCAAACCGCGCCAGAAATATCTCTTGGGGATCAAACGTCAATCACGCAGCATAGCTTCCTAAGGGATAGTCGAGCAAACGTTAGTGCGTGCCACCACTTACTTGTTGGGTTTAACCAGGCTGCAGCCTACCAGTGGTGCGGTGGACTGAGAGGGTATATCCGGCCGCGCGGGACCAACATCATCTGGGACCGGGTGTTTCCCTCTGAAGATTTTTTCCACCCACTCTTCTTTTCGTTTAGACCAGCTGCCCACCAAGGTTTTGCGATCGCCAAGACTAACGCATTTAAACTAGCAGAAAGATCGGGATGGGGGTGGGGGAGGAGAGGAAGCCACTTCCAGTAGGCATGTGGAGTTCTTGCTCAATCTGATGATCGTGGTTGGTCGAAGGGACCCCCGAAGATAGAGATCCAGCTCCAGACAACAAGCCACGCGATGCGCAGAAGGGGACAACAAGGAACCTGCCCGTTTCCGGATCTTCAGTCTTGCATCTGGAGGTCAAACGACCCAGTTTGTGCAGCGATGTGGACAGATAGATAATCGATACAATTACGAGGGTGGTCAGACCCACAGATGTGACGAACGAAGCACGAAAGTGAAAAGAAGTCGGGGAAGGTCAACCGTAAAAGAAATAGGGTTACATATCTAACAATAAATATCACAAGTTAAAGGGTGCCGATTAATACTGGTACAGTCTATGGGAATCCACCATCACGAGGAAACCAACATTAGCGAAAGTGAAAGAAAAGGAATAGCATTCAACCCGCAAACGTTAGAATCGATGCTGCGACCATCGGCGAGATTGGCCCATATTACCGCCAAGAGGATCGCCCATGACGCGCACGACGGGTCACAAAGGTTTCCAACCATCCGACACGCTAACTGGAAGCTTCAGTTCGTCCCGGTCAATCTCCAACTTATCCCTCCGCTCGTTACCGTTGACGCCAACGGTGGTACCTCTGGGTTGTCCATACCCTAACTTTCGCCTTTGGTCCGTCGAGTCATCCTCGTAACTCAGCACGCTCGCACCATCGTTATCCGTGCTCACCGTGTCCGTGGTTCCGATAAGATTCCTCTCACCCTCGTCTCCCCACACTCCAATAAGATGTGGACGCGCATTCGTGGTATGATCCAAAAACCCCCGTTTGCTCAAACCCGCCTCAACCTTGTACCTTGCGGCGTCGAGTTTCGGCTGCAACGCAGAAAACGTGCGTTGGAGGTTCTTTTTGACTGAGGGTGCAGAATCGATCGACGAGGCTCGACTATGAGTTGAGTTGAGGGAAACGCGGCGAGTGACTTGCTGGAGGGGAAACTCGTTACTAGTGGTAGCCGGAGCGGGCGTGTCCACAGGTGCAGTGTATGTCGAACTCGGGGGGAGTTGAACGCTTTCCGGTCTAATGCGTGGCTGGCGGGTTGGTGGTAGCAGTGGCTTAGGATGTCCCATGGATTTAGACCTAAAAACTTTCGGCGATGTTGGCGACAAAGGGTACGTGGGGAAGACACCTTCCAATGAAGTTTCTAAAATTGATGTATTTACAGGGGGTGGTTTCCGGTCGGGATGCATAGGAGGGGGCGCTATATCTGTGTGTCGCGTCGGGGACGCTGAAATTGGTCGTGGCTCGTCTGTTGTAACAACACCGAGAGTTCTACCACGTTCTGGGGACCGGGAGAAGGGCGAATTTCCCCGACTTTTTGCTGGAGATAGAGACAATCGAGCATTCGCGACGGATTCATAAGACATTATTGAGCCAGCAACAGAGGGTGTTGAACGAGAAGGGCTGTGGGCATTCCGCCTCGGGGGTAGGCTTGGCACGCTTCGTTCCGACCTAGTGTCCGATCTGAGGAAGTCTCCAGAAGTAGATGAACTCGAAGAACTTGGAACCAGCTTAGACGGACTGGAGCTCCGGTTACGAATACTGCTACTCTTGAGAACCTGTAGAACTCGTTCTTGATTGAGATTCTCTTCGACCTTCCGTTGTACAACGCCAGCTCTGCTAGCCTCGAGCGACTGCTTCATCAATGGGCTAACGAGGTGGATGGGTTTTGGAGGTTTGAAAGGATTAGTAGAGAGAGAAGTGGACTTGACGGATATCGCCGTGGAAGGGGGAGGTTGGAAAGCAGCAGGTTTCCGGGGCGGCAAAGGAGGACCTTTGGAGGGGAATTCATCCCGACTGGGCAGTCGCCTTTCAGATTTTGACCGAGATAAGAATGGGTTGTAGGGGGAGTAGGGAATGACAGGAGGAGTAGAATCTGAAGCTAAAGGGTTCACGCCAGGGTGTGTTGGCGGCTTGGAATGAACCAAGGGAGGAGGTGGTAGCGGTGGATGATCCGCATCCCGATCTCCGCGGTAGAACGGGTTTTGATCCGAGGCCGATGTCATATATGAAGCACGCCTGCCGTCATAGCGAGTTGGAGGAGGTGGTGGGAGTTGCTTAGAGGGAGATTGTGGCCGTGAGGTCGGTTGTGAAAGTGACCGTCCGCTGTCATTCCTCGGATGGGCTGGATGAAATATAGAATCAGTTCAGGCTGAGGTGCTGCGCAACGACGGTCGCCACCGTCACACCTTGGGTAAACGCGAGCGTCTTGGAGATACCCTTCCCATTTCTTGCATGGGTGACAAGGCGCATGACTGCGAAAAACTGTCCGGCGTTGAAAGTGTCCTGGGCGCTCAAAGTGGGGTAGAAGAGTTTGAGGATCTGAGGAAACAGAAAGTGAAGAAATTTTTCGGAAGGCAAAGAGAGAACATACGGCATCTACATCCGCGAGGGGCATAGAAGAGTATCTGCCTCTGAGCCATGCGCGGACCTCCCTTGCACCTACGGATACGTTTTCGTAGTCATCGGAAGGAGGTTGGTCGTCTGCAATCAAATCGTGGAGGGCCTCGGTGTAGGCAGAGTACTCAAGGTCGTTCAGGGCGGAGACATGGAGCGATAGCTGTCGCATCGGAATTTGGGCGACGAGGGAGAGGACGGGCGCGTTGGAGAGAAGTGGAATATACGGTACACGATCTGCCGAAGTTCAAGGGAGACGGGATGTCACACGCTCGTCACCCGGTGGCCGACCGTGTTTCCCGGTGGGTCAGCCAGTGTCCCAATGCATCATAAAAATGGTATTTTCGTAAAGTGAGAAAGTTGTGCGAAGTGTGGAAAAGGTGGGAAACTGAGTGGAAAGTAAGGGATATCGATAAGTACCAAGTCATTCATTGCCGAAAAGTTCCCCAAAGTGACTGGGTGTTGGGGAACTTCAGACTTCAGAATTGGCCCATGTAGCACATGTGGGATCCCTGCCTTCTTTCCGGTTGAAGACACGCGATCACACTTATTATAATTCAGAGTGGTAGAGTTTCTGCATGCACGGACGTCAACGCCGAATGTGGTGAGGCCACTTTGTGCCACTTTGCACCACTTCGCCTGTGGCAGGTCACTTGGCGGGGACTTTGGTTATACTTTCTCGTACCTTTTCGACTTTTTTCACTTTTTCACTTTACAGGAACTTCTATTTCGCTGATGCAGGTCTGACTATTGAATATTGACCACCGGGGAAGAAGAGGTGGAAGCACCGTCGGCTCGTCCGGTGCCGCTACCAAATAAGGAAACCCACCGGGACTTCACCCTTCCTTCATACGATCGGTGAACTGAACCGACCCAGATCGTTTCGAATTTTTAGAATTGAATACGCCCATTCTGGTCGATTTTCGACCAAAATATCCTCTACATGTGGAAGATGCGAGGAGAACACGCCATCTTGCCACCGCGATGTTGCGGCCAGCACTCCGCATAACCCGCTCAGCTGTTCGTCTGCTGGCAGATCCAAAACCTCCTCAAAAGGTGACCTCGCAAAACACGCGTTCTCTGCATCAACAACATTCACTCGTTCACTCCTTTCTCGTTTCGCGGAACCCAACCTCCACTTCGGCTTTTGCTCCCATTTCGCGACTCTCGGCCCGAGAAGGCGTTTGGGGATCTCAGACGCGGTGGTTCACGTCGACGGGCAGGAGTTCTGCGAGACACCGGTCAGACGACCGCCACCAAGGAGCCGCTCTTAATCGACCCCTTGCCGGTACGGCCAGTGGCGATTTACCGAGGAAGGGCAGGAAAGCAAATACTTTTTTGCCGTTCCAAGCGTCTAGCTTTGTGGACGCATTCGTAACCACCATTGTCGGCGTTAGCGTAAGTGAGTTATGCAAGTGTGAGGGTGTAGATTCGAGACGAGGCTGAATGGGCTCTGTTACAGTTTCCATTGCCGGAACTGGATACGTGCAGTGGTACAAATGGAGAGTCATCGTCAAGGTACGCTCCACATACGGCCTTCCGGGGATCACACGTACTGAGAGGATACCGTTGAATTCAGATGGAGGATGCTTTCAGCGCCGGATACGACCCTGCCCTTGAACTAGCATTACATTCAGCCAAAATGCGGCACCGAGAGGAACAGGGACAACGAGAGAGGCTGGACCTAGAACCCGAGATCGAGGACTCAGAACCGTGGACTGAGAACCTCAGACGAAAAGAACAAGATGTCATCGATCTAATTGTGAGGGGGGAGGGAGCGGGTTACTACTACGTGTTGCTTGGTGCAAAGGTAGCGTGGTGTTCGCCCCCTTGTGGGTGAAATATCTCAACACTCATATTAGGGCACGGGGAAAACAACAATGCTTTTCGATGCGATGGCATCCATTCAAGCCGAGGGCGTCGCCATGTGTGATGCGCATCCTGACTTGGAGGTTTTCAGGCTCAGACTGGGAAAGGCTTTGAATTTCGAGTTTAATGAAGACTCGCAGACCTCCTTGTTCCAACGGAGAGACCCTCGAGAATGTCAGTCCGCCTACCACCCATACAGCATTGGGGACTGAGCGAGTTTCACGCCGCAGCCGGCCCCGCCTTGGACATCGAGAGAGGTAAACTTCGATATTATCATGGAAGGTTCTGTCACTCACGTTCGCGTAGCTCTCAATAAGCTTGAGAAAGTGGCTTTGCGTTACAGCGAAAAACGCGGTCGCCCACCTGTATTAATTATCAACAATGTTCATTACTTCAACAACGACAACGAAGGTCGTGACATGCTTCTGCAATTGCAGCAACGAGGGGAGGCCTGGGCTGCCAGCGGTGAGTTGCAACTTTATCGTTCAGGTTTATGTGAATACTGACAATCTTGTCCTGTAGGAATCATGACGATGGTGTTCAGCACGTGAGTACCTCTTAGTGCCGATGATGCGCGTCTTGATTTCTGATTACCCATGTAGGAATGAATTCTGGCCATTTTTCATAATGCGTAAGTCGTTGTCTTCATTCATACAGTTACCTCTTGACGATGTGATGCAGGCAGAAATGCGAGCAGAATGCATGTGCTCTCCGTCTATGATCTAGACAATACGGAGGCCGTCCAAGCTTCTATAAACATGCGTCGCAGCTCCAACCATCAGAAGGAGTCAGTCGAGACGGTTAAAGAGGCTGTTTCAATCGTCGGCGGCCGCCTGCCATACCTGAGCAGGGTGTCAATGGCGTGGAACATGCTCGAGATGGCAGACCACCTTAAAATACTCGAGAGAGGATGGCTAATGAGTCGTATCGGCTTGATTGAAGATTATGACGGCGACGTTATGGATGAGGCAAGGATTATTTCTCAACCTTCATTGGCCGATATTAATGCACGTATTCTAGCAAAAATGGAGCTCATGCTCTTGGTTTCTCTTGCGAGAGTTCGTGAAGCGGAGGAAGGCACAGGAGGATGAACTGAGGGAGAAAATCGAAGCCGGTGAGGCCGACGAATCTGATTGGAATCGCCTGCCTCTGCCCGTCATCTCCTATGTGAGTATGATCTCGGAGTTCATTCCACTCCCCGGCTAAACGTATGGGATGCCAGCATGAGTGTCGGCAAATTATGACAAGGGCGGATTTCATGGAGGGTACGATTTTCTCTCTCATTGTTGAGTTCCGTGAAGCCAATTTGCTCCGGTTTTAGAACTGGACCGCCTGAACATTATTGGCATCGACATCAACTACAACGTGCGACCCGATTCGTTATTAATTCTTCACGCCGCACGGGATGTCGTTGAGGAAGAAGGCTTCGAGGAGAAGCTGGAATCTGTCAGGAACAGAATCGACGATATCGGACGTGCGCGTAGAACCAGGGAGTTGACCGTACGTGCCCCGTCACGGCCCCTTTTTCTGCAGCGCTGAGTATCTTTTAGTTCAAGGATACGGTGGATAAAGGCGCCAGAATCCGCCTGACTGTCGACAAAGGGGGTGCACGCCTCGTCGAGGATTCGTAGATTCTGTAGATTCGGGTGCTTGGCGACGCAACTATACCCTTTATTTACCGGTTTCTTTACTGTACATTAACCGCATCCTTTACTTTTTTCTACAAACATGTCGCCTCCGAGGGCAGATCACGCAGTACACATGCTGCCATTGTACTACCCCTGGGAGATGTAGGCACGCGGAACCAAGTGGGAGTAATGGTGACTCTTAGCTTTATCATTCATTCCACACGTCCGAGACCGAATTTGTTGGTAACATCTTGTTCTAGGTTCGAAAACGAACTGACCGCGTAGGGCCGCGCCACACAAGGACAAGCATGACGGGCGGGTCTGAGGGGGTGTTCGGTATGCAGCCGGCGGTCTGTGTCGCGTCGGCTCGCTTGCTGGTGCCCGCTCGCCGCCTCTGAGGATAATGGGGAGAAGGAGAAGGAACGAGCGTGCTGCTCGATACATATGGATACGCATTTGTTTACCCTTGGTTGTGGTTGAGAAACTTTGATTGCGAGCAGCGTTCTCCATGGTGGCCCATTCCCGTTGAGGGATGCCAGACACACTGATTACCTGTCTTTCCTTCCATCGACTCAAGGATGGATTCAAGGTGCAAATGTTGTCTCTCCTTCTCTTTCGTTCTATGGCCCCGTCTGATCACTCGGTCCGAACTCGACTAAGCCTTCTGACCGACCGTTGCCGAGTCGCGTGCGTCATCTTTCCACCTCATCCCGGATCCCGAAACATGATCCCAACTCGAGCCCGGCCACTTTCAATCAGAACCTCCATCTTCCTCTCTCCCAGCCAACTGACCGGTGGGGAGGCGGGCCCTCCAGATGTTATCCGGCGTCGCTGCATCTGCAGTAGCCTCAAGGATACTCCATATCTCACGCACTACTTGGACTCGGACAGCCGGCCGTTCTTCCACGCAGCCTTCATGGCGTTCCCACCTCCTCAATAGTCAGGGTTTCTCTCGCTTGACTGCCCGGGTGGCTCCTCACGGGCGTACCCCTTCCCCCGTACCACCCCCATTGAAATCGGGAAGACTGGCAAGGACTTCTCGGGGACTGGGATACATTGGTTTGGGAGCTGTGGCTGCCTGGTACCTGGATAGGGAGTTTTACGCTTCCACAGTGAGCAGGAACATAAGGACATTGTGGACGGTGGGCATTTCTGCCACCAACTCCCGTAATTTCCCGCTTACACCTATTTACATGCAGTGTGCAATAATCGCCCTTGACTACAAAATCAATTTCACTGCGGCAAACAGTCAAGGCATTCCAGCAATACACGAACGTGTCGCAGAACGCGTATTCGATCTCCTTACTTCCAATGGTGGGCTCTACATCAAAATCGGTATGTCACTACCCCACCCCCACGCCGGCAGAGTAGCTTTGGTAAAACTTTCACAGGTCAGGCAATCGCTAGCAATGCTGCGGTGTTGCCCCCAGCCATGCAAGCCAAGTTCGCCAAACTGTTCGATGATGCTGCGCAGGTTCCTCTCTCGGAGGTTATGGGGGTCTTCGAGTCCCAGTTCCACAGACCACCATCCGGACCAGGCGGTGTGTTCGAGTACTTTGACCCTGTAGCCGTGGCAAGCGCGAGTATCGCACAGGTACACAGGGCCAAACTGAAGGAGGATGACGGTGGCGGCTGGGTTGCCGTTAAGGTCCAAAAACCCGAGGTCGGAAAACAAGTCAATCTGGATCTCGCCATGTTCCGTCTCGTAATGTGGACCTACGAGAACCTGATATTCGACGTCAAGGCGTACTTCGTTGTCGGTGAGTGACCGTGGTGCTCCCTTGAACTTACACTCGCTGACGACGCCAGATTTCATATCTGATCACCTGAGACGAGAGCTCGATTTCGAACGGGAGGCGATGAATGCCATGTCTACTGCCAAGTTTATCGCGGAGGAACCGAGGCTCAAGGACAGAGTGTACGTTCCGAAGGTCTATGAAAAGTACACAACAAAGAAAGTTATGACAGCCGAGTGGATCGACGGGGTCAGAATGACTGACCGAAATGGGGTAAAGCGCATTATGGGTGAACACGTCGACAATTTATCTGAAACCTCTGCTGCCCGTCGCTTCCCGATCCTGAAAGGTGGCATCTCTGCAGTGCTCAAGACGATGGTCGAACTGTTCAGCGCACAGATCTTCGAATGGGGCTGGGTCCACTGTGATCCACACCCAGGAAACATGATCGTCAGACCTCATCCCACCATAAAGGGCGCTCCCCAACTCGTCCTCTTGGATCATGGCCTTTACGTCCGTACCACCCCAAAGTTCCAGCAACAGTACGCCAAGCTTTGGAAGAGCCTTATGACACTCGACCTCGAAGTTCTCGGGGAGGTTGCTGTGGAATGGGGAATCGGAGAACCCAAACTGTTCGCCAGTGCGACGCTCATGCGACCCCTCTCCTCGTTTAACGACAAGAACGAGGAGGAGGCTGCGAAACTCGAGAAGCAATTTTCGGAGATGGACGACTACGAGAAGAGCGTGGTGATGAAGAAGAGGCTACAAAACTTCCTCGTGGATCAGGATAGGATGCCGAAGGAGCTGTTATTCATCGGCCGGAACTTGAGGTTGGTTGTCCATTCCGTCGTTAAAATAATATATTGCTCATGGGCGGTCCAAAGGATTATGCAAGGAAACAACCAGATGTTCGGATCTCCTGTGAACAGGATCAAGATCACTGCAACCTGGGCTTCGCGGTCTCTGGCTGAAGCACCGAATATGACGTTGGTGCAACGGCTCTGGGCGTACTGCAACCATTTGATCTTCCAGTCGGTTCTCTTCGCATCTGACCTGGCCTTCTGGTATGTAAGGGTGAAGCAGCGGTTAACTGGCAGGGAGAACGAGGGGTTTGAAGACGCGTTAGAGAAGTCGATGAGGGCTTTTGCGAAAACCAACTTCGGCTTTGAGATCGCCAAGGATGCGATGTACACTGGGTGAGACATGGGCGTTTTTTGACGCGATTAGCTTGGGACACCACCACTCGGACTAGCACACGGATACATATACTTGCCCACTTAGAGCATTTT
>Ga0307513_10000258_pt1 | contig 76165 bp, 58 predicted proteins | sample 15_EM_MG_FD_202174 | JGI IMG/M metagenome (GOLD analysis project Ga0307513, IMG submission 202174) | Populus trichocarpa ectomycorrhiza microbial communities from riparian zone in the Pacific Northwest, United States - 15_EM | ecosystem: Host-associated > Plants > Roots > Unclassified | place...
CGGCGATATAGCGTCCGCTTATCAACATCAAATGCCTCGCTTGCTGATGCTGCATTCTTTTCCTGTCCCTGCTCAACAGCTCTAATCGCCATTTGCATACGCTCTTCATACTTAGGATCTTGGCTTCATCGGGGTGGCATTTTCGTTGTTGTGATGATAGTCTCTTTGCACTACCGAGCGGGGTAATCATCACTCTCATGTCTCACAATGGGCAATCCCGGCTTGTGTCACTACCCGGTTTTGTGTCACTTCCACGTGATTTACGTTAATGGTTGGAGCTCAGCAGTGGCCAAAGCCATCCTGGTAGAGGCCGCTTCGGCTACCTCAGATTCAGTAGAACTGTGGAGCCCAATAGATGCCATTGAGAAGATGTGAATTTTGTATACAGCAGCTATTTTCTTTTAGCTATAAGCGACTTGGGACTCTTTTATGAGTACTATTTTACAGGCGCTCCGTCTACTCTCTCAACCCAAACCCATTTTTGTTGGCCCCCACAGGCCATGTTCCCATGATATCTTTTTTCTCGTATTTTCATGGTCATGATACCTTTTTATTTCTCATAGTGGTGTTGTGTTTCTGTTCGGTGTTTTCACCTTCTTACCTAAACACCAACTCAATCCTTGGCATATTGTGTACGAAAACCTCCCCCCTGTTACTTGTACCTCCGTATAGGCATGCACCATTATCGAATAAAGTTACTGTAGTGCGTAGGGCTGGTAGCCTGAAATTACTATCATAGCATTATGTGTGGGTGGCCTTTTTAAAAGTGGATTGACAACGCGTCGCCGGCAGTGGCTAATTAGCAGATTAGCGATCCCCTTTCCGATCTTCGCAAGATTTTGTATTGCAAGGTGGTCTATTTTCGCTTTTTCTATTAGTATATCCTACACCTGCTTTAGCTGGTACTGTACCGTGCACAATTGGGCTTGAATTAAGGTAAACTTTCAATTATCCGAGCTTCTTAGGGCTGTGAACCAAGAAATTGAAGTGTGAGTCTGCAAGAGAGATAGTGGGAGACATCTAGAACTGGAGGCTATATTATTTATCCGAATCGTGCTTCCAGGAGATTGTGTAACATGGGAATGTTTGGTTTAGAGTTGGGGATAGGGGGTAGAGTACTGGCCTTGTGTTGCCTACGGTACATAATATCATAGCTTTGTCGGAAGGTATCATAGCATGGTCGCTTAATTCCTGAAAACACTGGTGCATGCAGCAAAGCCCCCATTTTTCCCTAATAGGCATTTCAAGGAACAGTTGCTTCTAGCTCCATCCCCCGGTGCTGTTCCGTGGGCTGAAAAGCAGTGGTCGCTAGGGTCTTTGCTGCACGAAATTCCCTGGTTAGTACCATACATGTACCCCTGGTATTGGGAAAAGGGCAAATATCTTTGACAGGGTTTCTAACCACCACGTGAGAGGTGAAAGCCCGGCATCTCCACAATACCTGTGCGCTTTCTGAGTATCTGCTGTGTGCTATCTATCGATGAGATAGTTTTATAAGTTGTAGACACCTTAGTAACTAACTTTCAGGAATGTTGGGCATTTTCTTGTGATACTTTTAAGCTTTAAATTAAGCTAGCGGAGATGGTTTCACAGCAACTGTTGGTCGGGGACCTCACGTTTAAGCGAATACCGTTTTGAAGCTGCTGTTGAGGGGATACTAGAGTGAACATCCACGGGCGATATTAATTGTCGGGCATAATCATAGGTTAATGATGAAGGGTTGTCGTACAATAGCTGCTTACCATTTCTCTCTTCCTATTTCGAAGCCTCGTGCTAATTCTCCGGACTTAAGTTGTTAAAGGTTTAGTCCTAACTAGATGAAGAGGGCAAATATTTGCCGGATTTTGGGGAATTACAGCTTCCACAGGAATTATGCTAGCTATGCTTGCAGGGCCGACGGTGCCTGCCCCGTACTTGCAGACTCTTTTTCTAAGCTTGGATGTGAATTTTATCAATCCTCCGGTAGTATGGCTAACCATAAGTTCGGATTCCTCGGGGGAAGGGCAGTAAGGACTGCGTCAGCCGACTGCTGGATGGACAACCAGACTTGCACGGGCGCCCTATCTGCCTATGATGGCTAATTCACTCTTTTTTCTGATAGGAAAGTAAGATCTCTAGCAATTGTCAGATTGTCATGGAATTTATCCTCGTGGCCACCCTGAAGTCCTAATTTAAGAGGGTACAGAAGCACATGATAGTGGTGTCTAGTTAGGAATTGTGGGCATTAATGGGTATTCGTACTCATACAGGCTAATCGAGGTTGATAATTTGATAACGAAATTCTCACATGCTGAGAGTTCATTGGCTCATAGCGTAGAGTGGGGTTGAGCGCACTGAGGAGTCTCACAATATCCATGTTTCGGCTGGCTGAAGGAATGTGATAGTTGCACTACCAATATCAAATTCTACCTGCTTGCAACTCAGATTTCAGGTATAAAATCAGCCCTATTCGCTCTGGACCCCTCTTTCTTATCACCATCACTAGGACCTCTGATAGTGCGTCAATCCCCTCGAAACCCACTTCTCGGATTCGTTTCGGTCTTCAAAACCATAATTATTCAAAATGCAGACTAAAATCCTCATCGCTCCGTGTTTGGCGACCCTCTTGTCTCTAGGTACCATAGCTATTCCAACTGAGGTTGAGCCCCGAGGAAGTAAGGATATCCGTGGTGTGGGTAGTCTTGTGGGTAGTCTTGGGGATGCCCTTAGCGGTGTTGTGAGCTTGATCCCAGTCGTGGGAGGCCTGATCCCCTCCCCCAATGGAGCTGCCATTACCCCCGGCATTGGCGATACTCTCGGTAGTTCCCTTAGTGTGAAAGTTAGAGACGTCGTGAGTAGCAAAAACCCTCCATCAATTGGGGGCGGCGGACGGTGACTAACTTCAACAATAGGAGAATCTTGAAAAGAGGACCCCTGGGTGTATTTTCGTGACTTCAGACCCGTAAGCAATGCTTTGCTCGAAATTCCCCTTTCCCTTTAAAGCTAATCGGACCACTCTAGTGATTTCACTGGCCAATCTACAAGCACCTGTCTTCCCACCAGTGGCGCTTGCTTTAACTTGACCCCTTTCTGGAGATGGCGCATTAGCTCTTTCCGTCCCGATGAAGGTATTAGCTCCATATCCTAAAATCCCTCTGAAGGACAAGACTGATATCCCCTCTCACAAGGCACTACCTGCCAAGTTTTCACTCAGCCGGGCTGTTCAGGTACGGCATCGGTTCCTTTTAAACACCCCGGGTATGGGAAACTCGGAGTTTTTAACGACAACGCGGGATCTCTCGTCTGCTGGTGGTAGTGGGTGGATGCAATTTTTTTCCTAACTGAGAAGGCATATGCTAGTATTTGTGCACATGTTGGCAGTATACCTTTGATGTTCGTCTTATCATGGACCCTGTTTGGTTCGTCTGGTTAGGGGTGAGGGGGTTTCTATATTCTAGGTAGCTGTGTTACATTGCTCTTAAAATTGATAGTTTTGGTACCAGAGTTAAATTGTTCGGTTGTGGTATTGAATGGTTGTCACAAGTTTCTCTGGAAATAAGGTGCTGTTTGGCACTGCGACGCTTGACTGGTGGACCCACTTAAACTGCGGTTCCGGTGGGGTTTCCGCTGAAACTATAGTTTGAGGGAGCTGATGTGTTTGGCTGCGATTTGATCCAAAGCAGCTGTTTCCGAAGTTTAGAAGCTACAGTTTGGGAACAATGTCTCATTAGGGTTAATATTGAGTTAGTAAATTCTATTTTTAATGCAATTGTTGCTCACTGTTATCATATATATGATTAATTCGCTTTCTTGGAAATTAGGCTCATCCACTCATTACTACTTTTTTCTTTTTCGCTTATACCACTCGAACTGTGGTCCGAGAAGCCATTCAATCCTTACTGTGCCAAACGAGCCGCTGAGTGCCTTGCCATTTCTTTCGCAATTTTCCTAGGGAGGGACGCGTAAGTAGTTAGTTCCAAGGGCTCAACAGACTAACAACACCGGCGAGCCGCTTTGCTCCTGCAGGACTGATGCGTGTCCTATAACAGTATTTTCTTTTTTCCGGGGAAGGCTTTCCTTTTTCCAATACTCATTTCATTTCAAAGGCTTAGGCTTTGTGGGGGAGTAATAATAAGGGTATGTGGCCGAAGGGGAGTCGTGCGGCGAAAATTGGGGCTGAAAATATTGTCATAGTCTTCCATTGTCCACAAACAATCGTTTCCTCACATGTGTTTCTTTCTTGTATCATTCGTTTGTATTGGGTTGCATCCCTCACGATGTTGAGACAGCTTTGGTTTTGTTCTTGATTATTCGGCGGCTATTTCGTATGGGCTAGGCACTTTTTTGCTCAAGTTTGGGGGGGGGGGCAAATCTGTGTGGAACCCATGATGTGTTATGGTTTGATGGGGGGACGGGGGCTTCTTCTCATGAAGTGTGGGGCCTCCATGCCTGGGTTGGCGGTGGTGCCCTTTACATAGTAATGAATGATTATTGAAGTGCATTAGAGCTTATTTCAACATTTGTGAGCTTATATTCCACGAGTGATTCTGTGTGATGCGTCGCTGTTAAACTAAATGCTGGGTTAGAAGAACCCATTGCCAATTGGGCAAAGCGCACGGAGTATCGCTCGAGGGTGCTAGCGGTGTCTCCGGGGTGGCGAGAAAAAGGTATCCCTACCAGCTTGCTTCTCCGGAGGTCATATCCCCCCCCCCCCTCCCCCGATAGGTCCTAGAACTCGCAGCGCGTGTACCACCATCCAGCTCCCCCAACCATGAAACCCCTAAGCTCGCTACAGCTCGCTACAGCTCGCGTTCCTTGTTGCCCCACCCACTCCACCTCCACCCGAGCGCCCACTGTCATCCCCGGATATATCGGTGGCAAAGATTCCTGGAGACAAGGGCAGCGACATCCCCAACCAATGCCTCAGGCACTGGAACCACGCTATGTGTGAGGAGGAGAGAATGGGGTATCATACCAGGATTGTGTTTTGTTGCCAGGTGTTTTGGATCTGGGCTTTTGTCCTCACTCTTGTTATCATAATGATGGGGTAGCTACCATACTATTTTAATGCATTTGCTTGGCTTTGGAGGCTTGGCTTTGGAGGATTAGTGGTATGAGTGATTTTATTATATCATACTACGATGCAAAGCACTTAGGGGCTGTTTGGTAAAACGACGGTTGAGTGGGTTTGCCACTCAACCGTCGCTGTGACAAACATCTCCTTAAAGGAAGAAATGGGATGTATGGCTCCCGTACAAAATTGCTTCTGGTTGTCACAAACCATAGTTTGTGGTTCACATTTGCCCAACAGTCCTGTAGTGACAAACAATGGTTTGGGCACCGCAACATCTCATGCCAAACAGCCTCTAGGTTGGCTCCCCAAGTTCTCACCCTTGGGAAGAAAGAAGTCACTGGTTCTTAGGGCTAGATCTTAGCTATCATGCAGCGGTTTGATCTTTGCGAAATACTGACTTTGTGGATAAGGATCTGATTTCGGGCCTGGGTTATTTTAAGGAGAATGTTTTAAGCGATTTGCACTGTATCCTTGTCTTGTGAGATCATAGCGCCAGATGATGAATAGCCTCCATGACTGAGGTCAATCCAAAGATATCGTTTGTTTGGGTATGTTCCTAAATTAGGTGTGATGTCTTCCTTCCTGATTGCATTCTTGCAATCTTAACTTTATTCACCTTTATTTGCCTGTCTCTAAGCTTCCTATTCTATATATATTTTTTCCTAGACCCTTCAGGCCTTTTTTAATCAAGCACATTTTGATCTCCTCAGCTATTTTATAGTAGTATTTTGTTTTTTGCTTTGCTACTTCTTGGCTCTGTTGATAATAGGAGTACCTAGTCAGATGGTAAGATTCCCACTTCTGGAGATTTCAATGCTGTAATCTGAACTATGATACTTTGCATTTTTTAATATTTTAGGCCCTCCTAAGCATGTCCGAGGGGTAGAGTTTTTCCAACTTTTATGACATTCCATTTTTGTTGCAAATAGAATATTTCAACATTTAGCCTTTTTGATTATAGCTTTCCGAACCCTCCTACTAGATTTTTTCTTTCCGTCGCAATCATCACAATTGCAGCCACTATCTAGATATCAATCTTTTTATACTAATTAGCCAAAGGGATTTGAATTTTAGCAAACACAATGTCCAATTTTTCAAAGCCGAACAAATACATTGAAATACTTTACTAACTAATATGAGAGAGAAAATGAAAAAACCCATGAATACAGAGAAATCTGAAAATCAAACACAATCCTAGAATTCACTCCCACCCATCACACATCCTGCATAAATCCACTGTCGGAGGCATTGGGGGAGATGCCGCTGCTCTTGTCGTTTGAGCTCGTTGCCACAGATATATCCCTAGTTGACAATGAGCGCGCGCTGAGTGGATTAGGGGTGGTAGGTGGGATAACAAAGAACGCGAGCTGTAGCGAGCTTCGAGATCTCGAGCTCCCGGGAGCTTAGATAGTACTATGCTGGGGGGTTCCCGGGCCTCCCGGGGGCGAGCTATAACTTCCGGGCGAGGACGCGACCGGCTAAACCTTTTCCCACCACCCCCAAGACAGCGTATATGCCTTCGAGCCATACTCCGAACGCTTTACCCAATTGGAAATGGCTTGTTCCAACCCGGCATTTTCAGGAAAAATATAATATTTTTAATATAGTGGCCTGCTGTCGGATCTTCTCCGTGGATAGCGTTCTCTTGTGGCTGTTTGGCAAAATATTTTTTATCACGGTCACAAAGCTGGGAAAACGAAACACAAAACAATGAACGAAAGAAAGATCAAACAGCCTCCGTGGTTGAGGAAAATCCCGGTTCTCATCTCTCGCTTCTACTGATGCCCGCAGAAACCCCATTTATACAACAAATTTGAAAACAAAAGTCAAAATGGTTGACCGTGAAACAAGTATATACCGTAAAAACCTGAATAATTGAACCGTGTGCTATGAAGTCCAGAATTTCCTTCTCTAGAACGGGGGAAAAAAACACAGCAGGAACACAGCCCCTTTCCCCCTTCCGAGACAGAAAAAAAACAAAAATTTCTTGACCTTACTGAGAGAGGAAAGTCTAACGACATAGCACACTGTCGTCTATCCCTCTCACTACAGGCGTTCTTTGGGTGGGAAATAGGAACTTCCGAAGCAAAGTAAATCCTCTTCTCTTATCACGATTTCACACCCAAGAAAAAGCGAGATCAGAATCAATGAAAACAGTGATGAAAATTAGATAGGAAGGGGGTTGTCGATGGTTGCGTCCTCTAACTCCGTTTTTCCCTTCTCAAACCCCCCTCGTGCTATGGAACTAAGCTAAAGAAATGCCGGTACCAAACATTCACGATGTTTCCCGTGCTCCCGGGTAGTTTCTGCCATGTCCGTTCACGTGACTGACAACACGGTTCAATTATTCAAGTTTCTACGGTACCTTGAAGGACGCTGACTCATCCGGGGGAGGCGGTAGTCCTCGCTACATACTGTATCATTGTCGGTACCCTATAAAGTACCGGTATTCTAATCGAACTTGATAGCCCTGTATGCTATACTATAATGGCGAATGCTTGTGGAATGAGCAAGTGAAATGGGGCGAAAAAAACAACAATCAGGACACAGGACAAAGCGCGGAAAAATGTTTGAAGTAACATTAAAAACAACTGAGGCTCTGTTCGGCACTGTCGGAGGTGTTGAGAGGCTTGTGGAATTGCGTGCAAGACTTCGGATGCACACATGATGCGGTGTCGCACCGAGGAGGGATGCAGGTCCTCGCCACCAGAGTTCTCGGCACCTTATTAGAAAGTAAACTACTAGTGGTGTGTGTGACCTCAAAAGGGAATCGTCCACTCTTCACCTTTGGTAGTACTCGAGTAGCTGAAGGGAATTTTATATTGTGACGTATCATACCGTAGAAACTTGAATAATTGAACCTTGTGCTATGTCGTTGGAGGTCAAGAAATCTTTGTTTTTTCTGTCTCGGAAGGGGGAAAGGGGCTGTGTTTTTGCTGTGTTTTTTGCACCCGTTCCAGAGGAGGAAATTCTGGACTTCATAGCACACGGTTCAATAGGGGGATTTGGCTGGTTTGGCGCATTGTTCGCTAGGCTAAGAAAACTCTGCAGAGAGTTTAGTGAGAGTACAAGTACCCGAAGACTTTTCGGTCACCCCTAGGCGGGTATTTACCCGCCCAGAAGCTGCCCTGTGTTTAAGTGCTTCGCAAAAAGATATGGATGGTCCTATGATGGATATCTGAAGTGGAATATAAAGCCAAATACATAGCCTATTTATTGAAGTAGAATTGGCAAAAAAAGATGTAGTTTTGACACTGGTAGAAGGGAAAAAGAGAGGATCAAATGTTTTGTTAGGAGACTAATTGAGAATAGTGTGATTTTAAAATTTCACACATGATAACTGGGCGATTGTGGCCCAATGACGTAAATGGACAATTGTTCTTACAGTATCCCAGAGGGTCGCGAGATTCTCGAGTTGCGAGAGTCGTAGCATAAAAACGGGTAACTTACATGCCTCCACTTAAATCAAGGCTTAGCCCAAAAGAGAAACTTCAATCCCAAGAGCAAACAAGAAAAGTATCAAAGAAAATTTAAAAGCAGGGTTGACCCTGGGAAAATCCATGCCAAGTGGCCGAGAGCGCCGCCACTCTCGCAACTCGAGAATCTCGCGACCCTCTAGGATACTGTAAATCCTTCATAGACTAGCGCACTATTCCACTCTTGTTACACCAACGTCCCTCTTGCCTAACCAGCTAAATCCCCTTTGCCTACCTGAAGTCTACTCGGCGACCATTCCACTTCTCTTACCCTAGCGCCTCCTTTGCCGAACCAGCTAAATCCCCCTAAGTTAATTATTCAAGTTTTTACGGTAGTCTATTTTTGACCCTTTCTATTATCATCGTATGAGTTGCATATGCCTTAGCTTGAACCCTGCAAAATCGGGCTTGAATTACTATAAATTTTTCAATTATGCGGGCTTCTCGGGGTTGTGCACTAAACAAGAGAAACATAGGCCTAGAATAGAGATGGTCAAAGACATCCAGGACTTTGGGCTGCTGTCGGGATATGATATATTGCTTATCCGAACCATCCTCCGGGAAGTTGTGTAGCGCGGGACAATTAGGTTTAGGGTTAGAGGAAGAGCAGCGGCACCGGCACTGCCCGGGTGCCTGCATAGCTTCTCATCTGAAGGCAGCTTCATGACTTGATTCCCGAAAACTCTTGCGATATGATATGGTGCACCCAGTGAGCCTATCGTATCAACTTCCCCCTTCCCCTCTGATAGGAACTTCTAGGAACAGTTTGCTTCAAACTTCAGCTCTCGTGCCGTGTCATAGGTCTAAAAGGGATACTCCCTAGGGTCTTCGCTACACAAAATTCCGCAGTTAGCACACCGTACCCATTGTAATAGGAAAAGAGTAACTATCCTCAGCAGTAACTCTATCTGCCGAGTGAGAGGTGAAAGCACATCGTGCCAACAAAGCCCATGTGCTTCCTGAGTACCTGTCGGGTGCAGTCTATGAGAGTGTTTTATAAGTTGTACTGTAAACATCTTAAGGCCTGTTTACCTATAGCCGTCTGACATCTCGAGGCGGTGGCAACCTTTGAAGGGAGCTTGACGGTTGGAGGTGTGTCGAGGTGTGTGGTCAAGTAGAGGGCGCTTACCTAAAGTAGCATGCCGCCTAGAGTCTGGTGGGATCTGCAAACACACCTGCGAGGCAACGTCACTTTTTGCCCGTCTAGCTACAAGAATTTAGGACGGTAGAAAATTAGGCGCACACTTTTGCACCATCAATCGGATGATGATGCCTATTGTAGCGCCACCATCTAGTTTTATCACCCACATTTTAGAAATAAGTGGTTAGGTAAAAGGGCCCTAAATAACCAGCTGCAGAGAACGTCGGGTTTTGTCTTACCCTCGAGCTTAGGTTGGTGGAGATGGTTGCACAGCAACTGTTTGTCAGGGACCTCAAGTCTTGGAGATTGCCGTTTTGAAGGTCCTGTTGAGAGAATCCTATTCTCCTCAGTGTTAATAGTGCCGAATTTCTCTACATCGCACTAAAATACAAACAAAAAAACCTAGCCGCACAATTTTCTAGAAATGTCAGCCGAGTGATGTCGGAGGCATTTCGGGTCAAGTAGTGGTGCAGATTTTTTTCCCATAAAGAGGAGCACAAGACCCGATATTGGGGTGATGTTGCCGGCAGCTGTGAGGTAATGCACCTGTTGATACTCACCGACCAATATCCGGAGTCATGCGATAGCGCTACACCTCCTTGAGGTTGAGTCTGCCAATCGAAGAGATATGCTAATTTCACAACTCGCTAGTCTTTGCCAAGGATACCTCCGCCAGCCGATATTTTGCCGGAGTTCTCACCAAATATTCGCCTCACAGAGGTATTCTTGGCAAAGATGAGCGAGTGGTGTCTTCTTAGAACGACGAAGGGAAATTCAGCATCATCAACACCGCAGGGGAGAGCGAAAATACACAGGGCATACTAATTGCGGGGCATAATCTAGGTCAATCAAGTTGGGATGTCGTAAAACGGTTGTTTATGATCTCTCCCCCTTCCTATTTCGGCGCCTTTGGCCAATTCTCTGGTCTTAAGTTACTAAAGGTTCAATTCCAACTAATTGGGGTAATGCCAGATTTTGCCGTATCTGGAGAGTTACAGTTTTCCTGTAGGGGCGGCTACACCAGCTCCCCCCACAAAGCCAATTGTGCCTGATGTGTACCGGCAGACTTCCTTTCTAAGCCCAGAAATGAATTTTATCATATCTCTGTCACTGTAGCTCCATAAGAAAATTCGGATTCCTTGGGGGAAGGGTTGTGAAGACGGCACTAGTCTTGGCCGGACAAACAAACAGTTTTGCGCTGAAGCCCTATCTGTCTTGGGGGACTAATTCACCAAATTTCTCTTCTTTTTTTCTAATACGAAAAAGTAAGATCTTCAGAAATTGCCGGAATATCGTAGTCTTTATCCTCGTAGGGACCCTGAGTTCTAATTTAAGAGCCTACGGAAGTTCATGATGCACAAAAGTAGTGAGACCCAGCTGGGGGTCGTAGGTTATCTGCCCCATTTCGGGCTTCAATGAAGATTAGTATGCGTAAGGACTGATTGGGGTTGGTTTTTGGACAGAGGTTTCCTCACATGCTGAGAGTTCATTGGCTAATAGCATAGAGCAGTACTAAGGTTACCGAGGGGCTTCAGAATATTGAGGTTCCGGCCCCTAACTGAAGGGGAGTTGTAGTTGCGCATGCAATATCAAATTCTGCCTCCCTCCTAGCATGGATTTCATGTATAAAACCGGCCCTTTCTCTCCCCCATCTCGCTTCCTCACTATCACTAACTCCTCTTACAATCCATCAACAGCTTCGACACCCACTTCTCGACTTCACTTCTATCTTCAACCCCTCTGTCCTTCAAAATGCAGGCTAAGATCTTCCTCTCTTCGCTTTTGGCGAGTCTCCCCGCTATTGGTGTCATTGCTACTCCCACTGGGATTGAGGCCCGAAGTGCGGAACCTCAAGTTGATTTGAGCACCATTGCCACTGAACTCGCGAATGTCGTCACAGATATAGGGAGCGCGATTGGCGCGATTGGCATCCCCATCGAAGCTCCCACCATTCCGATCGCTGGTGAGGTTCTCACTGCTCTTGGGGGTGTGGGAGCTAGGGACCTCGTGCGTAGCGAACTGTCTTTCGTTAATTAGGCCTGGCGCACGATGACTAACTTCCACAATAGGAGAGTCATGAAAAGAGAACCCCTGGGTGCTTTTTGGTGACTAAAGATAGGTAAGCAATGCTTTGCTCAGGATTCTCCTTTCCCTTGAAAGCTAATCAGCTGCTCCAGTAACTTTGCTGGTACGGCTGCATACACCTGCCCTCCCCACAAGGGTACCTGCTACAACTTCACCACTTTCTGGAGAAGGAACATTAGCTCTTTCCGCCCCGACCAAGGTATTAGCCCCTTATCCAAGAATCCCTCTCCTGGACCCCACTAATATCCTCTCTCACAAGGTACTACCTGCCAAATTTTCACTCAGCCGGGCTGTTCAGGTACGGCATCGGTGGCTTTTAAACACCCCGGGTTTGGGAAACTCGGAGTTTTTAATGACAACACGGGATCTTTCGCCTGCTGGTGGTAGTGGATTAACGCAATTTTCATGACTGTATGAGAAGGCATATGCCGGCATTGCGCGCATGTTGGCAGTATATCTTTGACGTTAGTGTTATCATGGAATCTTTTTGGTTCCTCCTGTTGGAGGCGAGGGGTTGCTGTATGCTGAGTAGTTGTTTTACATTGTTCCTGAAATTGATATGGTTTGGCCACCAGCATCATATGTCTCGCCTGTGGTATCGAATGAGCGTGACAAACCCTGCTGAAAGGAAACTGAGTGCTTTGAAATCCTTTGCTCCATTTCCCCAGGGAGAGGCGCATGGGTGGCCGGTTCCGGAGGGCTAGCGTATTAGGAACGTTTATGAGGGATCACTTTTTTGCTCCTGCTGGAAGCGAGGTGTGTGCCCTCCAACGATATCTCTTTATTTTTTTGAGCTCCTCCTTCATCAGTTACCATTCCAGTTTCAGGGTTAGGCTTTGTGGAGAGCACGGACAAGGGTATGTGACCTAAGAGGAGTCGTCTTGCGAAATTTGAGGGCTCATATTCCACGAGTGATTCAATGTGATGGGATGTTGCTAGGGCTGCCAGAGAGATTTTATTCTTTGGCTTACTAATCGTGATTATGTTGCCACCACTCCCGCGGAAACAATTTTAGGGCTTGTTGCATGCGCTCCGGAGTTTTTTTTGTACTATGTGGTTGAAACAGCAATAGAGGATAGTAGCTCTAGAGAAGCCACATTCCAGACACCGGGGAGTTTTCTATCACTTAGATCTAGTCTACCTGTAGCGTCTTGTGCGGCATTAGCGACTACAGCGCCATGTGACGAGTGTCCCACATGGCTGACGTTAACTCGGAAGTATCGTGCTCCGACAAAATGGGGATGGGATCAAGTGAGGTGTTCTTGGGTTTAAATATGAAATCAGAAGAGGTCTTCATCCCCATGATGGAGCGGGTCTGTCGGCTTCAGACTATGTTCATAGTGAGGAATGGATCTATTGGGTATTTCCCGGTGCGGATAATGGGTGGTGTAGGATATGAATGAGTGGATTCGTTTGGAACTGGGTAGGAGAGGAAAGGAAGGTGTGGTGATAAACCTCGCTTTCACGCTCCTCACTAGCCTAACCATAAATACAGGAGTACAGTCGGGTAGGGGTGAAAAAATGAGGAAAAGAATAGCAAGATCCTAACGGGTAGTGAGTATATAGCCAATATAAGGGCCGCAAAAGCGGATGGGCGCATGCGATTCCCCCGCAAAAATAGTAGATCTACACCAAGATCTTACGCTGGAGAGAAGTTACCAAAATACAAACTATTGATAGAAACACTGAAAAGAGCAAGAGCATCGTCTCCTATATACAAATATCCACTCAATTCCCATCTCTTCAGACATGGTGTGCAGTTGAGCTTTTAAATTCCACAAGACACTATTTTCCCATCAAAATGGATGGTCCTGGCTAAATTTTGAAGAAAGATTTTTTTTCCCTATTGCTACTAAGTTACCCCTCGGGGAAGTTAAATCCATTTGAGGCTACAATAGAAACCAAGTCGTCTGCATCTGTTCTGAACACCCTATGAAGTTATCATCTTTTTAATTCATGTCCCGGTATCGGCGTGGGCGTGGGCGTGCGAAATCGGGCATTGTTGGTGTAAAATCGCTTGTGCCCACTCACTTTTTCGGCTCCGCTTCTATAAATTGAGACTAGTGAGTTCTAGTACACACAAACAGCTTGGAGTGGATAAGTTACTGAACATATGATCCTGCCAACAAGATACCCCAAGCCAAAAATTAAAAACAAGCCTCAGTACAGTACATATCGGCCCTATTGAGATTACTGGAAACTCCCAGATGTCCTTTGGAGCTTCTAATATTCATATCTTACAGGAGATCAGACGCCGATGGCGCTAGCTTGTGACCCTAATTTCTACAACCCGGTGTTTACTTCTACGAAGTCTATTCACTAAAGTTAATCAACACAGATCCCCACCAAAACGATCCCTATCCCTCCTTCCATAGATATCCATATAGATCTCTTTACTCCAACCCATGTTCCCCATTCCCCTACGCGCCCCTGTGATTATGAGATAAACTAGCATGCCGCGGTTGGCCGCCGAAGTAATGAGAGTGCTACTAACTGCCTGAGAGAATAACGTAGATTGTGACAGCCCCACCCAGAAGGCTCCCCATATACGCCTCTCCTTAGTTAACTATAAAAGCATCTATCAACAGAAGGCGAAGAGTTATAATTAAAGTAATAGTAGGGCGACCACCTAGGCAAGTGCCCCGGCCGTTCGTGCTGTACACAAGTGCTACTTTGGACTTCCCCAAACTTCCGGCATAAGCGGATTACTTAGCGATGCACCCGAGTCTGGGGTTCACTTCAGTGATCGCCAGCATCCCGGCAAACCTGCAGGCACCAAACTAACTCCGTTCCGGGCGTTCCGGGTATCCGCGCCAAGATCTCAGGCAAGAGCGACAGTCTCTTGAGAAAGAGTGCCGCCTAAGTGGGTGACATCAGGTCCCTGTAGTCCTCTACCGATCCGTAACTCCCGGACAGCACCCGCAGGACACTTCCGTCACCTGCAGTTCCTGCCCACTACGTACAGGGCAAGCCCGTGACCTTCACTCTCCGCCTGTCGCCCGGGAGGGCCCGGCAGATTCCGCAACCCGAGATACCTGCAGTCCCCCCCAGCCCGTGCCTGGTGCCCACTCAGGTACTGCCGTCAGCCCAGCCCGAATCCGAAGACGGGCTGACAAGATGCTTTCATTCACCGATTTACTACAGCAGCCGAATTGAGATTGGTCATTTTGTGTGGCAATTACCAACATTTCGACCCGGAATCTATCGACAATAAGAGACACTTCGTTGGGCGAGAGGTAGTGAGGAGTCTGTGGATGCTGCGTTAAGTTAATGCGATACCAACCTTAGTTTCGCTGACAGAATCTGTTCCAGACACCTCAGGCTTTGACTGCAAAGAGGGGACATGAAGTGGTCGTAGGACTATTGCTAAGTCAGAGAAGCACTAGTGGACTCTACCGATAAATACTGCCGGACACAGCTCCGCTCGGCGGCCCCAACGGGCATGTGCCAAAACACGGCCATACCTCGCTAATTAGCCCCCCTCGCATATATAATATTTTGTTTTGGGGGTGGAGTGGGTGTATTACATATTCCAGACAAATCTGGGATATTTGTCTAATATTATAGAGGAGATTCAGGTCGGTTTTGGTCCCCTACCGGAGAATTGAAATTCTTACTGTGAGTCATTATTGTTGTCTTCTTCAACATCACACATACCGCCGCACTTGGTTGTAAGGAGCGCCAAGTAAACAGCATCTTTCGTTCTTTGTGGCTAGGTTTTGAGAGAAATCACGCCTAGCGAGATCTGTTTGTATGGGAGTGGGAACTTAAACTCCTAGAGCGCTCATTGGGGATGATGAATTTCCCCTATAAGGAGTTCCATTATCCCCAGATGCGGCCCCATACCGACTCAGTGGATTGAGGGGCCCATTTTTTTTGGTAGGAACCAAGGTGAGAGTGAAGCTAGTACTGGATACGAAAGATATCAATTCTACCGGTAATTCAAGAGCGCATACAGCGCTCGCGGTGACGCACTGAGACCGCACTAGTGGAACGATATGGCGGACTGAAATTCGTGGTTTGTTAGCTCCTGGTGGGGCTTTCGCTCCGGGCGCTTAGCTAAAGGGCGGAGAAGAGAGCAAGCCATGACTGGCGTTTTAATGTGTGGGAACTTAGAGCCCCACTGGTTAAGGGGAAACCTGGGGGACTTGGGGTTAATATGTCGTTCCTGTGAGGTTGGCGGTCTGATAGTGCTTACCCATATATATAGCAATTGTACTATACAGCAACGCCCACCTAAGACTTCGAACATTGGGATCTGCCCTTGTAAGTATTTGGGTGACCGTAATGTATTGCTCATTCTGGCGTTTCACACATAATAATTATAGAATTTCCTGCCTTACTTGTATTCCACCCACAATGCTATAGTAAGCATGACCCTCCCCAGTCATTAATGCACCCCTCTTCTCTTAGAATGTTATTCACCATAGAGTTCTTGATCGAACAAAGTTAAATTACTTTAACTAGTCCTGCAATCCCACTATTTAGTGCTAGGCTACTTAGCACAATCATTGCCCTTCTTCTATTTCGCCCAAAAGCGACCTCATACATTATCTAAACATTTTCTACATACAGAGACTCGCTTAATACTCTGGATGCATGACGGAGAAGAGTAGTATCGAGGAAAAAGAAAATAGTGCAACGCAAGTGACAGAAATAGAGGGAAAGAGAGGAGAATAAGCAAACAGGATGGAGGGAGGAAGTAAGGAGAAAGAGGGGTAGAGTGAAGAATCTGAGAGGGGAGCCAGGTGATTAAAATATAGAGAACTATTAAAGATGCAACGTTCCTGGGCTGGGTGGTTCAAGGCTAGGAGGGCCCATTGGAAATGGAATATCTAGCAAGCAAGCAAGCCCTTGGAACTGCGTATGGTATTATCTAACTTCATAGTCATCAGGATCTATGAGGCTGATCATACATGATAATAATAAGACAAGATCATGGCACCTTATATTATCAAGATCCTGGGTTAAAGAGAGTCATATGATGTCACTCGCTACTACTTCTACGATAATATTATGTTGAAATTATACTTTCGGATATGCACTTCCTACATTTTCGAGTACGACAACACTTCTCGGTATGCCTTATCCCCGCTTGAACACCGTCAGAGTTCAACTCATCCTCTTTGTATTTTCTTTCATTTCATTACTCGATCAATCAATCATATAATTATTGTGTAATTTTGTTAGCATCTCTTTTCTCTTGTATGTCATATTGTTACCTCAGATTTCGTTACCACTCAAGATATGCGCTCTCATTTCGCAGCATAAACAGTCAGTCATCCGGCTCCCTCAGATAGTATGTGGTTCTCAAGCATCTCTCGCTCTCCCAAGTTTCCGATAAAAGCTCGGCTATAAGAAATCTACTTCAGATCTCGATGGAGATGCAAGAGGGCGGCGGAGGGGAGAGTGTTTGTCCAGGCATGGCATGAGGCCGGAGTACAATAACCCGCAATTTGGGGTTTCGAATACCAATTTATAAATCACCTCTCTACATTGCTGATAAAAGTATTGTGAATCTGGTTCGGGTCCTCCGTTATGCTTCTCTCTAAAATCATACGTCATGCAGTGGGTCTTCTGGTTCATGTAGGATCATGCATGAAGGGTTTGGTAAGTTTTCTCCAACCTATAATATGGAACTCGTGGAAAGGAAGCCCGGTTTCAGGGTTGAGAGACATCCAACTACACTAGCTTTCCCGGGTGGGTGAGAGTTGGAAGGAAGTGTGAGTGGTTTTTCGAAACCCACCAGAGGACTTGGCATACAAACACGATCTTCAATAAGTTATAAAAGGAACAAATTAGCACCATAATTTTCCATCCCCTTTGGCTAGTTCCGAAATTCTTCAAATTTATGTCTTTTTACCTATGATGATAATTTATCATCATAAATAAATAGAAAAAAATAAATGGGTTTTTTGGTTGTTTCGACTAAGATCCAACCATGAGAAGCAATTGGTCTGCACATTCCCCGCAATGTTTTTGTTTACCGGGTGAACCGGACCACCACCATTTCCGGTCAACGTGGGAAATAAGGGTCGCACAGCGGTAGACAGTATACTGAGAGAATCCACGTGGAACTTGGGCACTTTGTAGGAGGAATATCAAAATCTAACCTCAACCGCTAGTACTGCACTTTGTTCGTTCGATTTCTATTTCATAAAACTGAGTTGTTTGTAAACAAGTGCACTAGTAAACCACAAACACGTCCTGGTATTTCCATGGATCGCCACACCTCTATCTGTATTTTCTTACATGTCCTCATTCCCCGGCACACTTCCCCGATAGCAAAGGATAGATATGTTAGTAGAATCCGTTCCTTAAACAGTTAAAAGATCTATCGCATCCAGAACAATCTGCAATGCACCTGAACGATCTGCCACACTCCCGCAACGACTGAAGTGGACTACATCCTTTTGACGCTTCCACACCCCCGACTTGGTGCCGCCCACTTTCTTTTAACATTAAGGCCCTGTTTGGCACACCACTATTTAAAAAATGATATTTTTCCTAAAAACTCCATATTTTCGAAATAACAGGCATCTTTAGCCTATAGGTCTAACGTGTTTGGTATCAGGATAGTAGCTGCCATTCTGGCTATTTTAATGAAAAGAAAAGTCCAGTAGGAGGCCTGTAGGTTGAGCGATAGTCAAAATGGTCCAATGTTGCAATATTTCATTTGCAACAAAATTTTTTATAAAGGCCGGAAAAAAGCCATTCCTCTCGCGTTCCAAACAAGGCCTAAGGAGCTATTGGGCAAACTGTCATTTGAAGTGTTTGTCATCTCAAAATGAGTTTTGGGCTCAAAATATGCTTCGAGATGACGGTGGTGTTTGGCATGCCATCATCTGCAAAATGCGTTTTGCAAATTTTTTTGTTTAGGGTTTAGCACTTTATGACCCAAATTACTATTCAATAATAATATATTATTATCATTAAAAGTTTTTTTAATAGGATTCTAATATTGAAAAGCCCTACCTCCACAAGCAGATTTTCCAACAAAGCCTAAATGATAGTTTCTAAATGACATGCTGTTTGGCACAATGTTGTTGGCAAAACATGTTTAGGAATTTTCCGAAAACATGTTTAGCAAAACGTGTTCTGAGATGACGGTCATCTCAAATGATGGTGTGCTAAACTGCCACTAAATTTTTAACTCTTTTTCACGGATAGCCACACACGAGTGATTTCTTGTGATAAGTCATTGCATAGCCACCCGAGTGGCTGGGCCATGCCTTTTTGCTGGCCGCCTCTTTGCGGGTTGCTTATCTTATGTGGAAAGAGCCTGACGGGGATTATTTGGGAAGGAGCTGTCACAACTGCCCCTCCCCCAGCCCGCCGGAGGACACCAAACCCACGTTAGCCCGCCCGCGTGGGATTACAAGAAACGCAGCGAGGCTCTGGCCGAAGCTCGAGCCTACCATAACCAACACAGCATCTGGTCGATCTCGCTCTTTCAGTAGACATCGTTTACATACCACTTTTCTTGGGGGGGGGGAGAACGTTTGCGGAGCAATACATAGGGAGAGTGCCGCTTGCCTGGGCGAAAATAGCTAAAACTTCTTTAGCTCTCGGAACCGAGAAAATATAAGATTTCTTTCTCTTCCGTTTTGATCATGTACTCGAGTATTTGACCCAGTAAACTATCGGGTCCAGTAATAGGTGACGAGAACCTAGTACTTCAAAGAGTGTAGGACCAGTGCCATAATTTTGAACAACTCATATTATTCCCTCTACTATGATACCTGTTTAAGATACTTTTTTTACCTGTTTTTCCAATTCTCTTCCACCCTTTAAGCTAACTTGGAAACTTGGAGAAATTTGGCAGTGATGAGCGGTTTCTTGTTCAAAAGAAATTATTATTCGGGCTACCTGAGCTAACTATATTCTTAGCACATCCTTGCTGTGACATAAGCCCCTGTTTTCCCTGTATATTATTTTTTCTTCAGTCTCGGGGGTTTAAGGATTGTGCAGCGGCTTGCAGGTTCATCTTAACAAAACACAAAAAGTGCCCGTTTTAGCAGGGTGGCATCTCAGTTCAAAGTCCCAAGAGTATTCCAAACCTCGACCGAGAATTTGTACCAATTTATTGAGTTCTAACTTTGAACATCACGATCATAGGCATACCCAATCAGTTGCTTTCGGTGACTCTGATAGCTTACCCACTTAGATCGTTAACCAGGTGAAACACATCACCCCTCCAATCGCCAACCCCAAGATCCAGAGTCGGATTCCACGATCCAGTAGCAGGAACGACAAGGAATGCTAGGTTCCCCAATCTCCCAGTCTCCATTGGCCAGGATTCTTAATTCCCCAACCCCCCATGATGGATCGTTCGACAATAACCCATTGCAAGCGTGGGTCAAACTCCCCGGGCCCTACTAATTTCGACAAGGATTGATCGGTTCTTGATTATTAGCCACTAAGCGAGCTACGAATTTCACGGAGTGTCAACTCGAGAATAAATACTTATCCCGCTAGAAGCCCGATTTCTAGATTTTACTGGGAAGGGCAAGACATCCAATGAGCCGGGTTCCTTGTCTTGGGTTGGTCTAGGCCGGGTTAAATATTCACCAGGCTTCGGACCGACCGGGGTCTCCCTTTTTCGATACTGGTTAACCTATGGGAGGGCTTGCTCATGGTTAAGGAAGTGCTAGCAACCTAATAGGCCATCATTAGTAGATATTAACCTCCGACTCCTCGTCTCCACTTGCAGAGATACTACAGCGTCAATTGGCATAAGCACGAATACAGAATTCACAAAGCAAGATCGGTACTAAATCCTAGGACTACCGACTATGCAATCCCGGGGGGTCCATGCCTCCAGTAGATACTCAAGAACAAGCATAACGAGCGAGACATCATGAATACAAGCATTAGCCCAAAAGAAAAAAGTGCCAGCACGGTTACAAATAATCTCAGGAAGGGGAGTGTGATAACCAAATACCATACACTGTCACACACAGGAGGAGAGACCGCACCACCAAAGAAAGAAAGAAAGAAGAAAAATAATAATCTTACAATCGCCCTCCCCTTCCATTCCCACACTAATGCAAATACAACCTTCCTTCCTCCACCCCCTGCCCAACCTGTACCCCGACCTCCCTACAAAACCTTGCTACCGCCGGGCCCAGCCTCGCCTGGCCGGCTGAATGATTCCCCCTCCCTACAATAACCCACATCCCTTCCTGCCTAATATAGGCGAGACGGCCCCGTAGTATGTCGACCGCCTCCTCCACGTATAGGCCGTGAAGGTCCACAGTGTCGTGAGGGAGGCTGGAGTTGTTGATGTAGAAGATGAAGTTCTTGGCCTGCTCGTTGTAGGCCTTCATGTTCTCGCCGTGCTGCTTGCCCTTCTGTGAGAGGGTGTGCGCGAGCGCGCGGTCGCCGGAGGCGTAGGCCTGGTGTGAGGCCGTGAAGGAGATGTGACGGGCTTGGGCTTCGGAGGAGGCCACTTTTGGTGGGGTTAGTTTGGCTGAGTGGGGAAGAGGGGGAGGGGTGGGATGGAGTGGGGTGGGGAGTTACGGGCTCGGAGGCGGTCGTAGGTTTCCATGTAGTCATCTTCTGATTGTGAGTCGGCGTCTGACATCGTGATTCGTTTTTGTTTTCTGGGAGGATATAGGTTAATTGGGATAGTAGGTAGCTGTGCGGTAAAGAGGCTCGATACCCAAGAGTGAAAAGCGGGGAACGGGAGGCAGGTATTCTGTAATTATATAGCTACTCAAGATACTCAAGCGGGGTCTGGCTATCCCCGTGACTCTCTATGTTCAAGCATCGACCCGCAACGTCTACTTACAGTCCGGCCAGTAATTGACGGACACGCAAACACAATACGAATGAGTATCAAGCATTAGCCAACAGCCAAGTCTGCAAGTTCCCTAACTGGACACCCGTGCACTTCCGTAGTCGAAAATATCATCAAGCAGGTGCGCCGGAGCCAGTGAACGTCAGGAGCAGTAGCCACAAATGGAAAAGAAGCAGTGAGTCTCAAATCTTTAATTATTAAGGGGGGGTCGAACAAGGCCCACGAGCTACTATTGGACCGCCGAGAGAGTAGGGCCATGGATAGCAATGCGGGAATCCATCCGTTGAGACCAGTAAGAGCCAATAATGTATCAACGATAAGCATCTTCAGTCTGGAATGGTACACACCTGAGAATATCATATTATGCGGGTGGCCATTCTAGCCGATACTATCGGGAGTGGCAATGCTAGTGTAGCCCTACCAATGGTTTGATGGTTCTCAGGCTTCTGTTGAGTGGTGCCGGAAGGAGGCTCTGGATCTCACAAACCAGCAATACTCTGCCGCAAAATCTCCCTCCGGCATTAAGCCATCCCGGATGGGCTCGAGGCGAAAGCCCGCTTCCTGCACTTCAGGGTTCTCCACTGGCAGAATCAGGCCGCCAGCTTATGTCTTAGAATCTAGTTGTAACTCATCACGTGGGTTGGCACATGAAACAACCAAGGACTACCCAGAGCGCTCCAATCCGCCAAATTAAGCCGCTCTGAATCCTTGTTTGCCTGGGAATGATCTAAGGTAACCCTGCCCCAGCATAGGGATCTGGTCCCGAGTAACGAGTGATACTCCGTGATGCCCATAGTATATCAAGCACGTGCTCCGGAAGCACTAAAGCCATCCACTCTATTGAAATGACCACAGCCGCGACCCTAGAAACCGAATAATGCATCCAGGGACGTGAAACAACAGTCATAGTGAATTTCCCCCGTTCCAAGCTCGAACTTCGCGTAGGGACAGATACGACCCAATATCGCATGCAGATAGACAGAGACAACCTAGAAAAGCGACATCCTGGTTTTTCTCCTCTTCTCCTCCTTCATATCTTCGATCTGTCCACGGAGTTGTTAGGGTTGGCACTTTGTAGGTCCGATCTCCTAGGCTCGTAGGCGAACATACCCATCTCTTCTTACAGTCCCTATAAGCCCTACCGTCGCTATTCAGCGCCAGCCCCCCGCCAAAGTAAGCTAGCTAGAAGATAGAGACTCACTGGAAATAATCCAAGCACATCTCTCTATCTCCCGCATTCCTATTCAGACACCGGATCGAACGATTTGCGGCCTCCTGACAAGGGTCGAAGTACTGACTTGACGACTTCCTACAGTTATTATTCGTAAGCGATTAGTCATGTTCCGCTCGGGGAAGGGTGAGAGGAAGAGAGGAGAGAGATATGTGATACGCTTTGAACTTCGCTTTAGTTTCTGGATGCAAGGGATCCTCAATGTCACGGTGGTTATTGGTGGGGGCGGGAGGGGCCACGGACATCGTTTGTTCGGGTTTGCTGGGTTCGGTCTGCATTGCGTCGGCGGTGGTGTTGGTAGTGGAGGTGTGGTAAGTTGAGAAGTGTGAGCGCGTGGGAGTGCGGAGGGTATGTCAACAGGGTGAGTCCGAATGGTGTCTGTTCGGTGTTCTAAGGCGGGAGTCTCCGGTGGTATCATAGTTCACGGGCGGATACCAGTAGAAGCAGGAAACTTCCAACTGTGGCGGAAGTGTTTTTTTTCTGACACAGCAGCCACACGTGGCTAGCCAATCTAACCATGTTGCCGAGAGCGTTGGTCACGTGATCTTCGATTCCAAATGGTTCTGAAGATTCCTCGACACGGGAAGTGAATAGAACGTTCAAAGGAGAACCTTGACCCTCATACCCTGAGACAAAGAAGAAGAAAAGAGAAGACCTCAATTACTTATCAAAATTTCTGGCAAATCTGGATAGAATATCACGTGACCAACTTAGTGCTCGACAGCATGAGTAAGCAAGAAACCCCCGCCCCTCTTTCGAGTAGAAAAGAGGAGAGAAAAAAGAAAACAGCTCCGCAGCAAAATTAAGCCAATATTACAGCACCCTGATTGAGCCCCAGCTATCATGATACAGTAGCGTATTTTTTCGCAAATAACGAACGGGACCATCATGAGAATTGGACTATGAGATTTGAGTGGTTGATTTTGACAACTTGATCACCAGGTTACACCAGGGTAGATGTATTGGGTTCTCCAGAGGCCAAGGACCACTCACATCTCGTACTAGTAGTTCTCATCTACGCTGAGCTTGCCCCGTTCGTTATTTGCGAAAAAAATACGGTAATTCACAGTGCCAGTGCCTGTACTAGCGTAAAATCTCAGGTATAACTAACCCGTCTGGACCGGTCGTGTAGCAGTTTTCAGAGCTTTTGAATGGCCCAAGGGGACATTAAAAGGGGTTTGCTTATGTTACCTGGCTTTTTTTGCAAGCTCTTCTTCAATCAGAGGGTCTGATTTCGTTGCATGACCAGTCCAGGCGGGTTCGTTGTTATCTGAGATTCTACAGTATTTCCTGTTGTCAGTCGGATGGGGTTAGGGTTGCTCTAGATCGCACCATGTGGCGCCATGGTTCATAATGCTGTATCAATGTAAGAGTTTTTTCCCCCTTTATTTTTTTAAGGCTATCTCGTATCATACCGCAGAGGAGTGGTGATTCCCCCCACACTCCCGCTTGCGATACCGGTATTACGGGCGTGATTGGCCAATTGTCCTACCAGCCCTAACCCTGTAATACAAGGCATTTGTGACATGTAAGGGCATTCATTATCATACTAGCCTAGAGTTGTGATGTCGCTATGGATATTGCTGGCGATGCGGGCAGACCAGCCAACCCGAGAGCATTCCAATATGCCCCCAAAAACCAGAAAGTAAGACCGGCAAACCGAGGCATGATATAACTTTTTTGTGAAAACTCACCAAACCGTAATCCATAACTACACGTGCGCCGAAATTGGGCAATTGAGAGGGAAGGGCAAACACCAACCAAACAAAAGAAAATTCGACCCAGCACCAGTCACTGATCATTTCAACTTAACACTAGAAGATAAGAAATTCCTGTGTTCAGATTTGGAATTTATTGAGCCCTCGTTGCTATCGTAGGTATAATATATGAAAATAACTCGTGGGAATACATCGAGTGGGAGCCCATGAAACCGTGAAATACAAAAACACCAAAGTACAATAAACAACGTGACTCTCACTAAACCACTCCCATGAGTCTCAGTAGCCAGTGATGGAGTAGCCATGTTGAGAGGTATGGGGTATCAGGAGATACGAGTGGAAGAGAGCGGTATCAGGAGTTCAACAGGGGAGAGGTGTCTAGAGTAAGGGAACAACTTGTATTACTAGCTAGAGAAGGGGAGGGGAATTAAGAAAGAGAAGAAAGAAGAGAAGAAAGGGGGAGAAATAAGAGGGGTGTAGATACTGAGAGAGGACAGGGGGTGACGCGAGTGGTCACAAGATGCCACCCATAACCACAACAGAAGAGAAGGTGAGAGCCCAACCATGACGAGTTTCCAACAAGCCTTATCGTAGGATGTCATGTTAGGGTATATTAGTCAGCATGCAAGTTGGATTATTACCCTGTCTAGTATGACTAGGGTTTCTAATACTTGTGCAATAGAGAGCCCACAGTGTGAGTCACCACCACAAACCGCATTTTTCACAGTTACAGCTGTGCTTCCTTTCACTTTGTATAATCACCATTACTCTACACATCAAATAGTGAACACACTTCAGTTTTCTTAGTACCTTTATCCTAGGTCTCTTCCTCTAACACTCTCCTTATAGCACCCTCCTTGTGGTACTTGATTAACTACAGTTATCTCTGCACATAATACCAGCTCTACCAGTAAAAACACAACATTTTTTCATTCAGAACTCAGTCAGAACTTAAGTATACAATAGATGCACACACTTATTACACTCAGCAGCATCTACAGGAGCTCTCAGTATAATATCATGTTAACTTATCTCAAAGCTAAACTTCCAAAAATGAAGATTTGAATCTGATCTATTGGTAGTAAAAACTAAACTAAAGCTTCTAGATGATAAGCTTTATCTACTAAAGTAATAGACTTTTCATATTTATATATTTTGATGGGTAATATATATTATTCTTATAGAAGGTATCCAGAACATACACTGGCAGAGTACATCAAAATGGATATGACATAAACCAATGTTTTTTGCTGATATTTATCAGCCAGAAGCAGAGAATGGATTATATGACTAGGTTCAAGTTTGGGAACAATATAGTATAATGTTCAAGTGAAAGATTAGACGGAGGTAAGTCCTGCAACTTGAAAACAGGAGTCAATAGCTGCTACCAATATTTTAAAGCTAATGTGTTATCACTCAAACTGAGCTAATATCAAAAAAAACTTGCTTCAAAACTACAAATATTATCTACACAATACTGGTATGGATTCAACACAGCAAAGTGCTATAAATTCACAAACACCAGCCTGAGCCTTTAACACTCAATTAGAAGCCTTTTAATCTACAAGCTCCCCTCTTCAACCATACGATAGCTGTCACGGATTTGATCAATATCTCATCCAAAGTAGTAAGGTATTAACATAATGTTATACGAAGTATGAAAAACATATGGAGAAAAAGAATCAGAAGATTTCAGAGCTGATACTTGAAATTGAGTACTCAAAGATAAAGTTGTGAATTCATAATTTGCTACTAGTATTGCTAACCTTTGTATAGAATCTGAAAACATCTAGCCAGAGTAAACTCTAAGAAAAAATCAATGTTCGCAAAGTACTAGGAAAATCACTATTAAATCCAATACCTGGATGTATATTGAAATTTAGATGCTAAGAAGTCAATACAAGAATAAAAATAAGAGTATAAAAACAGATACACAAATCTCCCTGAAAGCCAGACAGAACATGCCAAATAGTAGTAAAGTTAGTAGATATTTAAATAATAGTTGAAAATGAGATCAAGGCACACCATCTAATCTCAGAGGATATTTGTTGCAGTGTTGGACATCTCTACTACTATGTATTCAACCATTATCAGAAAACTATTAGAACAACTATACAATACTATTAATACTACCCCAGCTTGAAAGTTACTAATTGTGTAGTTGTCTTTAAGGATTACAAAGTGTTTGGAAAAAAGATCAAGGTGAATAAGGTGGAAGATAATAGACTTAGTGGAAATGAAGGTAGTAAAACTATATAATAGAATGAGAGAAGACCTCCGAACTTGAATATGGTAGGTAAAAAAGTGTTTTAGAGTGGGAAGACATAATATATAATGTATTTTGCCCTGTAAAAGGGTTACTACATAGTAATGGGTATATATTTTCATATTCTGAAATATATAAACTTGAAAATTTACTACTATCAACTCACTTTTGAATTTAAGCACCTAAAGTTTAAAACCTTAAATATCTTTCCTGTCATAATAGTGTATATAAATAAATATTAGCAAAATAATACCAACAACCTAGTTGAAGCATACAAGTGATAATTCATAATTTAACTACAATTTGGCTAATAATTAGAATTTAAAATTAAACTTATATACTTCGATCATATTTCGCATATCCAATATCCTTTTGCTAATTAGTTTACTTTTTGGCCCACGCTTTTGTTTTGTGATTCCTCTAGAAGGAATTATTGATAAAATCTAATACCACAAATTAGAATAAAGAAAAGGGTGGAATTATAGTATTAGTTCTTAATACTAGAGTTCTATAGTATGTTGTTCCCTTTATCTTATATTGAGCTTATCTCATCCACATATCAATCTCTATACTTCTCATATTTGGAGTCATAAGAACTCTAACATGTTTTGCAATTTCCTTTACTCTCAAGTCTCTACCACCTTCTAATTTACTTCCTATCCTAGAGCGCTGACAATTCTCCAAAGACTCATCCTACTTACTCATTTTTAAACCTTTACTGTGAAATTTCCAACTAATTTCATTCTTATATACAGACTCAATTTTATATCACGCTCAGCAGAAACTTAATTTCTAAATCACATACCATCACTTAGCCTCAATGAGTCATACCTTGCCTAAACCCCTACCATGTCAATGTGGCATCAACCCGACATTGTCTCTCTTCCTGAGATGGCGAATTGTCAAACATTTTACCGTATAAGTATATCAAGTTCGTCATCTTTCAAAATACCTGATAATAAGATATTCATTAATTAGCTTAATACTTCTCTCTACAATAAGTATTTCAACTTATTCTATTCATGTTCTCAAATGTATTGCTTATATTTTATACTTGGAAATTTTCATTTCTAATAGTCAAGCTTCACTATAACCTGTTTGTAATCCTTGCTATATAAAAGATTAACTATAACTCAATTTTATCTTCTAATTATTGAACCAGTGGTAGTTGAATTATGTATTATAATTTTTATACTTTAACTGGCTAGTTGATATCCTTCAAGTTTTACTAATACTAATATTTATTTATATACACTATTACCATAGGCAAAACATTTAAAGTTCTGAATTTTAGCTTCTTAAATTTAAAGATAAGTTGCTAGTAAATTTTGATGCCTTTTAGAATATGAAAATAGTTGTATCTTACTGAGCAGTAACTCATTAATCAGTGTGATAGATTACATCTACCCCTCCTTCTAGACAACTCCTACCTGTAACTACCATATTGGAAACACTTTTCCTCAAACTCTATAATATACTCCTACTACAACTTTGATCATCTGTAAGTTGTTTAACTTCTACCTTCTGCTACTTCAAGTTGATCGCTTTCCCAAGTAGGTTGTCAGGTCTAAAGAAAGCTATAAGAGTCTTAACCTCTCAGTTACTATAGCATACATAGCGAGACACAATTGCTCTAATAGTTCGATGATAATATTTCAATGTCTAGTTGTAGACAGTTCCGATATAGTAATGTTTGTCTTCCTAGATAAGATTATATGCTATAAATCTTATTTTCCAATATTGTCTTAAAGTTTAGTGACTTTGCTATTTTGTTAAGTTCTGACTTGCATCTATGAAGATTTGTGTATTGGTTTGCAGAGTCTTCTCTCTACGCTTGCATCATTTTTTCTTCATCTAAATTTCAATTGAGGCCAATACATTTAGTATGATAGCGATTTACCTAGTGCTCCACAGGCGTTAATACTTTCTTAAAGTTTACTCCTACCATACTCCTTTAGTTCAAGCCCACTCTATATAACTGTTACTAGTAGCAATACTAGTATCATAGTAGAATAAGATGAGAGAACTTTACCTTCATGTAGTCAATTTCAAGAGCTTGCTCTAGAATCAGCTGATTCTTTTCTCCATTTATTCCCTACTAGACCTCAGATAATATCCTTTCAATTTATTACCCAAAACTTTCAAACTCTCTCCCCTAAGCTCATGATACCTGTGGTACCAGTTGCAAAATATATTTTCCTGAATTGAGAGACTTGTATTACACAATATGCACTTTATTACGCCTTCTACTTTCTAGTCCTGTATAACAATTCTGATTGTTCACTTTTGAAATAACAGATAACAATTTACTTACCTATGATTTATTCTCCTCTTTGATATGGACAACTATTTTATAGATTTCCTATGTCATTGTAGGAGAAGACTCTTATTTTTCATGAATAGACAAATCTTTATCATTTCATATTGTTGACTTGGATTTGTCTCTTCAGACTATTTTAATTGTCTCCTGTTTTCTGATTAGTTCCATGTAAAGTAGAGTATAAATATGTCTTTCTCATGTCATGTGTGTATAAGGAATAAAAGAACTTTTCAATATAAATCATTGAAGGTACTGAGATGGTTGTATGAGGAGTCTATCTTCCTGATTTAAGACTACCTTTTATATCAAACTCTACCCACAACCCTGACCCTGGTGACTCAAACCCTTGTGTTACCTGACTCCTATAACTCATAATGAGTCATAGTTGTCAAATCCATCAGTTGACTCCTGTGAGTCATTATACAATATACTACTCTAAATCAATTATAATATAACTTAAAAACTAAGTCATTTGCCAGTGCACTAATTATATCATAATATACATGAAGCTCATAACATATAATATGAGTTATGTGCACTGGAAAAATTTCATTATCTCATCAGCCCTTGCAATTTCAAGTCAAAAACCATCTACTAATTATAATATTCTAATTATCTTCTATTATATTATCATATGCCAGTAAAACACTCTGTGTCCAACAGTATTATAGTGTGTGTTCAAAGTAATATACCTATAACTAATCACTATTAATCACATGAAATTAGCCTTACTGAGTGACTAGTTGTGACATACCGATTATCTTGAACTTTGTATATATTTGGATAAAATGGGGAACTTGGATAGTGGGACAGATGGGTAGAGAAATAAGATGAAATAGGTATCAAATTCCCAACTGACATATTCCTGATTGAGACTGTGGTTTGCGGATTAAAACTTACTGCTTAAAAGGTTAAAGACTACTACTTGAGCATTCATGATACTTAGTTTGAGTTCAAGTTGTGTTGAATCTATGCCAGTATTGTGTAGATAAGGTGTGAGATTTTGAGGCAAGTTCTGTGATGTTAGTTTGATGTAGGTAATGAGACATTGGCTTTAAGATTCCAGTCACAGATGTGGATCCCTGTTCCGCTGAGCTTACCCTCTTCTCATCTTTCACCCATACATTATGTTATGTTGCTCCTCAACTCAGCAGTAAAATTGATTCAAGCTCTCTACTCCTGGTTGATGGTGGTGCAAGTCTGGTCATGCTTAGATATAACTGCTGCTGTACAAGCACCACTAGGAGGCTGCTATAGGGGAGCATTCTGCTAGTGAGAAGAGGATCAGAATCACGGTAGTAGGAAAACTGAAGTGTGTTCACTATTCAATCATGATGTGCACTAGTAGAGTGAGGGTGATTGTATAGAGTGGAAGGGAACACAGCTGAGACTAAATTTAGTTTGTGGTAGTGACTTGCACAACAGGCTCTCTATTGCACAACTACCAAAAACACCAGTCATGCTCGACATGGCAATAGTCTCACTCGCCTGCTAACTGCTAGCAATATGCCTTAATATGACATCCAACGGTAGGTTTACTCCATCACTGGCTACGGAGACTCATGGGAGTGGTTTGATGAGAGTCATGTTGTTATTGTACTGTATCATACTTTGGCGTTTTTGTATTTCGCTGTTTCGTGTGCTCTCACTCGATGTGTTCCCGGAGTTATTTTCATATATTATTATACTTATGATAACAACGGCTGCTCAATAAATTACAAGTCCCACCACGTGAATTCCTCATTTTACAGTGTGAAGTTGAAATCGTCTATGACTGGCGCTGGCTCTAATTTTTTTTTTTTGTTCGGTTGGTGCATGCCCTTCCCTCTCAACACGATAATATGTGGCACAATTTCGGCGCAGGTGTAGTTAGGGATTGCGGTTTGAGCCAGACGCCCTTTTCCAATGCCCCCTCTTCGGTCTCCGTGTAGTACCCGTCCGCTATCAGGGTCTGCTCCATCTTGCTCCAGTAGTCGCATTTTCAGGCTTTCCCGATCTTATATCCAAGTCCCAAATACGTGCTTCGACACCGCCATCCAAGTCGATCCGAAAGAAGATGGTAAGGTCGCAGACAGTCATGGCAGTATGATGGAAAATTTCTCCCAGTAGTCTTGGCTACCTTTCAACTCAACCTTGATGGGGCCCAAAGGGTTCATTTCGAGTTGCAAGCGTTTAAGTAGGAGCATCAACTCACTACCAACAAGGAGATCTGCAGTGTGGTCTTCGACCACTTTCTTGGCATCCTTCCAGGATTCTCCAAGGGGGGGCTGCAGATTCTCTGGCGGAGATTCCGAACACTTGAGTCATCTTGGGGAGAAAAGTCAAGGGGCCAAAGGTTTGGCGTTCCACCGCTCTTCTGGAGACATAATGCACGGGTTCTGCATCGCATCCAGTTGGCGGGAGCGGAGGGAGATTGAGCTGCACATTTTGGCTTGAACCTGACAAGAATTCGACGGGCCAATAGACACTTCCCTTTGGACTCTCCGGCGGCGGCGCCAGTGGTCGGTGGTGCAGTCGTATCGTCAATCTCCGGAGGTTGGTGAGCAGAAAGCAGCAAAATTTGGAAAAATCCCCTTGGTGATCAGCTGTCTAAAAACCTCTCGTATGTTGGAAAGAATAATGTATATATTGGGGCAGAATGCTGTAAAAGAAATTTAATATGAGAGATCTATCGCAGCCATACCGATCAGAGAACCTTTTCCTCATATAATAGAGCTTGTTCTCTTTTGTGCTTACTTGCAATCCAGACTTTTATCCCTTTGTTCACCGCATAATAAACTTCTGTCTCCTACGTTGCACCTGTATTATTGTCACTGGTAGTTCAACATATCGTAAAAGCTTGAATAACCGGAAGGTGTGCTATGTAGTTGGGCTTTCCTTTCAGTAAGGTCAAGAATTTATTTTCTTTTGACACGGAGAGGGGGAAAGGGACCGTGTTTTTGCTCTGTTTTTCGCCACCTTTCCAGAGAAGGGAATTCTGGACTTCATAGCACACCGTCCAATTATTCAAAGTTTTCCGGTATCCTGGTTAGGATGTCGAGTTACGATACATGGAATTGTATAGTTGAATTTTCCAAAAAAATTATACCTTGATTTGCCAACCTTGGTTTCTGATTTTTTAAGACATATTGGAATACTCTCAGGTTGACCAGTCTACCCACACCGCCAGCCCTATCCATAGCGGCATCATAGCTCTAGGCTAACGCCATGCCATAGCCGAATCCAGCGATGCTATATGTGTGACTCAAGGCAGCACAACAGAGTAGTATTTGGCCATCCCCACCAGATTTTTCGGGTTTGACGTCGTCCTGTTCAGGTAATATCTGAGCTACTTCATAGTGCCCGTTTAAACTAGCATCCCTGAGTTGCGTTTGGCTGGGTTTGGCTAGGTTGATGTCGTCCTGTCCAAGTAGTATTTTGATCACCGCCTTGTCCCCATACCAGGCAGCCCAGTACGAGTAGAGTTGCTTTCGGCCGTCCTTATCAGGTTTGGCTGGTTTGATATCATCACGTCCGAGTAGTATTTTAACCACATCCTATTCCCAACAGCATAATGGAGCTGTGTATGGCCGTGCCAATCCGGCTCGTTGGGGCAGACATCGTCCCGTGCAAGTAGTATTTTCACCACTCCCTCATATCCAACCCGAGCAGCGCAACAGAGCGGCGTCTCTAGGAACTCATTTGGCCCCGGAGCCGACGTTGTCCTGCCTGAGCAATATTTTCATTACCCCATCATGCCCACTCCAAGCTGCACAATAGAGTGGTATTAGACAGTCCTCATTTGGTATGTCGGGGATAACATCTTCCCGTCCGAGCAGTATTTTCACCACTCCCGCGTGCCCATTCCGAGCAGCCCACATGAGAAGTACATTCTCACTCCAGTATTCCTTATTGATATCACAATCTCCCACCTCTATCAAGCTAGTCACAAGCTCAACAAGCCCAAGCACAGATGCCCAGTGTAGACAACTAAAATGGCTGCGTTTATCGAAAACACCATCGTAAAAAATCTGAGCCCAGGTCTACATAGAGGATTGCAGTGGATATGAGCCTATTGCAGTGGTCAAATAGATTCAGTGCAAGCCGTTTCTCACAATCTGAAAGGTCATCTTTTGCATCCACTCCCCAATATAGAGAAGCATATTCGAGAAATGGCGTCTTCCAAGATCGGAAAAGGGATCGATGGGAAGAGCCTTGACCTGCTCCGAATTCAAATAACTCAAGCAAGCTTCCGCCATTGTTGAGTGAGCTGTGCCAAACGGTTCGGGGTTGGTCCGGAGGCACTCTTGAAGGGTAAAGTGGATTAACTGAATAGTGGAAGCCTGGCCCTTCAAGGCGGTTAAAGCGTCACTTACGTCTTCTGAAACAATCTCGGTGAGAAAGAAAGAAAAAATCGAGTAGAGGAAGAAAAGGCACAGACTTCAAGTCGTGGCACCCTTTTTTTTGGGGGGGGGGGGGGTTGCAATATTATCATTAGAAAATGTTCTCTCCGCTGAGTTCAACTCAGAGCAAGTACTCGATAGAGAGAGCACGTAGGGTCCAATTTTAAAATACGGAAAAGACTAGAATTGGAATACTCAGAGGACTCATAGCTCCACAATCTTCATTTTCTTTGCTTTTTAGGGGCCCCAATGACATCAAATAGTTTCTTTTTAGTTTAACAAGTAACTTAGTTTAAAACCGGCCCCACGCTCTCTCTCTACTTGCTCTGAGCTAAACTCAACGGACTTTTTCTAACGATATTATCAGATTTTGCTAAGCGTGGAAGTTTTCATCATCTATTTGAACCCTTAGTTTCCTATTGCTATGAACAACAATAACGTCCCTCTCAGCACCTCACGTTTATCCCCCCCACAGCACACCATACATTGAGACCGACAGAAATCTTGTGGTCCAGCAAAACAATGCCGCCAACTCAGCCTTTAGTCCCCGTCCCCCTTTTGCCTTCACCCCCCTTTGACGCTTCCGCCCACTTAAGCCCATCCGGCCACCGGCTCTGCATCTTCAGGAAAGCGGCAAATACAGCACGTTGTTCCATTGAATGATGCTCCTTGTAAATAGTAATTATAGAATCGTTAAAAGGAGCTCTTTTGCATGCTTGCTTATAGATAGAAGGGATACACAGGATGACATCTCCGGGCGCAAGGTGACGGGCAGCTATTTCCTCCTCAAGAACTTGAGTGAATTCAGAGGTCTTAGCAAGCGCGTCCAGGCCAGCCTGAACCTCCGCCCCAAATCTGTGTGGGGAATTGGCCACAATTTTTTTGATCAGTTTGGAATGATACACAATCCGTCCTGCAGCTGAATATTAGTAACAACCAAAGTGACAAGAATTATAATTGTTATAGGCTATAAGTACCCGAAAACACGGGGGGGTATATTTTGTATGGGCGCTCAGACGCGCACAGATATTTTGCCATATATTTCTTTAATCCCTGCTCTCGGGTACTTATGGTCTGGGACAAAAAATGCTTACCCAAGGCTCCGGCGAGGTCGAAAATTCCCGTTAATCTCATGATTTCATCTCTTGCATACAAAATCTGGACCTATAAAAGAATTAGAAACGGCAGAATAATGGAGGTGAGGACACACAATAAGTCCGGCGTTTTCAACAGATATCTCCATAATTTTTTCGGTTTTCTTCTCCGAGCTCTCATACCACCTTGCTTCGAGCTTCATTAACACGGTAAAGAAATGGGCTTCAGGACTCTCCGCCTCATCGCGCCAGCGCTGAACCAACTTGGCCTCCTGCTGCTGCTGGAGCTGCTGTGGTGACATATGATGTTGCGCGGAGTCTGGCTGACTTGAATCGCCTCCGGCTGACGGGTCAGGGGTAGCGGCGATATCATGCGAATTCGGGTTGAGTATCGGAGTCTGGGCATCGTGTGAAACGCTCATATCCTCGGGCACCTTACCCCCGTTGTGCATCTCTGGAAGATCGGAGATGAACGGCGGGGCGCAGGGGCCACGCGGGCCGGCTTGCTGCTCGGGAATCCTACCAGGGTTACCCATCGATGGATTAGCTGAAAGCATTGAGGGAGAATAAGGGTTTGAAAATGTTGGCAATGCGGCGATGTGGTGTTTGGCAGCGTTGTTGTCGACAAGTTTGTGTATGATAGGAGTTGATGAGAAAACGCAGTCGCGTGCCCAGCCCTATAGCCTTCGCCGTACCAATGACGAAATTGGGGGTATTTGGTAAAGGGTCAGGGTTAGGGTTACAAATTACCTGTGATTTATCCCTGTTCGTCGCCCGCCTACCGAGGTGCAGAACGCTGCACGAGTATCATACAAGTACATGAGGCAACGGCCTTGATAATGCAAATTAGGGATGCTTTGCTCCATAGTCTACATCTGACGCTGCTGCAATGAAGTACACAAGCCTCGAATATAATCCTGCCATCCCTTCTTCCCTCGGGCGGGGTGCCCAGTCTTATCTGATCAAATAGTAACACCTTTTCCCTCCTCATGACAAGCCAAACAAAAAACTCCCGCAAAATACCAACCCTAACCCCACCCACCCTACCCTGGGTCAGAGCGTTGCCAGTGCAACAAGCAGGGGTCAGCCAAAACACATTTTATTCACTGGCCTGCGGGAACCGTACCGATCAGGGAGTGTAAGGGGGGAAGAGCAATCGAGAGGGAAGGTGTATTCCCTTCGGAAGCCGCAGAGCCGCGGTGGGCCCTAGCCGTTTGGGGTGATGAGTTGATCCACCAGCACCGCCGTGGAGGATTGGGATGGGAGGGATGGCCCGCTTGTATGGGATTGATGGGGAAAGGGAGCGGGAGGAAGGAATGGATGAGTCGGAGGGTTGATAGTACGAGACTCGTACAGTAGCTTACTGGTGCTTATCTGGTACCGGGTGCTGTACCGTACTTGAGAACTGGTGCTCGCACTCGTGCTGCCGAATTGAAGTCGCGACACAGAAATTGATCAGCGGGCCAATCACGTAAAACGATATTCGATATCTTTACCCTCTGGTTGGCTAGCAGCAGACCGCCAGAGGGCACCCGAGTATGTACAGTAAGCAGCCACCATGGCCACCCGGGCACTCTGGCGGGTGCTAACAGGCGGGCCCCGCCTCGGGGGACCGGCGCTAGTACCTGTACTCGGGTCAGGGGATAAATGATGAGACGGACAGGGGTTTATAGGTCTGGGCACTTGTACTTGTAGAGGTAAAAAATGATTTAATTTGGCAGGAACAATGCTAGGAAAGGTAAAAAGCTTTGACACCTTGACCCCCTGTCCGTCTCATCATTTACCTCCATACCCGAGTAACTTACTGCGCAAAGAAACCACGAGGAAGTTTCTCACTTACTTGTAGCTTTAGCCGTCCGGGTGGGGGGGTTCATCGTGTGTCAGGAATGTTAATTTGATGCCTACCTGCTAGACTAGCTATGATACGCGCTAAGGTCACCCTGTCCCCCAGTACTCGAGTACCGCACACCGCCGTTGGTGTCGAAGCCTGGATTGGCATGGCTCCTTTTAGTTATTAATCAAAGTTTATTGAAGCACACCGCGCACATGTCACATCCAATTACCCAAGTGGAACCTGATTTAACAACTATTTGTAGGGTTTTCCCCAGACAACCAATACAGGATGCAGCACCGTCAATTCTGGGCAAAACCCAACCCGCCACTATTATCTGTGGGCTAACTGCCATCCTCAGAGCAGCAAACCTGCCACAGGATTAGGCTTTAAGAGAAATAGTAGCTACCTTAGGAGGCACAGCGGTGGAGTCGACATTATCCAGAATTTTCCGGTGCTTCCCCAGACTACCGTTGGTTCAACCTTTCCCGGCAAAAGAAAACCAGGGAAGGGTTTCCGATTGCTCAATAGCCAGTTACCGCACGGCTGCAGGGCCAGTACCTCTCGAGAGCAGATAAAGTTGAGCCCCCGAGTTAAGTTGCGTAAAAGAACTTCTTGCCACTTGTACCGGTACTAGAGAAGAAGGTGGTTTTCACCAGGATTTGGCCTACGGTAAGCAATCCGTCAATGAAATCTCGATTAATTAATTAATTAATTAAGCAATAAGACGGGGAGCGCCGATGACCTGCCGGTGCCCTTCTCGAGCGATGTATTATGGCATAATTATGCCTTGATGTAAGCCCGAAAAAAAGGAAAGAAAACCACCGAATGATGGGTGGACGGGTGATCATGCAAGTCACTGCCTTGGGCCCCACATTCAGATGCGCGATCTGGGGTAAGTTAAACAAAAAAAAAGCTAAACTTCAGATGTGATGCTCCGCCGACCGGTCAGGAATACGGTACACTGCTGCTACTGCTGACAGCCTGACAAGAAAAATTTTCAATTGGGAGACTAGGAAGGGAAATTGTACGTCTTGTGATGTCGGTAGGTTGGTGGTGCCCGTTTCGATGTGAAGACACTAAATGGAAAAAGGAAATGTTCCCGGGGGGGGAAAAAAAGCACTTTTCTGTGGCGTTTCGGAGAAACCTTGTTCTGACTTTGCCTCATGTTTTGTTTTTCTTCCCGGGTTCGGAGAAATGAAAAAAGTAACTATCGGAAATCCCGATGACCGTGGGGCGATCTACGACTTCTGAAGGGACCCTTTAGACGTCAGATCCGAGGGGGAAAGAAAAAACAAACTCTGAAAAGATAATGCGCCATCAAAAAGAAATATCATCGACTTGACCATGCCAGTGGTTTTTGGACTTAACGAAGCGAGAAAAAAGCAAAATATCGGGTAGAGAGACATCGGGGCTGGGGCGCACTCGGGTGGGTTTTCAGTGAAGGTCTCCAGTTTTTTTTTTGCTTCAGGCTGGAGTGCTGTACCGATGCTCGTGGACTCACGATTGTTTGGATCGGATGGTCGTGATTGTTTGCCATAGCTCGGTTGGCGTGCAGTACTGTACTCGGGTATTGGTATTCCCATGTGCGAGTGAGTTTTGGCCGGGATCGGTGTTTGCTGAGTGGAAATGTGTCAGCTTGACTGTCTCACCAGCTGCCCTGACGAAAGTAGAAGCTGTGAACTACTCGAGCACCTACCTTATCGCGCTCTAGGAGAAATAATTGGCTTGGTGCCACCCCGAGGCACCTTGTTGCCGTACCAAGATTCAGTAGTGGAGCAAGGGAGTAGTCAATTGTTTCCATTCCTCCAGTCTTCTCTCGTGATTGCTGGCGAGTAGCGGGGGGGATCGCTAATATCCATAGATCCCCACCTCAATATGCAATCTGCGATAAAAATGTATTGGTTACTATCTCAGCCCGGTGCGCTTATTTCCCTACTTACTATGAATCCATGTACTAGTATACTCGAGTACCGAGGCCGAGGCAAAAAGAAGAAAAGAGACCTCGCCACACCCGACTGCCTCCTTATGGTACTATAGTAATTTACTAGAGTGAGTTTGGAAGGTGCCGGGAGAGTTCAGGCATGTCGATAGAGCCTACCGTACTCGTTTAGGGGGCAAGGTGGGGGTGGATTTCAGCCAGACATACTCGAGCGCTCTCCGGTATCATATCCGATAACGTTTGTAAAACGGACTGCTATTGCATACAGCCAAAAATTGGCCAGAGCACCGGGATTTGACGGTATAATAGCAAGTTTGTCCTGCAGATGTCACGATGCTGCGAGTACAAGTATGGCGCGGTACTAGTACAGCGAGAGGGCGGGGATGGCGGAATCCTGGAGTTTGTCGGTTGCCCGTGGCAGAGGACGGCTTGTGAGGCTGATCGCTTAGGTTTTTTGCACGATTGGGTTCTTTTTTTGGGGGGGGGGGTTGATGAGCCCATTTTCAATAGAGTAAATCCTCCGGAAGGGGGCGTAGTTTCCGGGAGGGGGGAGTTTTCCTCACTCGATTCACTATAGTGGGGTGTACCGTACTCGAGCATTGGGTGGGTTTTTACTATATGTTTATTCGATCATTACATTTTGTCATTCATCCCGATGGCGGATACCGGCATTTGCCATTGGAGGAGGCTATGCCTCGAGGTGAGAGTAGGACAGGGTTTTTCTTGAAGATGCTCTTCTTGCCTTATCATTGTAGCAGTTGTTTGGGACCCAATTCTTAAGGCGGCTTCTTGTGTGTAAGGGAAAGGAAAGGAAGAAAGGACATATCTTTAGGAATTACAGTATATGTCTTTACATTTCTAGGCTAGCGCGACTTTACCAAGATACCGGTATGCTTCAGCTAAACCCTCCTCTTCATTGTGATCTCTCTACCCACCGTAACAAGTATTCCTTATCATGAGCGACTTCCTAAAATAGGAATTGTTAGAATACCAACGGGAGGGCCAACGGTCCTACCCCTCATATCTCCAATTGCTCCCCCCTTTTTAACCCTCTCCTCGAGCATTACGAAAAGTTCTCGGGTATATACAGCCAAACCAGTGGGTATCCCTATCCTTCCTCATTCGATACCTTTTCCTTCTAGACCCTCTTGGTAGCGATTAATTAAAACTTTAATCGCGGGAATTTGGTGGAAGTAATTAGGTCCCACGGTACCATGAATGGAATGCTGAGTTTTATCTTTATTTAATTTTTGCATCAATGACGTGCATCCAGCAGGTGCTCCGGTGAGGGGAGGGGGAGGGGGAAGGTGGTGTGGTGTTACTGCTGGTACTTGTACAAGTACCGGCACATACAGGAGGAAATGCGCCTCACTGGGTTGACCTCCCCCCAGCCAACGTTTCACTAAATCAGATGGCGAATTCTCGGTCCTCTCCATTGAGAATTTTTGTCCTTTTTGAAAAAAACCAAGGATTCCAAGAGCTCTTCAATGACTGACCATGTACGAGTAAAGAGGACGAGGATTTGTGGTGTGGAGAAGAAAAAAAAAGAGACGGAGAAAAAGAATTGTGAGTGGATGATACTTGTAACACTAAACCTCGAGGGAAGGATGTATGGAGTTCCAGAGGTGTTACTCTCGACATACCGTAGAGATCCGTGCGCTACTCCACTTTCTCTATCAAACTTCTTCAAGCGGAAGTTGAGTGAGAGCTCGAGCAAGGAGCTTGGCATAACTGGACATTTTGTATGGTACGGTCTGCTGTCAGAGATGTATGATACTAATTGGTCCCCGCCATGCCCTACTTGGTCATTGGTAGGGTAGCTAGAGGCCTCGGTGCCGAGATAGGTATTGGTTAATCCCAAGGTGTCCGGATACTACTATTGCTGCCATCATATCGTACCTAGCCTGTATCTACCCCCCCCCCCCCGGCCCATCCCTAGGGCATAGTTTACCGGTACTCTCTCATGTTACACCCAAAGTTATCTCGCCCTCTCCTCCCCCCAACTCCACCCGTCATACTTAAACACTTCCCCTCCCCTCCAGGGGGGCCGATTTAGCTTCCCGTCATTCAATCCCCTTCTCCTGCCACTTTGACTTCATCACCCTTTCCCCCTCCCGTTCCCCCTCCTCCTACTCGCGTTGCGGGATAGAAGTGATCCGATAGAAGGGAAGAGAAGAAAAAAACCATCAAACATCGAGCTCGGATCACGAGCTAGCTATTGCCCATCATGGCTGGTGAGAAGGACTCCGTTCCCGCCTACTCTCCCACCGCCGAAACTGGGGAGATTGGCCCAACTTCATCACCATCAGGATGGTCTTTCCGGGATATCGTCGATGGGTTCAAACCTCACCCTGTCCACGTTGCTAGGAAAAAGGCTGCCGCTGCTGGTACTGGTCATTTTGATGTTGAGCAGGCCGCATTGAATGTTGCCGAGTCTCCTCTTGCGAGGAAGCTGAAGGGGAGGCATTTACAGATGATTGCTATTGGTGGTTCTATCGGTACTGGTCTGTTTGTCGGTTCCGGTAGTGCTCTGAGCACTGGAGGTCCCGCGTCACTTCTTATTGCGTTTGGTCTCATTGGGAGTATGTTGTTCTGCGTAGTTCATGCTCTCGGCGAAATGGCTGTCTTGTTCCCGGTTGCCGGTTCTTTCTCCGCGTACTCTACTAGGTTTTTGGACCCAGCTTGGGGTTTCGCTATGGGATGGAAGTGAGAATCACCCCTGTTTCCTATCCCCTAATCAACTACTGGACACTTTTGCTAAGGATTCCCGGGAATCTAGTTACGCGATGCAATGGCTTGTCGTCCTACCACTCGAAATTGTCGCCGCTTCCATTACTATTGAATACTGGCACTCTCCCGTAAATAAGGCTGTTTGGGTCACTATTTTCTGGGTTATGATTGTCATCATCAATTTATTCGGGGTCAGAGGTTATGGCGAAGCAGAATTTGTTTTCTCGCTCATTAAAGTTATCGCTGTGATCGGCTTCATGTAAGACATTTTATAAACTCCGCAAGCTCTCACCTGGCAACTGCGTACTTTACTGATCAACCCCAGCATCCTAGGCATCGTCATTAACTGTGGGGGTGCTCCAAAGGGTGGCTACATTGGAGGGGCGTACTGGCACGACCCTGGAGCCTTCAATCACGGGTTCAAGGGCCTCTGCAGTGTGTTTGTTACGGCGGCTTTCGCTTTCGCTGGAACCGAACTGGTCGGTCTCGCCGCCGCCGAAACCGCCAATCCCCGCAAGTCCCTCCCCACCGCTGTTAAGCAGGTTTTCTGGCGTATCACTCTCTTTTACATCGTCTCCCTTACCCTTATTGGACTGTTGGTTAAGCACACCGATGATCGCCTCCTCAATGGAAGCTCGGGGGTCGATGCAAAAGCCTCTCCTTTCGTCATTGCCATTACCGATGCGGGAATCAAAGCCCTCCCTTCGATCATGAACGGTGTCATCATGATTGCTGTTCTTTCTGTCGGTAATTCCTCTGTTTACGGCTCTTCGCGCACTCTTGCTGCCTTGGCCGAGCAGGGCCAAGCCCCCCGTATCTTCGCCTACATTGATCGCGGTGGTCGCCCCATGGCTGGTATCGCCCTTTCCGCGGTTCTTGGCCTCCTTGCTTACCTCGCCGCCTCGGATAAGCAAGGCGAGGCATTCACATGGATGTTGGCTATATCCGGGTTGTCCTCCATCTTCACCTGGGGGTCCATCTGCCTCGCACATATTCGTTTCCGTCACGGATGGAAGAAGCAAGGTCACACACTCGATGAGCTGGCATACACCTCGCAACCCGGCGTGGTTGGGTCGTACCTCGGATTTGCCCTCAACTGCCTTGTGCTTATCGCTCAATTCTGGGTCGCTGTCTGGCCTGTTGGCGGAAAGCCTAGTGCTCGCGGCTTTTTCTCTGTTTACCTTGCAGTTCCGATCGTCCTAACTTTCTACTTCCCTTACAAGATCTACTACAAGACACCATTCATCCGCTCCATGCACATGGATCTCGTCTCTGGGCGTAGGGAGCTAGACCTCGACCAGATCCTTGCGGAGGAGCGCGCAGAGAGAGCCTCTTGGCCGGCGTGGAAGAGATAGTATGTTTTCCTTCTAACCCCATCCCTTATCTCCCTCGTCAGGACACAGATACCGGTGAGCTAACAATACGTCACAGTTACAAATTATTCTGTTAAAATAGCCTGGCGTTGCTTTTCTCTTGCGCTTGTTTTTTCTTTTATTTTCCACTTTTCCCCTTAGCAATTAATTACCATTTTATTTCCTTCTAGCTTGCCTCGGGAAATATTTTTTCTTTTTAACCTCCCCACTACAACTTCGCCCCTGTTTGTCGGGTTAGGAGTTTTTTCTTTCTTTTTCCCAGCATCGCCATGCGGCGCTGTGTAACCATATCCGGGCTCTGGCCACCCATCTTAGAAGTGAACAAAGAGGAAGGGAGAGAAGAAAGAGAAGAAGAAGGAGTAATGTAAGAGAGAACGAAAGGAAAGTGTGGAAATGATCCCCTAAGTCAATTACTGTGATTTCTTGTTTTGTGAATTGGTTAAGGGGCTGAAGAGATCCCGGAGCGGGACTGGAGTGAAACGGAAAACTGGTTAACGCACAATCACTATCTAAGCTCCCGCCATCACCCCCCCCACGCATTCGGGACCCACCCCTCCGCCTCCGGGAGTGTAGCGGACCCGGATGGGTAAGCGAGCAGGAAATGGTAATGTTCACCCCGCTCGCCCGCGTGCTTACTGTGCTAGTTACGCGGGGTAGCCCACCCCGCACACTGCATGACGAGCACATGTCAAGAGATAAGCTTTGGAAAGATACCGGTAGCTGATAGTCAGCTATTATTGCTCTCTTCCCGCCCTCATTCGCCTGATATTGCATCGTTACATGGCGTAGGTGTTGTGTCACGTAGGTGTCAGACTTATCGTGTTGTATCATTCCATACCGGTATGGGATGATGGGATGATACGGGACTCGAGGCGCGAAAGGTTTGGAAATCCGCGGGGTGGGGTAGGGAGGATTGGGTATCGTAGTTGGAAGGTCTTCTTGTGATCGGAATACCGTACGATATGGTGAGGTTTGTGTTGGTACCCCGTGCTGGCGCTTCTTGGCGTATTCTAGCGGGGGACTTGGCTTGGGAGGAACTAGGGGGGGGGGGGGGGGGTGGTGGCTAATGCCGGTAATCGCTCGGCACCTTCGCAATGCATATAAGTACAAGGGATCAAATTCGACACGGGAGCAAAGGAAGCCAGGAACAATACCCGGAGGTAATTCCGACTCGACAAATTCACGAATAAGAGGTAAGTTAGTCCGTTAATGAAGTGATGTCCGGTCCGTTGAAGGCTTGAAGGTTCCAATCTTCATCTTTGGATGTGGAGTATATCTAGGTAGAGTTGCTCCATTTTGTCCCTCCTGATAAGCAAAATACTCGAGCACTGCTGGGCAGTTTGTGGATTGGTGGCCTAGGTTTGGAATTGGACGGTTAAGTTATAATGGTACTTCTGTACAGATACAAAGACATCAGGATCATCCATCATTTATTGGTAGTGGGGGGGGGGGGGTAAGTGCACGGCTGGTAGGTGCTAAAAAATGTTCGGACCGGGCTCATGGGAACTAGGCAACATACAATCACGGAACAGGAAAATATACACCCCTAGCAAATATACAGTTTACTGTTGATTGGTCGGACCTCAGTAATCCTGGCCTGCGAGCCAATCAATGAGGAGTGTATATTTTCCTGTTCCACGATCGTACTCCCGTCTCCTGCCCAAGAATTGGTACCCTTTCCGGAATAACTTAGCTGTTGCATCCCTATCGAATAGGGAAATCGCACCAGTTCTTGCCCCAGACACAGATATTGATATAATAAGTGACAAGCACTCCACAGTGCGGTAGCATACTTCCCAGAATCGCTACAGCATCATGTAAAGCCACCCTATCCCCACCCGCCCATCACACCATACATCCAAATCACTGCTTTGGATTGGAAAGTACCATCGCTCATACCGGACAACGGAGAGTAGTAGGAAATTCTGGAAATCTCGCTTACCGTCCAACATGGGATAGACATATCATAGCACAATATTTCGGATCCGTCCTTCAACAGAAACGGGATTCGAGGGTTTAATTTTCTGGCAAAGGAATAATTAAAATTCTGCCGTGAGGACTTGAGCGAGATTCGGATACTGTTAGATATTAGGGTAGCAGTAGGTACGGGTAGCTATCCTCATATGTGTTGGAGTTGAGCAGTAGGGTTAGTAGAACCGGTTGTTGGCTCTTGGCGGTCATGTATCTCTATATATACCTTCGGTCATAGATAGGAAATACACTAAGTCATTCTTCCACCACCACCACGTTCCTACAGATACGACATAAAGCTGCTCGCTGATAGGTTCTGGTAGCACTTTACTACTGTCCTGTACCTTACTCCCGCCCTGCTTCAGCAGTGTGTTAGCCTGGGAGAGGGGGAGGGGGTTCTTTTTTGTAATCTTACAAGACGTGTGTGCCGTGAAGGCAGCGCGCAAGGGTTCTTGGTTTATCCGGGTGGATCATGCTGGGAGAGTTGTTGCCCGTCCGAGCTTGGTGACTCGGTAGGGGTGTTCTAGGCAAGGTATAATAGATATAATCTGCTGCGCTTTGTGGGATTTTAAAGCACTCGGTGGAGGTAAGTTAGTTTTCAAAATGCTGTTGGTTCGTGGTGACCGTTGGGTGAATACTGTGCACTATACTCGGTTAAATAGCTAATATATTATTGAAGTTGGCTTGGTTTGCGCATAAACTAATTGTTAGATGAGGTTTTACGTGTTCATGGCTGATCACTGACAAGCACTACTCCCATACGGGTGCAATAGAGAAAGTGAGTTAGAGAGCACTTGACGCAGAGCTTAAGAGCCGGGCGCAGCGACCCTGGCGAGATTACCATGTGCTAAATTTATATATTTATTATCGATGTGGGGCGTATTCCCCTCGATAGTGCAATTGCGATTCATAACCCATTCCAAATCCAGTTCCTCCCACCACCACCAATCCTACTTTCACCTTCCATTGCTAATACTCCCACAACAACTCTCCCCTTGCAAATCCGATGGTTAGGAGGAACAAAGGGGGAAATAAGAAAAAAATGCAGGATATATCGGGATAGGGGAGTGCTGTGGGGCAATGAAGGGGTGCAGCAATGTTCCGAATTGGTGAGCAAGCACCCAAAAATACGACAAGAGAGGTGGAGGGGGATGGGATAAGGTAATTGGGGGGAGTGACATCAAGGCATGTGGGTCTCCCCGAGAGGGGGCTCAGAGAGCTCTGGCGGCAGATCGGGGGAGAAGGGATTTGACATATGGGGTAGGAAAAGTCCTGGCCACCCGGGGGTGGGAGACTTGGACATATCAATAGCTCTGGCGGCTCGGGAGAGCCTAGCCATTTCGGTTTGGCGCTCGCGCTCTAGGCGCTCCCGGCGGTCCAGGTGGTCCTGCAACAACTTTGCAATTCCCACATGCCCAAGTCTCAGGGCCAGCGAGAGCGGCGGTTCGCCACGATTCGTCCTTTTGTCGGGATTGGCGCCCCGTTCTAGTAGTACCCTCACGACTCCCTCATGCCCATTATGCACAGCGTACCAGAGAGGTCTTGGCTCCGATGAGTCAAATTGTTCGGTACAGACCTCATCCCGTTCCAGTAGTATCTTCACGACTTCCTCATGCCCATTCTCAGCAGCCCGGGAGAGCGGCGTTTGGCCATATTTGTCACATGCGTCGGGGTTGACGTCGTTCACGTCTATTAGCACCCTTACGAGTCTCCCATACCTATTCCACCCAGCCCACTCGAAGGGCGGTCTGTTGTAGTAGTCAGGTATGTTGGGATAGTCATCGTACCCCCCCGGTTTTACAGTCACGACTTCCTCATGTCCGCAGCGTCTAACTAGAGTGAGCGATATTCGGTCATAGTCCTCGATTGCGCTCGGGCTGGAATCGCCCCATTCTAGTAGTGCCTTCACGACTCCCGCATGCCCACCCGCGGCAGCCCAGAAGAGTGGTGTTCGGCCTTCATTGTCAACATTGTCGAGGCAGGTCTCGTCCCGTTGGAATAGTGCCCTCACAACTGCCTCATGTCCATTCTCAGCAGCACGGGAGAGCGGTGTTCGGCCACCCCTGTCGGTAGTGTTGAGATCGACGTCGCTCCTCTCTAGCAGTGCCCTCACAACTTCCTCATGCCCATTCCACGCAGCTCGCAAGAGCGGGGTCTCGCCATCTGCATTAGCTGTGTTGAGATCAACGTCGCTCCGTTCCAGTAGTAACCTCACCACTTCCTCATGCCCATTCGCTGCGGCCCACCAGAGCGGTGTTTGGCCATGCGTAGTATTAGCCATGATCAGATCGGCGCTGTTTTGATCTAACACTAGCCTCGCAACCTCTAAATGCGACGCCCTAGTGGCCTAGGCAATTTCTGAGTTACCCTGGTAATCAGTGGCCTGTTCATTTTATTACCCATCTCTAATGGAACATCCACTCTCTCCACATACCCGGAGTACCGAAAGAAAAATATCGAGTTGAGGGGGAGAATGGAATCGCAAAGGATGCTTCACTTACCTGCAGCTGCAGACAGGAAAGGTAGTAAATCGTGGTCTTCGTACGAGATCGAATGCCTATCCGAGAGCGCTTTCGGTTAAAGTCCACGATAGGACGTACCCGTGCAGGCTCGAGAGGTTCACACCGTGGGAAGATCAAGAAAGTGGGAGGAAAAAATAAACGACAAATAAACGGCTTGTTGGTGTTCGTGCTAGTTGTCGTCTCTCGCCAAGGAGTATCTCGTTGTCGTCGTTGTGATCTACTGTAGTCTGCGGAGGCAGCTGGTGGAAAACATCCCTTTTATACCTCTCTCGGGACTTTCCTTCTGAAGCAGTCCTAAAGACAGTCACCTAGTTTAGCCCCCAAAAATACGAGCCACATATCATTCCAATAAATGAACTAGGGGATTAGCCAAGACCTGCGGATTCAATTCTACTTCCTAAAGTATCATGAGCAGGACCGCAGAGCCCGGAAATAAGCCTGGAGATATCCCCCGGATCAAGAACTCCGTCTGAAATGGATGCCAGTTTCACGCCACATTGACAATTTCGAGATAGCCGCCTGTGCTAAAATCTCTAAAAGGGTTTTTTTTGGCCCAAATATTATTTCCCAACAGACTTTCCTACATTTTCCCTATGAACTTTACCTTTTTTAGTTAGAGAGCTGATCCTAGCCCCCGCTGTGTCGAAACAAGCGGACAATGGACCCTCCCGAAATCGAAAATAACAGCATGTCCGATGATATGGGCTTATTGTACCCATCTATTATCAATACTCCCGATTCTAGTATTTTCCCTCTTTCTATAAGTTCCTACCTAGTATATATACTCTGGCGACAAGCGGAAAATTTGACAAGGGGCACTCTTGGTGGGATAGAACAAGGTGTAGTAGTTTCTTCTTTCGGAGTCCCAGCATGGATGCTGTTGAGAAATGGTCCTCCGGGCGGAAGTACTGTGGTTTGCTTGAGGCTTCCTACTCATTATTGCGTTTGAGGGAGCGTACGCGGAAGTGTGTATTCCATGTCATGGGTTGCGTCATCACGATAGGGTATACTTATACCATTCATGTTCAGCTTAGCTAGCTGGAGAACTTGATTAACAATCTTCCGCTGCACAACAAAAACGTTCAACTTCTTGATAGATGCGGGTGGAAAGAAGGTGATAATTTGTGAAGTTGAACAGATACTCTACTTGGGTATACCAAAGCTTTTACCCTTCCTAGCACTATACCTACCGAATCAGCCCGTTTTTACCTCTGGCGGCAATGAGCTCTCCAAACCCCTGCCCATCGGATCTCTGACGTCTATACTATTGCGCCGCCTTAAATAGAGGAGCTTCTGCTTATTGGAGCTTTGATAAGAACCAAAGGCCAGATACCGTAAAAACTGAAATAATTGAGCATGGCGCTAAGTTAGGACGTCCAGAATTTCCCCTTTGGATTAGAGGGAGAAAACACCGAGAAGTTTCTCTTTTAGCCCTCAGTTGAGACAACAGACCTTACTAGGAGAGGCAACTCCAACGTCCTAGCGTGATGCCCAATTATTTCGGTTTTTACGGTAACACGAACTCTATTTCCTAAATGGTCCACAAGACCCACCACAGGACTAGCGCAACCGATATGAACTATTTTTTATCATTACACATACATAGCTTAGTGGATAGCTAAACCGTCTAGCAGGTATTATTGAAGTTGGCTAGAGTTGTGCATAAGATAATTATTGGATGGGGTTTGTGCGCTCGTGGTTGGTCGCTGGTAAGCACAACCCCTATATGTGCGGTGGGGGGTGAGTTTGGGTGCTCTTGGCGCAGGGCTTGGGGGCCGGACACAGCGGCCGTGGCGAGATTACCATGCACTAAATTTATATACTTATTATTGATGTGGGGCTTATTCCCCTAGACAGTGCAATTGCGATTCATAACCCATTCTAAATCCAGTTCCTTTTAGCACCAATCCTACTTTCACCTTCCATCGCTAATACTCCCACGACAACTCTCCCCTTGCAAATCTGATTGACAGGAGGAACAATGGGGGAAATAAAAAAAGCAGGATATATCGGGATGGGGGAGCGCTGTGAGGCAATGAAGCAGTGCAGCAATGTACCGAATTGGTGAACAAGCGCACAAAAGTACGACAAGAGAGGTGAAAGGGGATAAGGTAATTGGGGGGAGTGATATCAAGGCATGTGGGTCTCACCGAGAGGGGGTTCAGAGAGCTCTGGCAGCAGATCGGGGGGGAAGGGATTTGACATGTGGGGTAGGAAAAGTCCTGGCCACCCGGGGGTGGGAGACTTGGACATATCAGGGGGAATAGCTCTGGCGGCTCGGGAGAGCCTAGCCATTTCGGTTTGGTGCTCGCGCTCCCGGCGGTCCAGGTGGTCCCGCAGCAACTTTGCAATTCCCACATGTCCATTTCTCACAGCCAGCGAGAGCGGTGTTTCGCCACAGCTCGTTACATCGGGGTTGGTCCAGTGCCGTTCTAGTAGTATCCTCACGATTCCCTCATGCCCATTACGCGCAGCCCACCAGAGGGGTGTTGGCGCCCATGGGCCAGTTGTGTTGGTACTGACCTCACCCCGTTCTAGTAGTATCTTCACGACTTCCTCATGCCCATTCTCAGCAGCCCGGGAGAGCGGCGTTTGGCCATATTTGTCACATGCGTCGGGGTTGACGTCGTTCACGTCTATTAGCACCCTTACGAGTCCCTTATACCCATTCCGCCCAGACCACTCGAAGGGCGGGCTGTTGTAGTAGTCAGGTGTGTTGGGATAGTCCGCGTACCCCCCCGGTCGTACCGTCACGACTTCCTCACGTCCGCAGCGTCTAACAAGAGTGAGCGATACTCGGCCATAGTCCTCTATTGCGTTCTGGTTGGAATCGCCCCATTCTAGTAGCGCCCTCACGACTCCCACATGCCCACCCCCGGCAGCCCAGAAGAGTGGTGTTCGGCCTTCATTGTCGGCCAGGTCGAGGTTGGTCTCGTCCCGTTGGAATAGTGCCCTCACAACTGCCTCATGTCCATTCTCGGCAGCCCGGGAGAGCGGTGTTCGGTCATCTCCGTCGGTTGTGTTGGGATCGACGTCCCTCCGCTCTAGCAGTGCCCTCACAACTTCCTCATGCCCATTCCACGCAGCTCGCAAGAGCGGGGTCTCGCCGTCTGCATTAGCTGTGTTGAGATCAACGTCGCTCCGTTCCAGTAGTGCCCTCACCACTTCCTCATGCCCATTCGCTGCGGCCCAGAAGAGCGGTGTTCGGCCTTCATTGTCAAAATCGTCGGTCTCGTCCCGTTGGAATAGTGCCCTCACAACTGCCTCATGTCCGTTCTCAGCAGCACGGGAGAGCGGTGTTCTGCCATCTCTGTCCGCTGTGTTGGGATCGACGTCACTCCGCTCTAGCAGCACCCTCACGACTTCCTCATGCCCATTCGCTGCGGCCCACCAGAGCGGTGTTTGACCATGCGCGGTATTAGCCATGCTAAGACCGGCGGTGTTTTGATCTGACACTATCGTCACAGCCTCTGAATGTGACATCCTAGTGGCCCAGACAATTTCTAAGTTACCCTAGTAAGCAGTAGCCTGCACATTCTATTACCCATCTCTAATGGAGCATCGACTCTCTCCACATACCCGGAGTATCGAAAGAAAAGTATCGAGTCGAGGGAGAGAATGGAACCGCAAAGGATGCTTCACTTACCTGCAGCTGTAGACAGGAAAGGTAGTAAATCGTAGTCTTCGTACAAGATCGAATGCCTATCCGAGAGCGCTTTCGGTTAAAGTCCACGATAGGACGAACCCGCGCAGGTTCGAGGGGTTCGCACCGTGGGAAGAACAAGAAAGTGGGAGGAAAAAATAAACGATAAATAAACGGCTTGTTGGTGTTCGTGTTAGTTGTCGTCTCTCTCGCCAAGGGGAATCTCGTTGTCGCTGTGATCTACTGTAGTCTGCGGAGGCAGCCGGTGGAAAACATCCCTTTTATATGATACCTCTCTCGAAACTTTCCCTCGGAAGCAGTCCCAACGACAGTCACCTAGTTCAGCCCCAAAAAATACGAGCCACATATCATTTCAATAAATGAACCAGGGATTTAGCCAATACCTAACTTACAAATTCAATTCCAGTTCCTAAAGTAAGCAGCACCGTGTGTCAAGATAAAAAATAGTTCATATCGGTTGTGCTAGTCCTGTGGTGGGTCTCGTGACCATCTAGGAAATAGCGTTCTTGTTATCTGGTCTTGGGTTGTTATCAACGCTCCGATAAGCAGAAACTCCTCTATTTAAGGCTGTGCTATGGTATGGACGTCAAAGATGGGATGGGCAGGGGTTCGAAGCCCCAATGCTCATTGCCGCTAGAGATATAAAAAAATGAGTTGACTTGGTAGGTATAATGCTAGGAAGGGTAAATGCTTTGGTATACCTAAGTTGAATATCTGTTCAACTTCATAAATTATCACTCACTTTCATTCCACCAGCATCTCTGCTGAAGCTCTGAAAGAAGAAACTACTGCACTTTGCTCTATCCCCCCAAGAGTGTCCCTTATCAAATATTCTGCTTGTCGCCCGGGTATTCATACTAGGTAGGAACCCGCAGGAAGAGGGAAAATACCAGAATCGACAGTATTGATGATTGATGGGTTCAATAGGCACATATAATCGGACGTGCTGTTAGTTTCTGCCTCGGGGGGGGGTCTACTGTCTGCTCGTTCTTCTGCGTTCTAAGCAGTTTTTCCTCCCAGCGACACGGCGGGGGCTAGGACTAGTTCTCCAACCAAAGGAGGTAAGGTTCATAGTTAGAATGTAGGAAAGTCTATTCTGGAAAATAGTATTAAGGCTGAAAAAAAACCCTTTTAGAGATTCTAGCGTAAGTGAATGTCCCGGAGTTGAAAATATGGGGTGAAATTGACATCCATTTCAGGCAGAGTTCTTGATCCGGAGGGATAGCTCCGGGTTTCTTTTCTGGCTCCATACATAACTCACAAGCCAAGAGTGAATTTAGTTTTACCCTTAGATTTTGTTCTAATTCCAATTCGCATTGCCAATCCACTTATGATATGACGTTGAAAGAATTAAAAATTAGTGAGTTAGAGCCTGGGTTTTGGGAAATTCGCTTCAAGAAATACCCAAACAAAGGTTACCATAATGAAAATATTCTGGATGAGAAGGAAACTAATTTGTGGAGTATGTTTTCGCTTTGACACTGTTCCGGGATGGAATCGGGGGTACCATGGTTTACTTGGCCTGATCGTGTGGCTTCGTCCTTGCCCATTGCTGCCAAGGCCACATTCCCGAACACGAGTATTGTGACTAGCGTATGTTCAGCTGCCAGTTGTATGTTATGTAGGCCCACAATTCGCCGATCTTGTAGGATAAGTAAATGATAGAGATATCAATCCTTTACAGTCCCGCAATACCTGCACCACCCAAGCACGACTTGGAGCTAGGGCATGGGCAATCACTTCCTATCAAGCGATCGACAGAACTGAAACATATTGTATTGGTAGGTTAGCGGCCCCTTTTAGGGAGTGGCTAACATTCTTGCAAGATGTATCATAGCGTGAACACAGTGCGCACGGTTCTTGGTTTATCCAGATGGATATGTTGGGAGGACTCCCGTCCCGTCAGGTCTTGAAAACTCGGTAGGGGTGTCGGGGGAAAGGTAGATATAATCTTCTGCGCTTGGTGGGATTTTTAAAGCACTGGGTGGGAATGGTCGGGAGCTAGTGCTCAAAATGCTGTTCCTAGTACTTATTAGGTGAATACCGCACGCCGCGCTCAGTGGATAGCTAAACCGTCTAGCATGTATTATTGCAGTTGACTGGATTTGCGCATAAAATAATTGCTAGATGGGGTTTGCGCGTTGGTGGTTAGTCACTAGTAAGCTCAACCCCTATTCAGGCGCGATAGGGAAAGTGAGTGCACTTGATGCAGGACTTGAAAGTCGAGGGCAGCAACCCTCGTGAGATTAACATGTGCTAAATTTATATACCTATTATTGATGGAGGCCTGTTCCCCTCGACAGTGCGATTGCGGATTATAACCGGTTCTGAACCTTGTTTTTCCGACAACCAATCATACTTTCATCTTCCATCGCTAATATTCCCACTGTGGCTCCCTTCCTGCAAACCCGATGGGCAGGAGGAACAAAAAGGAAATAAAAATGCAGGGTATATCGGGATGGGGGAGTGCTGTGAGGGAATGAAGGAGTGCAACTATCTACAGAACTGGGGAACAAACCCCAAAAATGCGACAAGGGAAGTGAGAGGGGGTGAGGTAATTGGGGGGAGTGATATCAGGACCTGTCTATTTTGGAAGGGGTCTAGAGGGCTCCGGCAGTTCCGGGGAGAATAGCCCTGCTGGTTCCGCGCTTGCTCCATATCTGGAAGCGAGATTAGGGTGGTCCCGCAGCAACCCTTCAGCTCCCGGATACCCAAGTCTCGCGGCCTGCAAGAGCGGTACTCTGCCATATGCGATAGCTGTGTCGGGATCGACGTCTTTCCTTTCTAGTAGTATCTTCACGACTCCCTCACACTGGTTCTGCGAAGCCCACCAGAGGGGTGTTCGGTCCAATTTGTCAGCTGTGTTGGGATTGACCTCACCCCGTTCCAGCAATACCCTCACAACTTCCTCATTCCCCTTCTCAGCAGCCCGGGAGAGGGGTGTTCGGCCATATTTGTCAGCTATGTCGGGGTTGACCCCGTCCCGTTCTAGAAGTATCCTCACGACTCCCTCATACCCACTCAGTGCGGCATACCAGAGGGGTGTTCGGCCACAGTCGTCAGTTGTATCGGGATTGACCTCATCCCGTTCCAGTAGTACCCTCACGACTTCCTCATGCCCACAGTATGCAGCCAGAGTGAGCGATATTCGGCCATAGGCGTCAGTTGTGTTGGGATCGACGTCGCTCCGTTCCAGAAGTATCCTTACAACTTCCTCATACCCACTATACACAGCGCACAAGAGTGGTGTGAAGCCTAGAATGTCATCTGTGTTGGGGTTGATCTCGTCCTGTTGCAGTAGTACCCTCACGACTTCCTCATGCCCCCGATCAGCAGCCTGGAAGAGCGGTGTTTGGCCCCGCTCGTTGGCTGTGTTGGGGTCGACATCGCTCCGTTCAAGTAGTACCCTCACGACTCCCTCATGCCCATTCTCAGCAGCCAGGAACAGCGGTGTTTGACCCCATCCGTTGGCTGTGTTGGGATCGACATCGCTCCGTTCAAGTAGTGCCCTTACAACTTCCTCATGCCCATTCTTAACAGCTAGGAACAGCAGTGTTAGACCCCATCTGTCAGTTGTGTTGGGATTGACGTCGCTCCGTTCAAGTAGTACCCTCACGGCTCCCTCATGCCCATTCTCAGCAGCCACGAGCAGCGGTGTTCGACCCCATCTGTTGGCTGTGTTGGGATCGACATCGCTCCGTTCAAGTAGTGCCCTTACAACTTCCTCATGCCCATTCTTAGCAGCTAGGAACAGCGGTGTTCGACCCCATCTGTCAGTTGTGTTGGGATTGACGTCGCTCCGTTCAAGTAGTACCCTCACGACTTCCTCATGCCCATTCTTAACAGCCCGGGAGAGCGGTGTTCGGCCACCCCTGTCGGCAGTGTTGAGATCGACGTCGCTCCGCCCTAGCAGTGCCCTCACGACTTCCTCATGCCCATTCGCTGCGGCCCACCAGAGCGGTGTTTGGCCATGCGTGGTATCAGCCATGCTAAGACCGGCGGTGTTTTTCTCTAACACTATCCTCACAACCTCTGAATGCGACGTCCTAGTAGCCTAGGCAATTTCTGAGTTAGCCTAGTAATCAGCGACCTGCGCATTCTATTACTCATCTCTAATAGAACATCTACTCTCTCCACATACCCGGAGCACTGAAAGAAAGGTATCGAGTCGAGGGAGAGAATGGAACCGCAAAGGATGCTTCACTTACCTGCAGCTGCAGACGGGGAAGGTAGTCAATCAAGGCCTCCGTACGAGATCAAAAGCCTCTCCAAGAGCGCTTTCGGTTAGAGTCCACGATAGGACGTGCGGGCACAAGTTCGAGAGGTTCACACCGTGGGAAGAACAAGAAAGTGGGAGGGAAAAATAAACGATAAAGAAACGGCCTGTTTGTGTTCGTGTTGGTTGTCGTCCTTCTCGCCAAGGAGAATCTCGTTGTCGTCGTTGTGGTCTGCTGTGATCTGCGGAGGGAGGTGGTGGAAAACATCCCTTTTAAACCTCTCCCGAAACTTTGGCTCTGAAGCAGTCCCAACGGCAGTCACCTCGTTCAGCCCTCAAAAAATACGAGCCACATACTATTGCAATAAATGAACCAGGGAATTAGCCAAGACCTAACTTACAAATTCAATTCATAGAACCCGAAAAGAACTCCCTCTGAAAATGGATGCCAGTTTCACGCCATATTGTCAATTCTAGGATAGTCCCTTACGCTAGAATCTTTAAAAGGTGTTTTTTTTAGCCTTAATACTATTTCACTTTCCTACATTTTAACTATGAACTTTACCCCTTTTGGTTGGAGAGCAAGCCCTAGCCCCCGCCGTGTGGCTAGGAGGAAAAACAGCTGAGAAAGCAAAAGAACAAGCAGACAATGGAGCCTCCCGAAATCGAAACTAACAGCATGTTCGATGATATATTCCTATTGAACCCACCAATTATCAATACTCCTGATTGCGGTACCCTCCACCTCTGCGGGTTCCAACCTAGTATGTATATCCGGGCTACAAGCAGAATATTTGACAAGGGGCACTCTTGGTGGGATAAAACAAAGTGCAGTAGTTTCTTCTCTCGGAGTTTCACCATGGATGCTGTTGAGAAATGGTGCTCCGGGCGGAGGTAAGAGAGATTTGCTTGAGGCTTCCAACTCACTATCGAGTATGAGGGAGCATACGCGGAAGTGTGCATCCCATATCATGGGTTGTGTCATCGCGATAGGGTACTCGAGTATACTTATACTCGAGCACCATTCATGTTCCGCTTAGCTAGCTGGAGAACTTAATTAACAATCTTCCGCAGCACAAAAAAAACGTTCACTTGACAGATGCAGGTGGAAAGAGGGTGAGTGATAATTTATGAAGTTGAACAGATATATAACAAAACCCCTACCCTTCCTAGCATTATACCTACCAAACCAACTCATTTTTACCTCTGGCGGCAATGAGCATTGGGGCTTCAAACCCCTGCCCATCCCATCTCTGACGTCCATACCATAGCACAGCCTTAAATAGAGGAGTTCCTGCCTGTCGGAGCGTGATAACCCAAGACCAGATAACATGAACGCTATTTCCTAGATGGTCCACCAGACCCACCACAGGACTAGCACAACCGATATGAACTATTTTTTATTATGACACATACATAACTCACAAGCCAAGAATGAATTTAATCCTAGCCTCGGATTTTATTGTCAATCTACTTATGAAAGAATGCAAAATTAGTGAGTTGGAGTCTGTGTTTAGGGAAATTTGCTTCAAGATATACCCAGACAAATGTTGCCATAGCGAAAATATTCTGGATGAGAAGGAGGCTGATTGGTGGAGTATGGTCTCATTTTGGCACTTTTCTGGTATGGGATCGGGTTCCATGGTCTGCTTGGCCTGATCGTGTGATTTTTTCCATGCCCATTGCTTTCAAGATGACATTCCCGAACACGAGTATTGTGACTAGCGCATGTTCAACTGCCAGTGTTGTATGTTATGAGGTCCCACAATTCGCCGATCTTGTAGGATAAGTAAATGATAGACGTATCAATCCTTTACAATCCGGCAATACCTCGCGCCACCCGAGCACGACTTGGAGCTAGGGCATGGGCAATCACTTCCTATCAAGCGATCGACAGAACTAAAACATATAATATTGGTAGGCTAGCGGTCCCTTTTAGGGATGGCTAGCTTTCTTGCAAGATGTAACGTGAAGGCATGTGCACGGTTCTTGGTTTATCCGGGTGGATATGTTGGGAGGGAGGAGTCTTGTCCGTTTCGGTACCCCCTCCGGTTGCTTGATGGCCATCTATTAGTAAACAGACCCCTATTGTTTTCAATGCCTTGGATTTTAAAACCCAAATTGTGTCAACTGAGGCTACTTGACTAAGAGGTAGGCCGCCATCCTCCAACATTATTGTTGCAGCGGGATATTTTGAAAGTTTAAAATGGATAGAAAAAAAGTTTTTTTAAAAAGTGTGTATAATGGGCTCCCAAATGATAAAAAAATACTACTCATTATGAAAGAAGCAACCTTATTCTATACACGATTTATGCTGCCCTATTTATCCCAATTCCAACCGTGGGTGAAGAATACAGACACTTTACAACTCCATTAGCACAATGGGATATCATACTTGTTCGAACCAATCGCTATTGCATCATGAGACATAATTCGTGCCGTTCCTCACAGTGCTCCATGGCCCCCCACCGTCCCCTGCCTACCCCTGTCTCACCCTGTAGGGCCCGCCGCCCTACACTTTGACCGCCCTGGACGGACTACAGACTGCCGGCCAGTCCCGTCCGGGGCTCTTGGCAGTCCCTTCGATGGGTTGGGAACATTGCGTCCCATTGTAGCATTGCCTTCACGATTCCCTTATTCCCACCCTCCACAGCCCGGGAGAATGGTGTTTGGCCCCCTTTGTCACTTGTGTTGGGGTTGACCTCATCCCATCCCATTCCTGTAGTGCCCTCACCACTTCCTCATGCCCACACTGGGCTGCCTGGGAGAGCGGTGTTTGGCCATAGTTGTCAGCTGTGTTGGGATTGACGTCGCTCCGTTCTAGCAGCATCCTTACGACCTCTTTATGCCCCCTCCACGCAGCCCGCAAGAGTGGTGTTCGGCCTTCATTATCAACTTTGTTGGGATTGACCTCATCCCGTTCCAGGAGTGCCCTCACGACTCCCTCATGCCCACTCCACGCAGCCCCCAAGAGCGGTGTTCGGCCTTCATTGTCAACTTTGTTGAGATTGACCCCGTCCCGTTCCAGTAGTACCCTGACGACTCCCTCGCGCCCACTCCACGCAGCCTGAAAGAGAGGCGTTTGGCCCCATTTGTCAGTTGTGTCGCAATTGGCATCGCTCCGTTTTAGCAGTATCCTCACGGCTTCCTCATGCCCACCCCACGCTGCCTGGGAGAGAGGTGTTCCGCCTTCATTGTCAACTTTGTTGGGATTGACCTCATCCCGTTCCAGAAGTGCCCTCATGACTCCCTCATCCCCACTCTCGGCAGCCCACCAGAGCGGTGTTCGTCCATAATTGTCAACTGTGTTGGGGTTGGCGTCGCTCCGCTTCAGTAATATCCTCACGACTTCCTCATGCCTGCTCTCGGCAGCCTGGGAGAGCGGTGTTCGGCCATAGTTATCAGTTGTGTTGGGGTCGACGTCGCTCCGTTCTAGCAGCATGCTTACGACCTCTTTATGCCCCCTCCACGCAGCCCGCAAGAGCGGTGTTCGGCCTTCATTATCAACTTTGTCGGGGTTGACCTCATCCTGTTCCAGGAGTACCCTCACGACTCCCTCATACCCACTCCACGCAGCCTGGGAGAGAGGTGTTTGGCCCCATTTATCAGTTGTGTTGGGATCGGCGTCGCTCCGTTTCAGCAATATCCTCACGACTTCCTCATGCCCACTCTCGGCAGCCCAGGAGAGCGGTCTTCGGCCACGGTTGTCAGTTCTGTTGGGATTAACGTCGCTCCGTTCTAGTAGCATCCTTACGACCTCCTTATGCCCAATCCACGCAGCCCACAAGAGCGGTGTTCGGCCTTCAATGTCAACTTTGTTGGGATTGACCTCATCCCGTTCCAGGAGTGCCCTCACAACTCCCTCATGTCCACTCCACACAGCCTGGGAGAGAGGTGTTCTACCTTCATTGTCAACTTTGTTGGGGTTGACCTCGTCCCGTTCCAGGAGTACCCTCACAACTCCCACATGCCCATTCCACGCAGCTCGCAACAGCGGGGTCTCGCCATCTGCATTAGCTGTGTTGAGATCAACGTCGCTCCGTTCCAGTAGTACCCTCACGGCTTCCTCATGCCCATTCACCGCGGCCCACCATAGTGGTGTTTGGCCATGCGTGGTATTAGCCATGCTAAGATCGGCGGTGTTTTGATCTGACACTATCCTCACAACCTCTGAATGCGACATCCTAGTGGCCCAGACAATTTCTGAGTTACCCTGGTAAGCAGTGGCCTGCACATTCTATTACCCATCTCCAATGGAGCATCGACTCTCTCCAGATACCAGGAGTACCGAAAGAAAAATATCGAGTCGAGGGAGAGAATGGAACCGCAAAGGATGCTTCACTTACCTGCAGCTGCAGACGGGAAATGTAGTAAATCGTGGTCTTCGTACAAGATCCAATGCCTATTCGAGAGCGCTTTCGGTTAAAGTCCACGATAGGACGTACCCGTGCAGGCTCGAGAGGTTCACACCGTGGGAAGATCAAGAAAGTGGGAGGAAAAAATAAACAATAAAGAAACGGCCTGTTAGTGTTCGTGTTGGTTGTCGTCCCTCCCGCCAAGGAGGATCCCGTTGTCGTCGTTGTGGTCTACAGTGGTCTGCGGAGGCAGCTGGTGGAAAACATCCCTTTTATACCTCTCTCGAAACTTTCCCTCTGAGGCAGTCCCAAAGACAGTCACCTAGTTCGGCCCCCAAAAATACGAGCCACATACCATTACAATAAATGAACCAGGGAATTAGCCAAGACGTACAAATTCAATTCTACTTCCGAAAGTAAGCAGCACCGTAGAGCCCGAAAAAAAAGCCTAGAGCTATCCCCCCCCGATCAAGAACTCCGTCTGAAATGGATGCCAATTTCACGCCATATTGTCAATTCCGGGACAGTCCCTTGTGCTAGAACCCCTAAAGGGGCTTTTTTTAGCCTTAATACTACTTGCCACAACCCACTTTCCTACATTTTCACAATGAACTTTACCTCTTTGGGTTGGAGAACAAGTCCCCCACCGCAGTGTCTGGAGGAAACAGGATTCGGACAGCACATGCCTATCTTGTAACATGTCAGCTTTCCGTTTTAGAAATTAGTTTACATGCTTGGGCGCGCGCACTGACGGATCCCTCCAAGGACAGGCGTTCTTTGGTGGGTGCTTGGCAGGAAGTTTTTTTTAGAAGTCACAATGAGTTAGATCCGAAATAAAAAGAAGAAGAAAATAAAAAGAAGCGTCCAAACAAAGTCCCATCCACAGAACAATTCTGGTTCTCTTCTTCTTCGTTTGTCAATGTTCACACAGCCGCCCTTTTACCTAACAAACATCACTCCTACTCTTGTGGATACAGGATGCGTTTATAACCCACTTAAGTCTATATCTAGAAAGCTCCCATCCTCCCCTATAATACAAGCTGTTGTTGTCTAAGTTATGCAATAATACAAGTAATCCGAAATTAGTCACTGAGAAACACGGAATAACCCAACCCAGTGAACAAGAGGAACAAAAGACAAATCAAAAAGGCGAATAATAGAGAAGGCGGTATAGGAAAGCTCCGATGGACTACGAATGTAGACAAAATTGGTTCATCAAAGCCAAAATAATAAAACAAAAAGTGATGAGGGGAATAAGGTGATTGGGAAGGCCAATGAGATAACAAGAAATTCCAGGCGGATTACCCAATCCAAGGCTTTTTTTCCCGCGATGGCTCCTGCGTATAGAGCACTCTCCATTGTGAGCTTCGTATTTTGTTTGACCAAGGTTCTTCCATTGCGGAGGTGTGGGTCTAGTTGGTAGAGGCAAAAAAAGCAGGGTTTTATTCTTGGTTAGGCCAGTGGGCCTCCCCCAAGGGGGGCTCAGGTGGCTCGGGGGGCTCAGGGCGGAAAGTCCCTGCTAGGTGTAAGCATTCTGTCTGTTCGAAAGTGAAATTCGGGTGGTCTAGCAGCAACTTTGCGACTCTTTGGTGACCATACCGCAGAGCCTGTGAGAAAGGTGTTCGTCCATGCTCGTCACGTGTGTTGGGGTTGACATCGTTCCTTCCTAGCAGTGCTCTCACAACCTCCTCATTTCCATGCATCGCAGCCCGGAAGAGCGGTGTTCGGCCAAATTTGCCAGCTGTATCGGGATTGACATCGGCCCTTTCCAGTAGTATCCTCACAACCCCCTCATGCCCATACCGCGCAGCCCTGAACAGGGGTGTTCGGCCACAGCTGTCAGCTGTATTGGGATTGACATCTGTCCTTTCCAGCAGTGTCTTCGCAACCCCTTCATGCCCATTCCGTGATGCCCGAGCGAGCGGTGTTCGGCCATCTTTGTCAGCCCTGTCGGGGTTGACCCCGTCCTGTTCCAGCAGTATCCTCACGACTCCCTCATGCCCAAACCACGCAGCCCACCAGAGCGGTGTTTGGCCATCTATGTCGGGTGTATCGGGATCGACCTCGTTTCGTTCCAGCAGTTTCCTCACAATCCCCTCATGCCCAAACCGCGCAGCGAAGGAGAGGGGTGTTTGGCCGAGTTTGTCACCAATAGTGGGATCAACACTGTTACACTCCAGTAGTACCTCTACGGCTCCCCCATGCCCCGCCCCAGCTGCCCACGAGAGAGGTGTTCGGTCATGCCAGCCTGCCCAGTTGGGATTGACATCGCTCCGACCTAACAGTATCTCCATAGCCCATGACCATCCCGACATAGCAGCTAGCAAGAGTAGTGTTTTCCCACCCGTGCCAGCTGCGTTAGGGCTGACGTCACTACGACCCAGCAGCATCCTCATGACCCCTAAATGCCCATCACGCGCAGCCCGAATTAGTGGTGTTAGGCCCTTATAGTCAGCTGTGTTAGGATCGACATCGTCCCGTTCCAGTAGTACTCTCACAACTCCCTCTTTCCCACATCTCACAGCTTCTGAGAGCAGTGTCGAGCCATATCGGTCACGTGTGTTGGGATCAACATCGTTCCGTTCCAGTAGTATTCTCATGACTCCCTCATGTCTATTCTCGGCAGCCCCAGAGAGCGGTGTTTGGCCATCTTTGTCAGCCATGTCGGGACTAACCTCGTCCCGCTCGAGTAGTATCCTGACGACTCCCTCATGCCCACAAAACGCAGCCCACCAGAGTGGCGTTCGACCATTATTATCAGCTGTGGCAGGATCGACATCGTCTCGTTCCAGGAGTGCCCTCACGACTCCCTCATTCCCACTCCACGCAGCCCCCAAGAGTGGTGTTCGGCCTTCAATGTCAACTTTGCTAGGATTGACATCGTCCCGTTCCAGGAGTGCCCTCACAACTCCCTCATGCCCACTCCACGCAGCCCCCAAGAGCGGTGTTCTGCCTTTATTGTCAACTTTGTTGAGATTGACCCCATCCCGTTCCAGTAGTACCCTCACGACTCCCTCGTGCCCACTCCACGCAGCCTGGGAGAGAGGTGTTCTGCCCCCGTTGTCAACTTTGTTGAGATTGACCCCACCCCGTTCCATTAGTACCTTCACTAGCCCCTCATACCCATGCTTCGCAGCCAGAAAGAGAGGTGTTTGGCCATATTCATCAGCTATGTTGGCATCTACATCTTTCCGTTCCAACAGCATCCTCGTGACTTCCTCATGCCCGCCTTCGATGGCCCACCAGAGCGGCGTTTGGCCGCGCATATTGTCAGTTGAGTCGTGATTGGCGTTGCTTTGCTCTAGCAGGATCCCCCCGATCTCCGAATGCGACCTCGTAGAGTCCCAGGAGATTGCTATGTTACCCCAGCAATTAGTGACCTACGTACAGTCTCCACTTACCTATCTCCAATGAAATTCCCGCTCTCTCCAGGCCCCAGGAGTACCAACCGAATGGTATCGGGTCGAGGGAGAGGGTGGGACTGCTAGACGAGCTTCACTTACCGGCAGCTACCAACTGGGAAGGTTGTCAATCGAGACCTTCGCACACGATCAGATGCCTATTAGTGTCCCAATGCCCCCTATCAGGAGGTATTCGCACAAGTTCGCAGTGCTCACGCCGTGGAAAAACAAGCAAGTGAGGGAAAAAAGCAATAATGAAACGTCGTGGTCGTGCTCGTATTTGTAGAATCTCTCAATTGCATTTGCTGCGTGATCTGCTCTAGAACTCTCTAGCCTCTTGAAGAGCAGGCAGCCACCCTTTTATACCTCATCAAAAAATCGCCCCCACAAACACACCCAACGGCAGTCACATAGTGACACAGCGCAGTCCCACAAAACACCAACCCCCAACCAAAACGGTTCCACCTCCGCTGCGGGCAGCTACTAGTAAAATGCGATCCTACAATATCAATAGAGCAACATAATGCGACGGTTGCCCCATCCGAAATTTTACGGTAAGGACAGGAATATGCCTTGACTCACATGCTTTTCCGTGCCCATACTTGGCCCTCTCACTTAGTACTTTAGATAACAAGAGCTAGATAAATAAGGGTATACTCTATCAGAGCCCCAGAGAAACGGACACCTCGCTTCCCAGACTCAGTCAGTTATTTGAGGGCACAGACTATGAAAAGGTGAGTATAAGGACAAGAGTGGATACGGACGGATTAAATCGAGTGTGACAGATCCCTACTAAGGGGATGCGCTATAATGAATGACTTCAGGTATCGTGGTAGCGTGCAAGATAGCAGACAGGTGGGCCTTTTTTTGATGCAAGTGGACTTAGGGGACTTTGATAGAGAATACCGACATCGGCAGTTGAGGGAAATTCCCGACATAGCCTCCACAGATGTTATGTACTAGTGGTTGCCTTCATGCACTTGAGTAGTGATTGTGGGCAGTAGTGTAGAATGGAATCCGTAAGTGATGGAGTATTTTGTGTTAAATGGATATGTGCGCTGTAGCATGGCATTCATAAAGGGCTTCTCCTTGTATTCAAAAGTCCTGTTTATCCCATCTAGAATGGTAAGCGAGTCATTCCAACAATTGGTATATGAGTATTATGCTTTTTTCCCTAGTCTACTTCAATTTAACATACTTGGGGTGAGCAAAATAATCCGGTTGCTAAGAAGTAGTTGTGCTGCAAATTATCGGTGAGAGATAGGCATCTTGGCAACCGGATTATTTTGCTCACCCTAAGTGCAAGGTACGGGGGAGATATTTCGTACAAGACCCAGATTATCTCGCGGGTTAACTCAAATTAACTGTGCGAAAACATCCCCCCCGGCACTTGTACATTGTTAATATTTTAAAAATTATCGAGTGATAAACTATGAGATGACATTATAGCTGAATCATCATTCATTCCTCCATAGCTCGGCGTCCATCCCTCCATCAGGATCCAGCAGAGGTTACCCGGCAAACCGGTGCATATCTAAATTCCCCAGGACTCATGACCCCACGGTCCATAGCTCCACCATGCTCCGACAACGAATAGTTCGAATCCCCTCGCCAATATACCATACCCGACGTGGTCTCATACCCCGAGTACATATTCCGCCGTTACAATGCGCGGCACCGATACCACTTTCAATTCCGCCTCAATTGCCGATTGACCGAAGGACTCAGACGAGAGGGTTTCACGTGAATACCAGGAAATTGAAAGATCATCATTTCGATACGTTAAAGTTTGTGCAACGGTTACAGGAGGAAGGGTTCTCAGAGGAACAGAGTGTTGCGTTGATGAGGGCTATGAGTGATGTTATTGAGGAAAGGTTTGTTATCCCGACACGTGTGGAACCACAATTCATACAGAGCTAACCTGGTTCCGTAGCATACAAAACCTAACGAGAACAATGGTGCTAAAAGAAGATCAGGAGAAGATAACATATAACCGTGCCTCCTACCCCATCAACCCAACGCTACCCTGACTAACGCCCTCCTAGAAAAGGTTGACTTCTCGAAACTTCGCAGCGAGCTTACAAACGTGCATGCCTCAGAACTGAAGCCGCTTCGCACAGATCAGGAGCGGTTAACCTCCGAAATCTCCCGCTTGAATGCTCGCCTTCGCGAGGAAATACAACGTGCCCAGAGCAGTGTCAGGCTCGATTTGAACCTTGAGAAGGGGAGAATCAGAGAGGAGAGTTCGGTGCACGAGCTGAAGATCAAAGAGACAGACACTAGAATTGAGAAAGAGGTCGGAGACCTTAGGGGAGTACTTGAAGGAGTCAAGTTCTCAACATTACAGTGGCTAATTGGTGTTTGCACGGTAAGTTGAGCCTTGGGCTAGTAAAAAAAAAAAAAGAGGTTGTCAGGGACTAACGTCATCTTAGGGAACTGCGGCATTGTTGTTGGGTGTTTGGAGATTACTTATGTGACACTAATGGCGCAAAAACTGCGGGGCAATTGCGTTGACCCGATCGACTGTAAAAATGTTTCTAGTGCACATCTCCAACCATAGGTTCACATGACCAACTGCTAAAAGAGCTTTTCTGGTTCCTTTCCTCAATTTTCGAGCGGTGCTCCATGCCATACACAGTGCCTTTCCCAAAGGAACCATCACCTACCACCCCTGCCATTTCCCACCCATCCAAACCCGGCCATAGGTCGGTGCCAGTGACTGAGAGACCCGGCAATTGGTGGAGTAAATCCTAGTTTTACCTGTGACCATATAGCACTCCGTAGAAACACCTTCTCCCCACCAGCTAGTATAAGCATTGTGCTTGCCCTGTACTAGTAGACCTCGACAATGAGTCAAGGCCCAGCTGATACAATGGGGAACAAGCTCAATTCTAAACCCCTTCGATTCGAACCTCGCGCGAGGGTGAGGATACCGTTGACATAATATTATCATAGGATTCTCGGAACACCTTATGAGTCAGTGGCTCTCCGGTGTTGACTCCGAGATGCATCGCGGGTAACACTGAGGAATTGATGAATCTGACATCACATTCTCCTCGGCAATCGACAATCGATTGTGTGTTCTGGCTGGCGAACTTTCGGGGGCTAAACGTGTTTGGTGACATGAAATTACCGGCATTCGCTCCTTGAGTAAGGTAGCTCACTTCAAATAACTCCTTTGTTTATTTACAGCATGGATATGAGCTTTCGTCTCATTTGGTACCAACTTATTGAGAGAAGAGCATCGCATGAATATATCCCCGCGATACATCAGGCCAACCACAAAATATTGGGAAAAAAACGCTTCATCACAACCCACGATAATAACCCCAGTAACCCAGTGTTTGTTGTTGTTTTTCCATTCCCGGTCCTTATTCAACAGCCCCCCCACACCGCCCCACACAGGGTTACCCGCTCTACCACATACCCAGTCAACCAACTGAAACATCTGTAGCCTCCCCGTTTCGGAAGGGGAACTTTATTTTGTTGACGGAGCGAGCAAAAAAAAAAGAACTAGCGAACCCCTCCTTCCTCTCCCTTGCTTGTATTACACTTTCCTCCTGCTAGCAACAATACTCCACCTTTCTTTCCCTGTCCTCTCCTCCATCTCACTACCACGAGAATTGTCGGAAAAAAAGGGATTTAAAGGGGAGTAATGGCTAGCAGTCGTTATTCTACCAAGAGCTATCGGGGAGGTGTCGGTGGTGACGAAGGGTACGTGGCCACTAATGAACTGGTGGATCCGGAAACACTGTATACTAAGCAGAACCAGATTGGTAAATATTCCTCTCTTCCTTGCTCTTACTCTACCTGTTTATTCCTAGCTGCGCTGACAGACTCGTGGTGTCGGTTTAGGGGGCGGTAGTTTTGGCAAAGTTTACAAGGGGTAAGCCAGGCTCCCTACTCACAATGGGCGAAGCGAAGGGACGAACAAGTAGAGGGGCGGACAGAGAAGAGAGGAGGCTCACATGAAGTTGGTGTGTACAGGGTCGATAAACGCAGCGGCCAATCGGTAGCGATCAAGGTCATCGACGTCGAGAATGCGGAAGATGAGGTCGACGATATTATTCAGGAGATCAACATCCTTTCAGAACTGCACTCTCCCTACGTCACGAAATACTACGGGTCGTATCTCAAGGGCTCGGATCTGTGGATCATCATGGAATACTGTTCCGGAGGTAGTTGTGGGGATCTCATGAAGCCAGGTGTTATAGCGGAGGATTATATTACAATCATCATTAGGGAGCTGCTTATGGGATTGGAATACCTTCATAGCGACAACAAGCTGCATCGGGATATCAAAGGTGGGCTCTTCCTACCTTTTCCTTGACTTGTCTGTTTTAGCGAAAATGTTGTCTTAGGTTGGCTGACTTGTTTCGTTTCTAGCCGCAAATGTTTTATTGGGTTCTAACGGGCAGGTCAAACTTGCGGATTTCGGTGTCTCCGGACAGCTGACGGCTACCATGACCAAGAAGAATACTTTTGTCGGAACTCCTTTTTGGATGGCTCCGGAGGTTATCAAGCAGTCGGGATACGATCAGAAAGCGGATATCTGGTCTTTGGGGATTACGGCTATAGAATTGGCCTTGGGGGAGCCTCCTTACTCGGATATCCACCCAATGAAAGTTCTGTTTTTAATTCCAAAAAATCCACCACCGGTTCTTGAAGGCAATTTTTCGGACAAGTTTAAAGATTTTGTCTCCCTATGTTTACAGCGGGACCCGCGGGATCGCCCAACGGCAAAAGATCTGCTGAGACATCCCTTTGTCAGGAGGGCAAAGAAGACGACATACCTGACCGAATTGATTGAGCGTCACGAACGTTGGGTTATCGAGAATGGAAATAAGAATAAAAACATGGACGATGACGCCAGTTCAAAGATGGACAGCACCATGGATAGCAGGTCTACGGATGATTCGGATGCGGAGAGCGATCTGTGGGACTTTGGAACTGTGAGGGCTGTCGGGGGAAGCCGTAATCCCGGATTGAGTAGCTTATCTGCAGCTGCGGCTAATATGCGGTATGTTGCGCAGAGCATTGATCAAGATTATGGCGAGCAAGCTAGATCCAAGGTTGGAAGGCGCCCGGCATCCCCCCCAAGGACAGGCCCCCCCGTTCCTTCTCGGTTGCCCGGTAACCCCTCCCCTACCAGGGATATGCCACCGACTGCCCCGCCTCACGGGCACGGAGGAGCCAGGGACCCTGGGTACGCTTCCTCAGGCACTGTACGGGGCCTGAGCCGTCCGGCGTCTTACCAGTCTCTTCCACCTACTACAGCAAACCAAGACTCCCTACCTCCCTATAAATTCCAACAACAAAATTTGCAACTACAGCCGATATCGCCCCCTCGTAGACCAAACTTTACGCCAGCCCAGGCACCCCGTCAGAGAGAGATGAGCGTAGATGAGACTGATAGGAGTATCCAAGCAGAGCTTGCCCAAGATATGAGTTGGATGAAGCTAGCCCGGAATCAAGGTCCTGTTAATGGAATTGTCAGTGTTCCGGCATCTGTCCCGGCATCCGTTCCGGCGCCGAATGATATTACTGGTGGTGGTAGGATAGAAGTTGAATTCAATTCGGGGGTGCCAATTCCTGCCAATGCATATGGAGATCTCAGACAAGGATTTCCGCCTCTTCACCCTCCCCTTCTCCCACCGCAAATGGCAAGGCAAAGTTCCAACGATATCGCTCAGGAGCAGATGAGAAGACAGATGCAGCATCAACAAATGCAACCGCACCAGATGCCTGCGATTGGCCCTCCACCAGGATTACATCACCCCCGGCTCCAGCAGCCACCTCTGCCGCCCTCTCACCACCACATCAGCAATGGCATCAATCATCACCACCTCCCTCAACTCCCACCTCCTCAACAACACCAGCAGCATCAACAACATGGCCCTCGTCAGATGACACCTAATCATAAAGAGGCAACGCCTGAGCCCCCGGAGCTTACTGCGCTTGATGGCGTTATTCTTCCTGCGTTGGAAGCAGCTCTTCAACGCCGAACCTACCACCTACAATCAGCCATCCGCAAAGCTCAACAATCATCCCTTGCAACCGCCCGCCAGACAGTTCAAGAGAAGCAACAGGCACATGATAGGCTCAAGAGACTAGTTATCAAAGCCGCCGGAATATTCAGAGAAATCGAAGAATGGGATAACACGGCTCCAGTCGGAATGGGTGGGGATGTAAACGGTTTTCTTGAAGGTTTTCTAGAAGAGGTCTTGGTCCGCGTGGAAGCAGAAGAAGACGATGGCAATAATAACAGCGTAACTAGAGAGGACGAAAACAGGAGGTGGTAATTCAGTATCATAGCCTTTTTCTCTTTCTTCTGTTTCTTCTTAACCTTAATTAGGGGGCTTGGGCTGTAATCATGACATGGCTTTTGTCATTTTTTCTTCTCTTCTCTTTTGTAAAGTTAATGACCCTTTCCTTCTTCTCCTACCAAGTGCTTGCTGGAGGCGAGTAATTTGTTCCTTTCTCCTCTGCTCTTGCCTTTCTATCCTTCCCCAATCGCGAATTTGTGATTATAATACTTGAGGCCCGCATACTACGGAAAGTACTGTCGTCAGTTGGGTCCAAGGGGCGAGGCGCAGCTAGTACGATATGATAAGATGGGTGAATTGTGTGGGTTTGGATGGAGCTGATGGGAGGGAAGATTGGTTGTGGCGTTAGGCTTTTATTGTGTTTTAGTTGATTGGCATCGGGTGGAGGGAATGGATTGGGGGGAAGGGATGGAGGGAATTTATGGTTAGACGACAACGAAACTAGTTTGCATGGTGATTCCATACTGCTTTCTCACGGACGCGTGCGCTTTTCTTGGAGGGTTTGTGGGAACACCCATTATGCCTCTACTCCCTCCCCGCTTCCTCCTCCCTTAGTGCCGGAATCCCCATTTTCAATCCAACAATCGACCATCAACACCGACCGAGCAACCGCAGAAATTCAAATGGCAACCCCTCAAGACCCCGACTCCCAAGCGGAGGACATTACCTCCCTAACTAGCCTCTTGGAATCAATGGCTCAAACTGTCCCTTCTCCCCCTCCCCCGCCCCCCCCGCATCGCCATCCTAACCCACCCACCCTAGGCTAAAAACCGTAAAACCCGCCGCCGCGCAAAAATCCACGCCTCGTACACAACCGCACTATCTGAGGCCCGTGCGGAAATGCAGGAAGCGTTGGAGAAGGAAAGATTGCGCCAGAAGGAACGGCAGAGAAAGGTGCTGCAGAGATTTCGCGAGTTGGTGAGGAGGAAGGGAGCATTGGAGGCGGAGATTGAGAGGCTTTTGGGGGTTGTTAGGGGGGGTGTTTGTGAGGTTTTTGAGGCTGTTAGCGCCAGTAGAGAGGGAGATATGCCAGAGGGGGAGGAGGGAGATGAGGAGTGATTTGATTGATTGGTGGTTGAATGGTATATCGTATCGTAGTCGTTTGCTCCGATTTGGGTGAATAAATTGGTGACTTGTGGTGACGCGATTGAGGATTGGTGAGGGAGTGATTTTCTATGATTTGCATATTTTTAATTGGAGATGGAGTTTTTTTCTGGAATGGGATGTTTGAGTGGGGTTGCGGCAGTAGGCCTCCTCGGGTTAGATTTTACTGCACCTTCCATAGCGGATGAGACGTAAAGAATTCTAGAGCCGGAGTGTTCGGTTTGTTCTGCTGATTTGGTGTGTAATTTTCTAAAGTCCACTCCATATATACCAAAAATGAAGTTACAGAACCTGTCGGACTAAGCAACAAGAGCAACGGTTCAAGACCGCCCTCCAAACCAGGAGTTTGGATGAAAATGGCTTTTGACTTCGGGCTTCGAGGATATATCCCGCATCCCCAGATTTGAGAATCCGTTGCTCCAGTTACGTTAGGGTCTCCAGATGAGATGAGTTACTGCGGAAATTACCCTACGAGACAAACCACCATTGATAGGAGAGAAAAGTGAGAGGGAGCAGGTAGAGAAGAGGGTTCGCTGATGTTATTACAATATAGGATACTGGGAGATAGAGGCAGAATTGAACATCTGCGGGTTTTTTCAAAAAAAAAAGGATAGATAGGAAGAGAAAAGACGAGACGGAAGTGAACGGGAAAAGCTGGCTTGCGAGGTCTTTTTTTTTGAAAGGGGTTCGGGAGTTCAAGTAGGATCTTGCCATGGCCTCTCAATCTTTTGATTTTTTTTCTTCTTAGGATAGCACGATCATACATAATTGCCTAGCTGATGGAAAGGTCTTGGGCAGTATTGGGAATTGTCTATTTCAAAATGTCCACCTTTCGCTATGCTTGGTGTAAAAACCAGTGTCGGACGAAACTTTTTGAGCTAGTACTGTGCACGCGAAACAAACCAGATCTTTGAGGCCGGCATTGGCATAATGAAGAACTATCCTGTGGTGCTTTCAGTTAGGTGGTGTGTCGATTTTTCGGTTGATTCATTCAGAAGGCTTAATCCACTTGTTTACTCGAGTACATAATGCCGGAAGCTAGCGGATTCCACCGCGGGCGCTCTTAGGGGCTCGTACAGGGCGGTGCGAGATCTGTGCTGGATTGCGCCACACGATGCGGCTTGAGAGGTCTGGCACTTCCTGGTGCCGATGTACCGTACGAGTACGATAGTAGGTGTAAAACCGCGGGGTGTCAACTTAATGCGAACACTTGTGCTTGGAGATTCATAAAGTATTCGGATGCCTTGGCGCCAAGACCCAGATATTTGGTATGTCTTGGCCCCAAAGCATCCGAATACTTTATGAATCACCAAGTACCTCGCAACCAAGTATCATACCACAGCTGCAACCCGGTGAAAGCTTTCCTTCGGTAGCCACCAGACCTAAACGATAGACTACCCTCACAGCAGCATGCTTTCACTCTGGGAATAAGGCCAAGTGTATTTTATTTTTTGTTGTTGAGGTTGCCCAAATTATTACTGCTGGTATTAAGCTGGGGTACTTGATTGCGAGGTACAGGTATTCGCGTCAATTTGACACCTCGCGGTACTGGTAGGACGATACCGTAGGGTGTTGGGGGAAAATTTGGAGAATATTGATCAGCCAGTCGTGAGGTATCCTTGAGGTTCCACAAAAAACCCCGCTCGTGTTCATCCCCCAGCAATTCCAGCAGTCAACTGACTCCACCACCCATCGCCTACAACATCCTCACCAGCGAAAAACCAAAAATGTCTCTACCTTTCAGTAACAATATCAACTCTTTGAACACGGCCATTAACGTGTGGAATAACTGCACCATTGCCGATGACCGATCTCAAATCTTGACCTGGCTATCGCCACTAGAGCCCAGGCTGCAGCACCAAGACATTCAAAACCGCCGAGTCGAAAATGTAGGGGGATGGCTCCTACAAACCGAGGAGTTTAAAAGATGGTACGCCGGTAATGAAAGAGTTGGACACGATAATGCAGTCTTGTTTTGCTATGGAAATCCAGGGGTCGGAAAGACCTATATTAGGTAACAAGGACGAGCCTCGAGGAATATCGGGGAAAAGGCAAGTGCTAACAAGCTGCTATGATAGTTCGCTGGTGGTAGATAGCTTGTGCGATCAAGCTAGAGGGCAAAATGTCGCCGTTGCGTGTTTTTACTTTGACTTTGCCGCCCAAAAAGAGCAGTCATCAACGAGCATGCTGGGCTCTCTGCTTAAACAGGCCGTGAGCGGGCAAAGAGAGATGCCGGAGGAAATATCGAAAGCCTACGAAGACCAGAAAAAGGTCATCGGTGGAAGGGGACCGCAACTCCCCGATATTGTGAAGATGCTACAGACTTCCTCCTCCGAAAAGCCCACATTCATCTGCATTGACGCCCTAGATGAATGTGCGGCCGAGTATCGAGTTAAGCTCCTTGATTCGCTTCATCAAATACTCCAAAAGGCTCCAGGCGTTCGAATATTCGTGACCGGAAGACCGCACATTCAGGCTGAACTTACAAGGCGCCTTTCTGGAAGAGTAACGACTATGGCAATCACTTCCAGGAGAGGTGATGTCATTCGATATCTTCGTGCCAGGCTGAGCGAGGACACAAACCCCGATGCGATGGACAGTAGTCTGGAGGCAGACATCTTGAAGAAGATTCCCGAAGATATTTCTGAAATGTACGCAGAAGCAACGACGCTCCAGAAGCTACCCTAGGTTATCCACTAACGGATACACATCTAGATTTCTACTCGTCTCGCTCAACATAGATGCAATCTTGCAAGAAACCACAATCCATCGCAGGCGACAAAGGCTCAACTCAATGACCGATGGGTTGGGGTTGGGAGATGCTTATGGCGCAACCCTGGACCGGATAAAAGGACAGGGTGGGGAGAAATCGAGGCTTGGAATGGCCGTTTTAATGTGGATCTCTCACGCGGAGCGGCCTTTGAAGGCCAACGAACTGTGCCACGCCCTAGCCGTCGAGATAGGGTCACCGGACCTCAACACCGACAACGTTCCTTCAATAGGGACATTACTAGCTTGTTGCCAAGGACTCGTTTTCGTAGATAAGGAGGCTTCCACTCTCAGATTAATCCACTTTACCCTCCAAGAATACCTCCGGGCTCACCCTGAGCTTTTTGGTACAGCTCACTCGACAATGGCAGAAACCTGCTTAAGTTTTCTGAACTCGCGGCAGGTCATGGCTATCTCGACCCTTTCCATTGTCTTTCTCTCAGACACACCCTTTCTCGAATATTCTTCTCTCTATTGGGGAATGCATGCAAAAAGGGACCTTTCAGATTGCGCGAAACTGCTTGCACTAAAGTTGTTTAACGAGTACAATAACCACATATCCACGAAAATCCTCTTGAAAGCACAGGATAACCTGCATTTCAATTTTCACTACTACCCAGGAAAAGCTCTCCTCTTCAACGGTCTGCACTGTGCATCTCTCTTTGGGATTGACGAGATTGTAGCCGAGTTGATAGAGGTGGAAGGTTGCGATATCAACCAAATAGACAGCACGGGTAATACGCCTCTTCTTTGGGCTACCCGCAATGGGAATCAGGGAGCCGTGGAAATACTACTCGGACGAGACGGCGTCAATCCCAACAAACCAAATGCGCACGGCCAAACACCTCTCTGCTGTGCTGCTAAGAATGGGCACGAGAGAGTAGTGGAAATACTAATCGGACGAAACGATGTCAACCCCAACAAGTCGGACGTATTTGACCAAACACCACTCTCTTGGGCTGCTATGCATGGGCACGAAAGAGTGTTTAAGATACTACTCGGACGGGACGACGTCAACCCCAACAAGTCGGACGCATTTGGCCGAACACCACTCTATTGGGCTGCTTTGTATGGGCACGAGGGGGTGGTTAAAATATTACTCGGACGGAACGACGTCGAGCCCGACAAACCGGGTTGGTGTGACCGAACACCACTCTGCTGTGCTGCCTCGAGAGGACATGAGGAAGTGGTGAAAATGCTACTCGAACGAGGCGACGTCAACCCCGACAGACCAGATGAGGACGGTGACACTCCACTCCGGTGTGCCACTAAGGAAGGGTTCCAGGAAGTGGTGAGGGCGTTACTTAGACGTAGCGATGCCAATCCCGCCAAGCGGCAGAAATTAGGCTGAACACCACTCTGGTGGGCTGCCGAGAGTCGCATGCGAGAGTGATATCTACTCTAGATAGGCCCCCCACCCCTTCAGATACGAATAACCTATGCACCATTTCCGCAAAGGCCGCAACAGCCCCTTAAACATGTTACATGTCTATAAGGCGGGGTTTGAACTGCGGGAGAAGGCTGGATGGGGGTGGAGGAAAGGGGCAATGGCGGCGGTAAATCACCACCGTCTTCCTCCCTTCCAGCATAAGCCTACCACAGAAACTCAGCTCAAATATTTTTCCCTCAGGCGAAGGAAATCGTCCGCGATGTTAATGCACATACCTATCACACCCCGACCAAAACCAATTTTCTTATCTTGTCGGGTTCTGATTTCTGTTTGTAACCCGGGGTTAGGTGTTGGTGGGGGGATATTTCTATCGTATTGAGGAAAGCCGGTGTGGTTTGGAATTTCCCTTGCTCCTACTTTTACCGTTGTCCCTTAGCTATCGTTTATTCACCTCCTCTACAATTCCTGCTTTGCTCTTTCTCCCCACAAAACTGCAGACATCAGCTGTTTAGATATAGGGAATAAATACAAGGTGCAGGTGCCTCCGATGCTCGCGAAAGCGACATAAAAGCTAGCTCTTAAGCGAGGTCACGCCTATCTGTCACTATTCTCCCAGCGTGGGAGTGAAGGTGCGGTTGGAAAGCTATCTGCCCGCACCCTTCATCCTGCCCACCAAGGAACACAAACACAACAAGGATCCCTAACCGTGAGGCTAGCTCCATCCTACAAGCACCATAAAAAAGAGCTCTAAAACCCGTTACACAGCCAACCCTCCCAGGTAGTCCGCGACACGATCGGAACAAAGTCGATTCAGAGCAAGCAGCTGAATCAAAATCAGGTCCCTTTGGGGGATAATAACCTCGCTCGACAATCGAAGGGTAATTTGGAGTCAAAAATGATCCATTTATGATAAATCGCGAATGAAAAAGAAAAATTAAACCACTATTCATCCGAGATTTGCTTGTTGTCGGTGGTGGCTTTTCTGGAGAATGGAATCACTATTGTGATGGTTGGTATTGGTATGGGAATGACGATGTGAATGACTCATGTTTGGAATGGCAGAATGGCAGGTATCTCTGGAACGAAGGCTGGCATGGGAACAAGTATGGAATGTTGGAATGCTGCATATCTGGAGGCTGCGCTGGACTAGGAAACTTGTATATATTGACCGCTGTTGTTGTTATGATTGGCGATAGTAATATAAGACGCTATAAGGGTTGACTTCGGATTTCATTGCTCTTTCCCGAACCGCCGAGTGACTAGTTATGATGGCCCGGCATGGATAAAAAGCTCTGAGAAAAAGTGTATTTTAGATTATAGCTAACCCCCGGGCTGAATCAGAAGACACACATATAACCGAACGCGTGGGGAAGAGAGGGAGAGGATTGACTTCAACATCCTAAGGGCGCTCATATGATCCTCAATGTGTCCAAAACACCAAATCCGAGAGGTCAATCGACCTAGCCGACCAGATATATACACTCAAACGGAACACCGTCGATTTCAAAGATTAGGAATTGCCCGGACCCGGTCGAATCTGGGTTAGCCAACTACTCGTTGATTTCTCAAATGCCTGACTAATTACCCATCTCCCAGCAATAAGGCTTCCCCATCCGCTCCAGTGTTCGCAACGGGGCAGTCCGTCCGTCCTGGGCCAGGACTAGGACGGACGACATTTCGTCGTCCCGTCCCGTCTTTTCCAAAACTTGCCCGACAAGTTAGAACAAAGGACCAGGACGGACGACATTGTGTCGTCCCGTCCAGTGATTTTCTGAACTTGCTCGATAAGTAAGAGCCAAGGACCAGGACGGACGGCATTGTGTCGTCTCCCACCGTCCCCCGTGGGCCCCCGCCGTCTTCCGCTGTTTTCCGATGTTTTCCGCTGTTTTCCGCCGTCCCCTGCCGTCCCCCATCATCCCCGGCGGTCCTATGTAGGCACTTACCGTCCCATACCAGAAGATGTCTCACATCATGGGCTCGTCGTCCTTCCTAATGACGGCCGT
>Ga0307513_10000260_pt1 | contig 76138 bp, 49 predicted proteins | sample 15_EM_MG_FD_202174 | JGI IMG/M metagenome (GOLD analysis project Ga0307513, IMG submission 202174) | Populus trichocarpa ectomycorrhiza microbial communities from riparian zone in the Pacific Northwest, United States - 15_EM | ecosystem: Host-associated > Plants > Roots > Unclassified | place...
ATTTGATCTCTATTATTTTGATTATTATTTATTTTATTTGAGATAATTTATGAAATTATATTTTTTTTCAATTTCATTCTCATTCAACTTTTTAATTTGTAAGATTTGTACTTGAAAAAATAAAACATTAATAAGTTATTTTCCAGCTCATTTTCCATAACATAACCAAACACTGGAAAGTGTTTTCCAACTTATTTTCCATTACACTACCAAACATCGGAAAACACTTTCCCGGAATTCACTTTCCTGGAATTCACTTTCCCCGGAATTCACTTTCCCCGGAATTCACTTTCCAAAAGAAAACTACTTTCCTGCAAACAAACGGGGCCTTAGTAATCACCTAATACATCTAAAAAAATGTTTGGAGTCAACTCATCTCTTTTTATTATTATTATTATTATTATTATTATTATTATTAACAGTGAAGGATGTCAGCTAGCTTCTTTTTTCCATCTTTTTTTTTCTTTCATTTCTATTATTTTTTAAAAAAATTTCATTATTATAGTCTCAAACAAACATCCTAACATTTGGTTTATACTCAATTTTATAAGTATCTATTTTATTATCATGGAGTTCATTACTCAGGTCACGAATTTGATAGTTAAGTCATTAAACAAAGATCAATCCAATATGCAATGTTTTAATATTAAAAAATTTATCTTGAGTTATTTTTTTAAATCCATACCATGATTTTTACTGGTCGTCCAGATTGTCTCTAGACTTATCAAGTCGAATGAGTCATGTTATGAAAACTTCCTTATAATTTAATTTTAAACCTGAATTAAGTAATGAGTTGGATCATAAGGTTTTAATATTGATTTATTTGATTAAGTTTAATAACAATACCAAATAATTTTTTATAATGTGAATATTTTTATTTTACATTCATTTATTTTTATTCAAGTCGCAAAATAACACCATCTCGTAAACTAGTGACATACAATGTGATTTTAGTTGCATTTAGGGGACAAAGGCCAAATACATTTAAAAAAAAAATTAAAAGGCATTAGTCATTTACTATGGCATGAGAGCTTTCACTATGAATTCACACAATCAAAGCTTTTTTTAATGTGCTTGAGTTTTTTTTTGGCCCCATAATTTTGCTTCTTTAATGTTGCTTTGATCTGAAATTGATTTTTGTGATTTATTTTTATAATTGTGTTTAAGAACCTCGTCGGGGAATGTTTATTATTTGGTTTGAGCAAATCAAATTCAATCTTATTGATTTTAAAGATTTAGAGATTAAGGAACCGAAATTGAAGATAAAACAGATGTTTAGTCTCTTTTATTTGTTACTCAAACTTTTTTATTTAAGTCCTTTCAATGCTTTTGGTGCTCAATTACGGATCCACTTCAATTTCCAAGTACAAAACACAGGAAAGAGAAGACAAACATGAAGTTGGTGGTTCAGCTCTGATGGGCAAAATCCGTTGCACTGACAATATCACATGAACTTGAAGGCTCTATCTCTTCACTCTTGATTTTCGTGCTGGAAATATTTACTTTTCGAATCAGATTTAAAACAGACCATTTATCCCTGAACTAGTATACCCACAGGAAACCGCCTGATATCCTTTAGAATTCAAAAACTGGATGATGATACGAGGGTGGAGACCGTTTACCGGCAGGATAAGCCTCCAAGGGTCTTTAACGTTATACCAACAACAACACTATAGGACTCATAGCATTGGTGAGCCTTCGAGTAGCACGACCAGACCTATCCAAAATAGTTTTGGAACTAGAATGCTTCACAGAGATGGCAATTGATATACAGAACTAACCAGAAAAGAGGAAAGACAGCAAAGTAATGTTTGATATCTTCCTTGATAAAATCAAGTGTCTGCAATGCACAATTGAATGTCGTGCTCAAGAACATTTAAAAGGAAGGAGATAGCTGGTTGGCTTGGGCTGGAGGCTGGAGGTCGAATGTCTTATGGTTTGGTATGATTTAGCCCCGAGCCCGAAGTTTCATGGGCGGATAATAGCATGAGGATTTCTACCCCAAGACATCGTATAGCATTCCTTTGCTCCTGCATCAATACTTTTTTATGCCATAAAATGTAGAAGGATACGATATCTCATTGGAAGGATGACCGCCATTTCTATTGAAGAAACACAATCCTGTCAGTTTCGATATAGAAATCTAATCTTTAAAGGGACTCAGCATACCGTGAAGCAATACCCAGGTTCAAAATTGTGCTAGTTGTCCATCACCCATCCTCGCGTTACAGCATTATAGAGATTCATCCATCAGGACCATCGCCATCCAAACCTCTGTCCTGTTGTGTTCTGATGCTGCATATTAGTTTCATTAATGAGGTACATGATAGGTTCACTGGCTCAAAATCTACATGGTAGGTTCACGGGTTTTAATTGAGTGGACCTCAATTTTTGCAGGGTTTGACACGGCTCAAGCGCTTCATCATCTTCTCACAAAGCATTCAAACTCAGGCCACACCTACTACCAGGATATGTTGCCATAATAATGCGAGTCTCACACGGTACAGAACAGACTACACTTAGAGCAACAGCACCTTGTTTAAGAAGTCGGAAAGCTACTCTCCACGAGTAATGGCATGTTAGAATACAACAGCAAAAGAAATCATGAAAGCTCTAGAAGTAAATGACAATATTTCAACATGTAATCCTTAAAAAAACAGAATATATAGGCCAAGAGCATTAACCTCTTCATAAATGACAATACCTGATCCATACCTTCATTCTAATGGATCCAAAACTCGTTATATCTCAACTTGAAGCCATCTACTTCTGTTCAGCCATTCTTCCATCAAATTGTCGGAACCGACAGTGATGAGCTCACAATTGATAAGGTTAAGCACCAGCAAGCTTTCTGAATCATCTAACCCCCAAGGGTTCCAATATAACACAATTCTAGTCCATTGAAACAAATTCATGAGTTGATCTATAAAACATTCCCTTTTACATACGATGTGATCTGTTCATTGTCAAATTTTCAAAATTTATCTGGCCTTCAATTCTATATCATAATTTCTTTGGAAACCCTTAATTTAATGTCTGCTGAGTGAGACATCCACTCCTCTTTTTGACAGGTTCATGGAATAAAGCTTTTTATCCTATCAAACTAAAATGGTATCCAATAATCACGTTTCTGTTAATCCTATACGAAGTTCATTGTAGCAGCATCCCTACGTCCCAGGATTCAAAGGTTAAACCATCTCATGCTGTAAAATCAGGATCTCTTCTAATGTTTAATACATGACCTGCAAAACCACATCCACAGAAATCATCCAGAAACTTTGCTGGTTCCTAACATATGATCTTTAAGGATAACCCCCCAAGCTAGAAGCAGAAAGATTTTTATGGAATGCTAATGAAAGAGCTGCTTGGTATTTCTGGTTGCAGGAATAGAGCTAGTGGCTTCATTGGGGTATGTTGAGGAGCAAGCAGCTCTTCTGACCGGGCTAAAGACCAGTAAACTTATTTGCACAGGGAGCTAACAATATGACATTCATGTTAGCTCTAGTTTCTTCTTCTTCCCTCTCATGAGGAATGCTTGTGCATACTGGCAAGCAATGGCATTCTCCTTAACGGCTCTATAGAGAGTATCTGCTTACTCTTATTATTTTGATACAACGTGTTTCATGACTTTACGGAAGAACCCAAAACACCTAATGGCCAAGGTTCACAATTACGCTAGAAGAACATCCAACATAAGTTAAGACAGTAGACACTTGAGACATTGTTAACAAACTTCAACAGCTCAGATGTGACAGTGACATAGGTGATCTGCACCAGCACAGCCCTCGGGAGGAAAAAAATTCTGAGCAGGCCAGTATTCATTTTCAGTTGAGACACCACTATAATAAAGCTAGATTTCTGCCCAATACATTTAAGAGCTACAATGGCATTGCAGCCAAATTTTGCTTCACCATTCACGTCATACAACAAACTACTGTGTTCAATTTTTTGCGAGAAGGAACCTGATGACAAAACGGGTAGCATGGGAAATCCAGAACTCAACATTCAGCATATGCTCAAAATTTCAGATGACATGGCGAACTTCAAAGAAAATGCAACGATAATTTATACATTTCCATACAGTGATCTATTAGCTACACACAGACAATTTGAAATCAACAACAGAGAACATGAACAATTGCTGAAAAACAACAGATTATAAAGAACTACAGAAGCTGGACACTGGGACCTGTATCAGTTCAAGTGTCCTTATCTTTTCTAGCAAAAGCAGGTGACCTGAACCAAGGGATCCACACTGAAGTTGTCTTCTGATAAAGCCTGTATGCTTCAGCTCTGTACTCCTGTTTCAGCATCCGCTGTTCTACAAGCACGGTAACATATGCCAAGCACATACTATTAACAAAGGCCCCAACGAAAGCCCATCCATGTCCCAGGATCCATGCAAATATCACCAGTCCCCACCACCACAGCTGCTCCCCAAAATAATTTGGATGCCGTGAGTAACCCCACAAGCCCCTATCAAGATTTGGCACCGTTGGTTTTCCAAGCTCTTTTAATTTGTCGTTTCTTGTCACAAATTCATGAAGTTGCGTATCAGCAAAGTATGCAATCACAATTCCACACAAGCATACAGCGACAGCAACAAAATCCCAGACATCCAATGGCTTATCAACTGAGTGAACAATATAGAATGGGAGACATATACCAACCAGAAACATCTGCAATATTACAGATCACCAAATAAGAAAAGAATCGCCATTAAAGAGCTTGTGGCTGAGAAATTTCAACTTTCTGCAACAATTCATGGCAGACTAAACACACAAGACATCAACATAACAAGTAAAGCCAAAATACTTTGAAAAGCTTCCAGCTAGTGAAATCTCATTGTGGCAATTCGTCAAGCAGTTTTAACCAAATTCAGATCAGTCAATTATCCTCAATTAAGAACCAAATTATCAATACAAACAAGCAAAGATACAATCATACATTACCTGCTGAGAAGCATAGACAGAAAAGAAGGAAATCCACCACCAATGCTTGCCATACTGGCCACGCATATCAGTGAACCTCCAATCCTCTCTGACACCCCATTGCCACTTTTCCCGCCTAAAGTAGTTGTGGGTAAGTCTCAAACTCCAAATCCATGTCAATGCTATCACAATTCTCGACCTCCACAAGTTATATTGGGCCAAAGGGTATGTTGCATAGTAATAAACGAGCAACATTGGTATCACAGTCCAATACAAATCTATCATCTGCAGCACCCACAAAACAAAATTCAATAAACGAATCCAAGAAAACAAAAAGAAACAAAACTTGATTGGAAAATGTAATACTAATAAAGTGGTAACATACCCAGTGGCTCTTTTGGATTTGACTGATGATCCAGAAGAGAACATTGACATTGAAGAAGAAGAGGGCGTTGACCAAAAGAAGAGGGTGGTCGACGCACCATGACCAGAAAGGAGAGAGTGCAGTGCCATCTACGGTGCTTGTTTTGTAATGGTTAATGAAGTAGAGATAGAAGAGAATTGAAGGAAGTGGAACCAAGAAAGAAACAGCTGCGTGCTTCAAATTACTAGCAGTGCCCATGATGTGTTTTATGCTCTGCTTTGGATACCTACCTATGTTAACACAAGAGGCCTAAATTTATAGCTATTTGTTCCGAAAGGTTCCAAGAGGAAAAGTGCTAGCTAGCATGGTGTTTTTTAGATTACTATTTCTATTTAAGATACCAGATTTGATTCTCTTTTATGCATGGTGGTGGCTGTGGTTTCCCACACTCAATCAAGCACTGGTGGCTGTTAATCATGATTATGCCCTACCTTCTGTTAAATGCCTGTTGCCAATTGGATGCATATTACGATAAGAATTTATATCGTGTTTGAGATAGTTATATAAATGCTTTTTTAAATATTTTTATTTTTAAATAATTTTTTATGTATTTGTTATTAGCACATCAAAATAATAATAATAATAATAATAATAAAACATTAATTTGAAGTCTTTTAAAAAAATTAAAAATTTTAAAAAATACAATCCACACTCCCAAATAATATTTTAGTCATTAGTTAAAATTTTTGTCAGTACTAATGACATTTTCATCATAATTTAATTCAAATTCATTGGAGTGGATGTTTATATATATAATTATCTTATTTGATAATTTATGAATATAGTATAAATATTAAATCCGATTCAAAATTAATCTGACACACACACACACACTTCAAGTATATAAATTATTATTTTATTTTAAAATAAGTAACAAGTAATATCTAGATGAGAAATACACATGCATATCCAAAACCCGATAACCTAATGAGATATGTAAGGATATAATAGAAACTCAGTACCATTCCTATTTGGGATGGCCTAATTTTTCAGCATAAAAGTGATGCAAGTTTTTAATGATAAACTTAAACCACTAATTTGTCATGAGGGGTAAGAAAAGGTAGTTCCACGTTATAAAATTGGCTGGCCATCTCCGATGAAGGACCTAATGGGAGCGCCTTTCAATATTTTATCCGCGAATTGGGAGCCTTGGAGGTTGGAATGGACCTCATGGAAAAGATTGTGCAATTCTACTGCCATTTTGGATAAAAAGAGAAGGAGAAAAAAAAAAAAAAAAAAGATTGCCACTTGTTGTTTACTATTAAAATTGCCCGTTTATCCTTTGAACTAACCACTTCAGTATGAGGTTAGGACAGTAGACATTTTGGACTTGTCCCCATGTCAAACACAGGGCAAGTGTTGCTCATCTTTTTAGGAGAAGATCTGATTGTATGGATCATGTAATGGTGCAGACTGTCGATTGCATGCCTGGCATTACCCATGAACCGTAACATGATAAAAGTCCCAGCTAATCCAACCACAGGACAACTGCGCCTGTCGCCCTTCCAGCACGCTTGACACCAAATCACCGATTGCCAAGGGGCATCAGGCACACCGAAAAACTGCAACATAATCAGACCTCCAGCAATGGTGAGAATCCAAAAAGGTGACCGGGAGTATATATTTTGACTAGTTTTTGGCCGATTAAGAACCCAGCAATGATTGTGAGGCGTGCAATGCAAATTCATGGGACACATAATATATATAATTATGAGATTTTTACTATGATTGTGGTGTCTTTAATGATGTTTACAGGCTATGGTGGTATGCTTTAATGATGGCATCCATTGTATAAAAACCTTCCCTGCTCTGGTCCCCCACTTCCGATCCTTTGGTTCCGCCTCCATCCATGAGTTCTTGCAAATACCCGCAATCTCCGCAGAAAGATGGCAAACAGCTTTAACTGTTGGCTGACACACCGGGAGTGAAATAAACATAATGACAAGGTCACGCCCAGTAGAAATAGCTCAAAACATTTTAATAGAACTTAAAGCAAACTACAGGGACCACATTTTAAAGAGGTAGTTTTAGTCTTAGCCCTGCATAGGTCGGCGAAATCGGATTCTCCTAGCATGTAGAGGTTGGTAGAGAGTAGCATCCGAGACCATGCTAACTCATTTGTGCTCACCGCACTATCGCCGCAAGGAATCAAAATGAGCAAAAGATAAAGAAAGATATATAACCGATGCGCAATAACTTCGGCACCTCCACTTGCAAAGAAAGGGCACCCGAACACCTCTCTTCACAGGTAAGCTCTATCATCTAAACGTGTAAAGGATAGAGGGAAATTTTTAAGTACTAAAAAGAACCAAATTAAATGGAAAAATTCATGAATGAAATTCAAATAAAAAATGCGGGAAAAAAAATACATAAAACTGGAAAAGAAGACACTTAATTAAAGAGCAAGAGCCTCCTTTCACTCATATTCTGTCCCTAAAAAATGAACTCACAACACAAACACACAGGTACAGATTGACTAGATATTCAGAAATAGTGAAGATGCAAGGACATAAAAGGAAATGAATAGAAAAAGGTGGAGAAAGAAGGAAGAAGAGGCCATTAAAGAGCCACATAAGATCTTGCACCTGACTTGAGGGCAACCTAACAGTACTCAAATATACTTGACCCCTTTCACAATATCTTTTTTTATTTCTCGTTGAATCCATTTCACAAGAAGCCACTGCAAGATGAGAAAACAGCAATGAATAACATTGATCATATGCACCAGTTCTACCACAAATAGAATACTTGATTTAGGTAAATTTTTACCTGGACCCCCAAGATAAGAGGAATAAATATCTTTCCCCTGTCATTTGACTCGGATCCATTAACCAACTTCTCGTCAACTAAAAGAGATTTCTTCCCATTTGTTGCAACCCCAACAATCTCTTTTACCAAGCTCGGAATCCAAGCATCCCCATTTGGGAGAATCTGCAACTCAAAATTATAAGGAATTTGCAACATACCTTTTACATGAATGAATAAATTATCAAAAATTCAGAGCATAAAGAGTAAACCTTTTCATCATTCTCATTTTTGTTGCATCTCCCACTGTTTTCAACCAAACCAACTGGAACAGCAGAATCCTAGAGACATCAAAAGCAAGCAAATGATTGATTACATAAACAGAACACTAAGAACAAAAAAAAAATTATTTATCTTCCCTGTTTACAGATACCATAGAGATGGATGTGCATTTTACATCATTGTAGATAATCTTCAAATACAATTACAGGACACCAATATCCCATGAAGAACTGGAAAGCTAATTTAGTTTCTATTAACGCCTCCTCAAAACTATAGCAAAGATAATTCTCAAAAAGAAAGAAAAAAGTTGAAGATGGTGGTTCGGCATTTTCATCACTATAGTCGATTTCCAAATATGAATCCAGGGCATCATTCACATCCCATGAAGAATCCCATTCACTAATGAACCACAAAATTAGTATGGTTTCTGTAACACCCTCTCCAACTTCCAAGTTAATTAGCTGCTTAGACACCAAATGAGCATATCTCAATCTCATGCATCCAACACTGGAAAATACATATTTTGATTATCCCATGAAGAACTGAAGAGCTAATTTAGTTTCTACTAACGCCTCCTCAAAACTATAGCAAAGATAATTCTAAAAAGAAAGAAAAAGGTTGAAGATGGTTCTGCATTTTCATCACTATAGTAGATTTCCAAATATGAATCCAGGGCATTATTCTCATCCCATGAAGAATCCCGTTCACTCATGAACCACAAAATTAGTTTAGTTTCTGTGAGACCCTCTCCAACTTCTAGGTTAATTAGCTGCTTAGACACCAAATATGCATATCTCAATCTCATGCATCCAACACTGGAAAATACATTTTTTGAAGTAAGAAATTTCCAATCAATTCACAGAACTCTGAAATAGAGATTATAAAACATCACAATATTTCAAGCACACTTTATAGCTTGAGTAGCATGACCTTTCCTTACAGACATCATAAATTATCTTCATTTACAAACTTCAGATCCAGGACGAGGAAATTATTTGAAAAGGCAAAGTCTTCCCTTCCCACTGATAATAACAGCGCATCTAATTTTCTAAACAGAAAAGTATTTTTTTTGAAGTAGTATCATACAGAAAAAAATTTCCTTTCCAACACAAATCTTTAATATTTGCCCAAACTCCACTGTAACTTGTGAAATGCCAAGTTTCAAACTTGAAAATATTTTGACAATTCAACAGATAAAGCTATGCAAAGCAATAAAAGGAAAAACTTTTCACCCTCAGGATATCTCATGATAATATTTTTAAAGCATTGCTTTTGAAGGATGCAGTGGAACTCCATAGACAATTGGGATGAAATTAAAGAAGACAAATCTGGACAGAGTAAAAAAGAAAGAAAGAAAGTCGAGAATCGCTTTGTGAATAAAAGGGAACAAGTAGTCATGGCATATCTGGCTCAAAGGGATACAAGAAATTGGGATGATTGGCAAGTGCTCCCAGACTGCACTATCGTGCTTTACCTTTTTCTAGTGGTCAAGGCAAAGAGCTCCAACCGACTTCCACAGTGACAATACAGAAATAAAGGGGGAAAGGGCTAAATTAACTGCATTACATAAGCCACCATCATGCCACTCTCCTTCCCACTAGTCGTGAACTTGATATTCATCTGAGATTCTCAATTTCCCTAGGAACCTCACCTCTTCCTTTGCTTTTAAAGCACCAGATAAAATTTATTTTGAACTCTCCATGATTTCCTCAAGCTACCGAATTAAATTGCCTTGTATACCAGCATAAGACATTCTACAACATCCAAGTAATCATATATGAGAAATTATTAGTAATCATCCTTACTTAGGAAGCCTATATCCCCAATGCTCTAGCTTCCTGGATTCTATCTTCCCCCAGAGGAAGTAGAAGTGTTCTTGCTAAATCATATCAAGAGACCACTTAGATGAAGTCACTTGTGACTTTTGTCAACAGGAACTAAGGTTGATTACTGCTTAAAATAAAGATATCATCTCCTTTCCTTTAACATCACAATCAAGAGCACTAGCATCAACATTTAACAGCCTCCTTTCTCTAATGCCCCATCCAGTCCTCTGTAATATGTACCAACTTCACCTACCATGGTAATCCTCATCATCCAGAATGAACATGGATGTCATGGTTGAAGAAAAAGAACTTGAAATTATTTTCTAAACAATTCATGTGTTCGATATTAATGAGAATTGAAAATGGAAGATACTTTGAAAACATACTCAATAACCTAAAGATTATTTTACCATTTTGTTTATTCCTCTGATAATAAATGTTCATTTAAAGTATCTAAACCACATTTGTGGGTGTGCATGTTGCTAGAAGCAGTAAATAATTGGCAATGCAGGAAAAAGAATGAATTGGCTGAAGCAAAACAACAAATCTCCAACTTTAGCATTCCTTTGCATTTGTCAACAACCAAACATGTACATTTGAACCGGAGAAAGTTGCAAAGACCATGGTATAAGTTTTTAGTATCTTAGTGGATTGAAAAATGAAGTATGATTCTCCATTAATTTTCTAACAAATGCAAGTAGAAATCTCTTGAACCATGGCATCACGAACCTCAAGTTTCTTAGAAGGTTATAAGATCTCCCACTTACTCAGCAGCTAAGTAATTAATCACATTGCATGTCCTTTTTTTCCATGTTGAAAAAAAATGACAGCGAAAGAAAATGAAATGGTGGCTCCATCTATAGCATTGATCATTAGCGTAAGATGGTCTAATGCGCACCCATGAATACATGCATATGGGTCTCTGGGAGAGGGTGCGTATTTATTTTAGGAGAAATAGTGTATGGAAAAAAAAAAAAAAAACCAGCTCACTCCGCTAGTTGCAGTTTGCAACAGATTATCAACATGCATATGCAGCAAATTATGCACTTATCATTTGGAAACAAGTCAGCATATTGTTGCATATCCGGAGTGCCAATGAGAAGCTGTTGCCCACTGAATTTAAAAAAAGAAAAAGAAAAGAAAGAACAAAAACAAGAGAAGTGGGTTTATAGACATATTAAGAAAAACATGCACCTCAAAATCTCGCTTCCTAATCTGTGCTCCCATCCGAATAGTCTTCAAAACAGCCTCTGATCTTCGACCACAAAAGACATCATAACTGAGATCGTCTGGTGGGCAAAGCTGAGCATGAGTGAGGACAAGCAAACTTTTGTTCCATATTTCTTTTCCAAAACTATCAGTTATAGCACTAATAATCTGCTTATCCAAGTCATCCACTCTATATGCATCCAAGCGGTCAACATAGAGCAAAACATTTATAGTCTTATTCAATAGGAACCTACATAAGCAGACACATCAACACCCAAAGTAAAATCAATGTACGGTCACCACATCTTTAATCCAGGAATGTTAAAGAAAGGAACAACAGAAGTAATAATTTGGTAGGAATCCAAGTGAGCTCAAAACATAAGATTCTAGTAATACTAACCGTTTAATCAACTCCAGAGCTTGGTAGTTGACATAACCACCTTCCACAAGGCCTGGGGTGTCAATGATGTTCAACGTGAATCCAGCCCGGTCACGTGAGACCATGACTGGTCTGAATCCCTCTGACTGTAACGCAAGCATTGTTATTATCAACGATATACAAATATATAGAGCATGCAAAGACCACTAGCTGCCAAAATCACAGGAAATTGGCTACCTGGAAGGAGCTCACATTGACCACTCGCTCTCCGAGAAGAGAATTGACAGTGGACGACTTCCCAACTCCACCTTTGCCCATAACAAGTATGGTCATTTTATTAACACCCTGCAAAAACATATAATAGTCCAAGACAATAAATAATTATGAAAACTGAAACAATTAATGAAGAAGTTGAACAAATAATTTGAATTAAAAGACTGAAAAATGGAACCTCTTCCTTTAATTTGGCAAACAATTCAACAAGTTTGGACTGTGTGGCAGCAGGGAATTGGTGGAACCCTTGCCAGTCACGAAGTATAGACCCCATTGATGCCTACAAACGAAACACAATTAAAAGATGAAATTATTGTCAACGCTAACAGCTAAAGAACAGAAAAAGGAAACAAATTTGTGGAATAAACCCTAAACCCTAGAGATTAATAGTAAAAAGAAAGCAATGCAAGTCAAAACAAATGAATTAGAGAGTGTGAGAGAGTATGATGGCTACTGACCTCTTGATAGCGTCGCTAAACTGCGCAGAGGCGGAAGAGAAAGGAAAGACAGAAAGACTTGAGGGGGATTGGGTTTTGCCTTTGCTCTGTATTTGGTGCGGTGTAATGGATTGATTACCTTATCAAGCCGAAGCCTTTTTTCTTTCTTTTTTTTTTTTTTTTTTGGGTTTGGGGAGTATCTCCGTAACTTTTTATTTTTACGTTTTTAAAATACTTTTTAAAAAAATTTTAAAAAAATTATTTTTATTTTTATTTTAAATTAATATTTTTATATTGATACGTTTATATTAAAAGTAATTTTTTAAAAATTAAAAAAATATTATTTTAATATATTTTTAAATAAAAAATATTTTAAAAAACAATCATAAAATAAAAATCATAACATATATCAATTGTGTGTGATGTTTTTATTTTTATCATACATAAATAATTAATATCTTATATGCGATACATATACTCTCGTAATCTTGCAACATTATAAAACTTGCATTGTAGAAACAAATATTAATAGTTTAAAAAATACGTGTTCAATAAATTTTAATTATTAAAAAAAATGCTACAGGGAGGCTTGATGCTCATAAAATAAGATTTACATACCAGGAATTATACTATTTTTTTTAAGTAACAAACACTGGGTTTATGGTAATTATATGGATATGATTATTATTTATTATTTATTATTTCAATTTCACACTAATTATATTTTTTTCTCGGTGCTTCTCAACTTTGGGCTTAATGCTACGAGTCTACGAAATACTAATTAGTGAAGAAAAAGAAGAGTCCAGGTCCACGCTGAGCCCAAATAGAACAAGAGAAGGTGCTTGGGGCTAAAGCCTAAAACCAACGGACCATTTTAGGCAAGGATCCAGAGACTCCTAATTGAGCAAGATCGTCGTCTCCACCACCCTTATTACGCCTCTAGGAGGAAGAGACCAATCCCAATCCCTATTGTCTTCCAGGAGATTGTTCTTTCAGGTCCGAAACACAGGAAATCCAATCAGATTCTCTGATATTTTTCAGAAGCAAAAAAAGTTAGAAAGAATGTCAGTTAGGTTATTGAAGAGAGTCCTGAAAGAACAAGAACTACAACAGCAACAGCATCATGATGAGTCTGAGGAGGAAGAAGGTGAATCTCCTTATTCGGGAACTCGCCCTGCAATAAACCCATTTGACCTTCTCAATGATGATGACGTTGATCAGGTTTTATTCACCAATCCTAGCGCCTATTGTACAACAATTTTAACTGATCAAAACCAGAAAGTTACCTATTGCTTCATGACTATCTTTATTGCTTTGTTGTTTATATCCTTGTTTTTATGTTGTTTATGATGTCTTAATAATGGGTATTCAGTGTTTGGAAAGGTACCCCAGTATGTATGTTACCTATTGTTTATGCATGTAGTTTTCCCTTTTAAGTTTCAACGTGGGCATCCAATACCTTCCTATGATGTATTGTTGTGTAAAACCTGCCCCTTTGTAAAATTGTGATTAATCTCTTATGAAATTGAGAGTCTCTTTTGAGATTTTAAAGCATAAACTGTAGTAGGGCAACACCCAGAGGCACTATGTTTTGATAAACCATGAGCCTTGTAGCTAGCAGAAAAACTGAGACTGAAAAAAGATGCTCATGCCTTTTCATTACAGGACGTCCAATGCAGTTGACCCATTTCTTTTGCAATGTGTTTAGTTTGCATGGTATCCTTTACATCCAATCCAGTTTTCATAGAATCCACTACAATCAGTTCAGTTTTGTAGCATTCTTTACATTCGGTTCAGCTTTCATGCGGTTTCCTGTGGCTATGTATTTTTGCCTGCTTATGAAGGACTATTACAGTCTTCTTAAGCACTTGGTTCAGCTTTTATAGCATCATTTACAGTATTTTTCGACTGATCTTTTTATCTGATATGTTACACTCCCCATCTTGTGCTTTTGTTCACTGGCCAAATTGCTCTGGAGTGTGAAGACTTGGTTAAATATCAAGCATATTGATGCATTCATGTGAAATTTTGAAGGACATTTGACTTTGAGAAGATATGCTAACAGTGTATTTGCAAGTTTATCTGGGAGATTTGTTTGTGAAATTTTTGTTCCTCGTTTTACAATTGTTCTCAAGGATTACTGGTGGTTGTGAAAGGAAAGAGTGCAATATCTACTTTCCATTTACTTTCAGTTGCTAATGTTTGATTTCAGCTGCAGGAGAATGAGCCAGAAATTGATGATGAAATGGTAGTGGGAAACAATCACAAACAAGAATTGTCTGGGATGAAAAGCATGGCTGGTGCCATTTCAACATCCAATCAGAAATCAAAGAAAAAGAAGAAAAAGAAAAGCAAGACTGGTTTGTCTTCAGTTACAAATAAAGTCAAAGAACCTTTTGATGACATGTTAGATACTTTATCCTTGGATGTTAATTCTTCAAGACATCAACCTTGCCCCACCAAAACCAAACCAGAAACTTCCAAACTTTGTGCAGAATTTGTGAAACAGTGTGCACCTTCCGCCTTACAAGTGGATCCGAAATGTTTGAATCCTGAGAACGAGCTAAGGAGAATTTTTGGTTCTAAGGTGGTGAAATCATTTGAGAAAAGTAATCAAGCCAGCAGTTCTAGACAGGTTATTGGAGGCAGACGTGGAGCCCATCATACTAGAAGGACTATTTTAGTCTCTCCATCAGAACATTGGCCTCGGTGGGATGGATCTTTATCCATGGAGTTTTTGGAAACTAAGGATGGATACCACCATTTTAGGTGAAGAATGTCCTTGCTTTATTTCTATATTTCCCAGATTATGCATCTGTCGATATTATGATGTCCAATCATTACTGATAGTTTCTTCATTCTCTCTTACTGAATGTATATTCTTTATTCTTGTTTGCCTTTAGGGGACACTTTCTTGTGAATGGTAGCATTCACTTTGGGAATTTTTCATTTTTAGTCATGGGTTTATCTTGGTTATCAAGAAACATGCTTTTGGTGTATTGCTAGGATTTTTTTCTTTATTGGGCTGGGGAGTGATCATAGTGGGGGGATGAAGCGATGATATTATGTCTTTAAAGTTTAACCCACCTGATGAGACTTTGAAAAGGTACAGTGATCTCTAAGACACTTTAACCAACTGTCTAGTTGCAAGCAGCCCTAGCATTTTGTCTTTTGCAATCTGGCTGCGGACAGAGCATTATCATTTGTGTTTGTGAACTTATTTCTGAAATCTGTGTAAAGCATCTTACTTCTGCATAAGTTGTGTTCATTTTCTATATGGGCTACTAAATATGGTTTTTTTCTATATATTTGTCATTTACATGGATTGCAACCATTTTTCTCATGTTTTTTTAGGAAATATTGCATCTCTGCCTATCATTGAAGTTATCTATGGTTTAGTTCACATGTAAAAAATTCTAATATATTTATTTTCAAACGCATTGCTCATGCATGTCCTGATTCTGTATTGTTTTATTGACACAGGTATGTTCACTCATCTTCCTCTGATCAAGCGCAGAGGACATTTGAAGCTGCCAAGGCTATTCATGATCTGAATGGCATAGCAAGCATTCTGTTATACCACCCTTATCACTTGGATTCACTTGTAACAATGGCAGACTATTTTAAATTTGTGGGTGAGAATCAAATGTCAGCTGATTCTATTGCGAAGAGTTTATATGCCTTGGAATGTGCATGGCATCCCACATTCTCCCCCTTGCAGGCAAATTGCCAGTTGAAGATCTGCCATGAAACGAACAAGCCACTGTTTACAACACTTTTCACTCACATGAAAAATTTGGACAGACGTGGATGTCATCGTTCTGCTCTTGAGGTTTGCAAACTGTTGCTTTCATTGGATTTAGATGATCCAATGGGGGCCATGTTCTGTGTTGATTACTTTGCTTTGAGGGCTGAGGAGTATGCATGGTTGGAATGGTTTTCTGAAGACTATAAAAGTGATAACTCCTTGTGGCTGTTTCCAAATTTCTCATACTCTCTTGCCATTTGCCGGTTTTATCTTGAGCGAGAGGAACCCTCAAAAGATGCTGATACTTGTGCTACAAAGTCTAACTCAGCTGATTTGATGAAGCAGGCTTTAATGCTTCACCCGTCAGTCCTTAAAAAGTTAGTGGCCAAGGTACCTTTGAAAGATCAGGCATGGACAAATATAATAAAGCATGTGTTTTTTCGATCAGAGAAAACAGGGTCTGCGTCCTTGGATCATCTGATTAACATATATGTAGAGAAAAGTTATATCATATGGAGGCTTCCAGACTTGCAAAAATTGCTTCGTGTCAGTGCTTTACAAGTGATCGAAATTCTAGAACATAGTACCAGTGATGCCAAGGATTGGGCTTGTGTGAGAAAAGAGGCCTTTTCATCTGAGAACAATGAGTAAGTGTTTTGAATTATGGACTCAGTTCCTCTATTCTGCTCCAACCACCTATTTGTATCTGTTAGTTATTGTTGTTGTTAATTGTTGTTTTGTCACAAGCAATGATGGTATTTATTGTTATTATAACTCGTGTCCCTTGAATGACGGAATCAATTTTATGGTTGAGTGTCAATTTAGGGGTCTGCAGAATGTGATAGATCCATTGCATCCGGGTTTATTCAACTATTGGTATCATGTTTATCATGCATGTTTGAGTTGACATTTCTTTCTCTTTATAGGTACGGCCATTTGCTGGTTTCAGACTTTTCTGATACAGTTCCAACACTTCCACCTGAGAACTTGCAAAACTTCATGGTTGATCCAAGGATGAGGGAGCCTGAGCGAAATGGGGGACAAATTGCCAACCCACTTGATGGTGGCCCTGCTCCACGTGATGTTGCGAATCGCAATGCATTGGCTGTCTTGTTTGAATCCATGTTGCCATGGGTTAATTATGGGGGTAGAGGGGATGGAGGCAATGAGGAGAACCAAGTTAACGAACATGAGTGAGATGACGAATGAATTAGCAATGTGCTTACTTTAAAAGGTAGAAATCGGAGAAGATAACTGAGATCATTGGTCTGAAATGCAGATATTTTTGGTTCGGGTCAGCAAATGAATTGCTGCGGTTTGATGTGAATAGAAGAGCCAACCATTCTTAAAACATTACCGAGTATTGATGCATACCAATTCCCTTTGTACAACAGAAGTAGATTATTTTCCTCCGCCGAGAACAGATATCATGTTTGCACTAATAAAAGTTGAGGGAAATTGTAGCCTGCTTTTTAGTTAGTCATCTTGTAGAAGGCGAGGTATTCATTTGGAGTACTGGAAAAGCAGTAGCTCATAACGTTTAAAATATAAGTCGTTTTAATGGCAATAAACTCTGGGTTTTCTCTTTCTTTTCCTTTTTTAATTTTGCTGGACTGCCGTTTTAATGTCAGACCATAGCATCAGTTCTTGAACGAATCGCTCCTTTTGTTTTTCAAATCCGATTGATTATTAGGATGGCCATCCATGACAGGGCAGCTGCGTGATCACTAACTCATTACTTAGGAGTTAATTGTGGTTTTAAGTGTCAGATGACCTTCGTGGTCTTTTCTTCCCGCCAAGAGCTGGTCACGAAACAATGAGGTTCAGGCAGAGTCTAGCTGCATGCCTCTCTAATTCTGGGCTAAACACTGAGCCAGCTGAAAAGAATAATTAATTTTCAATGCAGAGCTCAAAAGTTATCACATTTAGATAATGTTAATTTTGATATGACGATATGCTTGACTTCAGTGCTGTAACTTGACAAGTCAACAAGAAAATATTTACAACTACATATGCATGCACATGCTGATGGTAAGCTCCGTGGCAGAATATAAGTTTGCAATGGGATTATCACGAAGATGGGAACTTTCTTTTTTCAGTATACTTCGATTTACACATCTTAGAAAGCATATACTACAGAGTAATTTTGTGGAAACCGCAAAGAAAATTGATATTACTAGGAAGTACCTACTTTAGTCCATGAAGTGTTGTTTCAGGTTCCTTGTCCAAGGGCATATCTTTCAGTCCCATTAATTTTATCTTCACAGTTTTCACACCTTCCCTAAAATCTTGATTTGATTCTTTTGGAATTGCAGACTTCAAATCAGCAGCTGCTGTTAGTGACTTGCCAAAGTTTAATGAGTTGGCCTTAGTTACAACTTTCCTTCGCTTGTACGTCAATGGCAGTAACTTTTTATCCTTAAATGCCTCCGAGACACTGGATTTACTCGATAGCTTCTCCGATTTTCTGATGCTGACATCACTCTCACCATTCTTTTGGTGTGAAGAAGAACCCATTAACGTTTCTTGCTTACCATTGCCAACATCTGAAATTGTGGGAACCACTTCTGGAATTCTTGGATGGATAGTGAGATGCTCTTCTTTTAAGGGTGTCATGTGCTGCTCCCCTCCCTGATATTGGATACGAAATGGGAATGATTCCAAGGATCTCAGGGAAGAGCCATTAAATTCTCTGCCCACATTTGCCCTCGGATTTTCACTACCAAAGGCATACGGCATTGCACCCACTGTATCCAAGGATGACTGGCATTCCTTATTCAGAAACCTTCCCATATCAACTCCAAACAATTTGTGTTTTCCTAAAACAGAATTGTCATCTAAAGATGAAGGTGTTTCCAGTTTCACTTTTCTTGTAAAGCTTTCCGGGTGATTACTGGTTACTCTAACACTTTCCTGTGGATCCATGAGAAACTGAGGTTGGTCCAGAGGAGAATAAACCCTGCTACCATCAGCCTTTTGCCTTAGAAATGGATATTCATGCAGGCTACCTGCATTCTGAAAGCATAGAGAAGCTGGTAAAGGAGAAAACTTAAAATCCCGTATGCCATGAGTCCCAGAAGGAAAGTTTGATTGCACTCCTGTTGGCACAATGTCTGATTGTTCCAGGTGAACTGAAGGAACTTTAGGTACTGTTTTCAACAGTCCTTTGGGCAATGATCGATAGTGTTCTGAGAAGTCAGCCACAACCATCTTTGAATTGTAATTATGGAATGAATCATTGCCGGATGCCTTCCTCTTTAGAACCCCCTTTGGTCTGCAGTATGGAGCTGCAAATTTTGGCCTGTTGGCAGACAGAAAGGGTGGTCTGTCCTTTGCTGAATTCTCACTCTCCACTAGCTTCGTTGCCTTCAATTCCAAGTTGACCTTCTCACTTAACAGATGATTGTCATCAGGAGATTCATTTAGATCAAGCATGTTGATGCTCTTTTGTTTTCTCCTGTTTTTCCAAGTGAAAATATTTTCCTCAATACCAGGACTCATTTCACGCTGATCCCATAACCTTCTCATGTCTATAAACTTTTGTATCATCCTGTCATGGTAAGCTCTAAGCGAATGATAATATTGCTTCCTTTGTAAAAACTGCAAGCCTTCTCTGAAGCAAGCCACCTTTGGAGGGTAGAATCCAGCTTTCAATTTTTTGAAGAATTTATCCAAAGGATTCCCGAAATATATTTCACTACCATCAAAAAGTTCCTTCATAGTCAAGCAAAACGTCTCTTGGTCCATGTCTGGAAGGTAAGCTGACAGATGGAACCTTTCTTCCTCTGTTAAACACAAATTCCATGTGTCTAGAGATAATATTTCCCTCAAATCTGGAAGATCATAGAGCTCATATGGTATGCAGCACCACTGGCCTTCCACCATGCCAAGCTCACAGTTCAATTCAGCAAGTTCACAATCATCTGAATCATTCCCTGAGTCTGCTCCCAGGACTGGGTTATCTCTCATCAGCTTGACTTCACCGTTGAAGACACAAGAAACTTTATCAGAACTTGAACTCCGATGGCAAATCTTCTGTATGCCCATTGATACAGAAAGTAGTGTGAAGACAATCCTTAAGTTACATGAACATATCGAATCCCAGATCTGAAACTTAATCACCAGAACTAATTAAGGTGCCTGAAGAGAAGATGACCACAGTCATCAAAATCAGCACAATTTAAATGAGAATTCCTTAGATTTTAAACCCCTTATGACAACACCAAAGAAACAATTCATCAAAACAAAAGCGAATGAATATTCTAAATTTAGGAGTTGAAAATGCAAGTAAATTGGTGTTCTCAGCCATTGAAAAAAAAAAGGTGGCTGAAAAAAATGCAAAAATTGATCAACCAGCTCCAAACGAAATGCCTAGAATTACTATTAGCGATGGCAATATGAACCATCTCGCGATACCTTCTACATTGCTTGCTGCTATAGTTGATATTTCAGTCCATGATTGCTGTACTAAAATCACATTCCTATATATTCTTATATATCCACAAACTCACAATACATGTACACAAGTAGATACTTCTTCACATCTCAATGTACAGTTCATCTCCAGCGTGTTACCAGATTTCATTGGCATGAATTCGGGTCCAACCCTGATCATTTGCAACACAAATTTTGGAAGACTCTAATCTTCAGAAACCGGCAAAGAAAGAAAAGATTAAAACCAAGTAACCAGAGAGAAAATGCCTCTGCTATATATATATAAACTTGCAAAAAAGGATGGATCAAACCCAACATTCAAATAGCAACCTTTCCAGCTAATTACCCAAAACCATCATCTGATCATGGTTCCGAAACCATAACAGAGACCAGATGAATGGAAAAAGAAAAATCACAGTGAGAGAGTAGAGAATCAAACCTTGGAAGGGAAAAACAGAGAAGAGGCGAAGCATATGAATTGGAGCTGAAAATGGGGGTTTTTCTCTTCTACAGTAGTTGAAAACAGAGACCAGAAGTGGGCAAGAGTGCCATTTTTTGGGGGGGGGATAGGAATTAGGATAGTAGCTTTACATCTTTCTCTTTCTCTCGTACCTGTCTGTGCCGAACTTATTCCTTCTTTTGGCTTTGGATTTTTTCTTTTTCTTTTTCGGCTTCTTGGCCCTTCTACTGTACCGCAGTGAGCTTGCAGAATACCATAACTATAATTATCTGAAACAGTAAAGTCACTCTGAAATTTTTAATAAATTAAATTGCTTTCGAATACTGCTAATTGCGAGTGGCTCGTAATAATGGTCAGAGGCCCAGGCCCACCCTGATGAGTGGCAATTTTAAGGGCGTGCTTTGTAATTAAAAACATTAAATGGTTAAATGTCGAATATGCATCGTATTTATTAAAAAAATAATTTATTTTTATTTTTATTTTTTATTGTGTTTAATGTGTAAGTGAGAAAATAAAAAAATATATTTTATTGTGTTTCTAAAACAAACTATTTTATCACAATTTTTATCAATGGTCTTATTGGCAATGATCTCTACATACCAACCAAAAAATCACCATTCAATTATTAGCAAACATAAAAAATTAGATATGTTACGCTTCATATAAGAAGGTGATGAAATTTTTTTTTTTATCTTTGTTACTTTCATAATTATATTAATTTCTTGTATTTTATGAAACTAAAATAACTTCATAAATTAAATTAAATTATAAAGTTTAATTCACAATCAACCTAAATAGTGAACGATGAAGTTAAAAAAAAATCAATTACAAAAAAAAAATCAAGTCAATTGAGTTAACTTGCTGAATTCGTAACTCAAGTAACGAGAATGAGATAATTTTATACAAAACAAACCGAGATAAATTATGATGCTCGATCTCTAATAAATCTAATATTAAATAATAAAATTAAAAAAAATAAATTAAAAGAAATATAAAGTATTATTCAATGCAAGGAGGGGAATAATGATTTTTCCTAGTCAATTAATTTTTGTTAACTATACGCTTAGCCTAGCTAGTCAATTGAGTAATATGTTGGCATGGAGTCTACTCATATCAAGTTTTATCTTGAATTAATTTAAATGTTGACATGATCAACTTAAATAAAACTCAGCTTAGATAATTTAAAAGAAAATTAAAAAAAAACAATATTGTTCCATCTAAAGAAACTTAGATGATAATATTTTAAAATTTACCCATTAAATCTACATCCGAATCTTAGAATCATGCTCTCAAGTCGTATAATCTTGGGATATTTTTTTCTCTCCTTTTCTTTCCCTCCATTTTTCTACGCTCCCTAATTGCACTTGAATGCTTTCTCACCACAATGCTTATCCAAACTGAATGCTTTTCTTGATCACATAAAATATGAACTCAATTAAAATAAATTTAAAATAAAATATGAACTCAATTAAAATTTTATCAATAAAATATTAATTTAGTGGTTAAGATATTGTTATATCTCTATAAGGATGAAAATACAAGTTTGATTATCAGAAAACACACTTATTAAAAACACACTTATTAAAAGAGACAGCTACAAATCCAAATAAAATTAGTCTTATACAAGATACCATATAAAAATAAAAAAAAATTAAAATAAATTTCGTACATGATTCCGTGTATAAATTCTCTCACACTTTCAACTTAAATACAATATCCCCACAAAATCAATGGAATCACTCAAATTCCATTCCATTCCACTCCACAACCAAAGCAAAAGGCATTTTATTTTGAAATCTGTTGAAATTGTCTTGCATGCATCAAACGATGTGAAGGCATCCTTTTAATAAAAAGAATATTAATCTCTGTAGATAAACAGGCTGCTCCGAAAATACCACCTTCGAATAAATAAATCGGCCGGTTTGGGCGGTTACCACGGGGAATAATTGCGGGGAGCTAAAATCGAAGTGACGTTTGGGCGGTGGAGGAAAAGTGAGTCTCCTGTCTTGCTGCCTTATAACTTGCACAACTCTGCAACCCCGACGCAATACAGTGAACCCCAATCTCCATCCTCAACACAACATGGACCACAATAACAACAATCCTTACCTACAGTTTGCGCCTGTTCCTCCCGCTACTAGTAATGGACATGGGACGAATGGCAACAGTGAGTCAGATCTTTTGACTTTTGAGCTCATGAGTGCCTTTCGTGGTGTTTGTTTTTAATTAGAATCCAAATTGTTAATTATCGCTCTACTTCTATCAGGATCGATGGGGAAGATATGTGATGCTCTGAATCGATGCGGGAAAAGGGTCGAAGTGGCCACTAGGAAAGCAGAAGTCTATGCTGATAACATCTGGCATCACTGTGAGTTGTTCTTTTCCCTTCCCTCTTCATGTTACCATCAATCAAGAGTCAGGACTAAGTAAATTCTTCTTGCCTGCCCTTAATATGCACAATCATTAAACTTAATGCCACTGCAATGTCGAGTGGAAAAACCTTGCATCGCCTCTTTTTACTTGGCTTATTGGGTTTATCTTTTCATCTTTAAGAAAATGAAGTCTCATAGAAAGGTGCCATCCAGCATTGCCTACGAACTTGCCTAGTATAAACATGTAAAAGTAGGAGAAAGTCCCTTTGGTCCCCCCTCCCCTATCTGCTTAAATTTAAACACTGTGACTGATTGGGGATCACCTTGATTCACCAGCTTTTTTAGTTATGATCAAATACAAACTGAACCAACAAAATGGCTTGTTTTTTATTGCAAAGTCGAAGATGCTTATCTGGCCTTTGTTGAGAAACCAAGGGAAGGAACACTCTTCTTGACCTTTTTATAATTATTTTCAAGTAAATTTGGGATCTATGAGAATGGATGGATGTGGAGGCATGTCTTCATAGAATGGATACGAGGAAAGACACAGGTTAATAGGGGAAAACAAATAAGGTATAAACAGACGGAATAGATTCATTGCCTTGGCTTTGAGAACCATTTCAGGAATACAAAAGCCAGATAATTATTATTCTCCTCTAAAGGATGTTTTACAACCTTGAGGAGTTCATTGTTTCCGGACTTCAAGAAGGGAAGTGATCTTTGTAGAACTGATGCGGTACAAAAGAGATCTAAGAGAATTAAAAGGGGAGAAAGAAACAAGCTGAGAAGTAGAAGAAAAGGAGATGAAAATGATAAGAGAAGAGAAGAGAAAAGAAAAGAGATAGGAGGAGGGAAAGTTTGCAACTACGTAAATTTTATCAATTCATCAAAAACTGTCTTCAAAATGTAAGAAGATTGCTTATGAATAGCAAACCCTACCTGATCAATAACTAGGTCAGAACCCCAAGAAAAATAAACTAAAGTCTAATATAGAATAACATCAAATCCAGTAACAAAACCCAAATAAAAGTCCAAATAAATTAAATCCAATAACATAGGCTAAAACCCAATCTCCTAATCAAAGAATGACGGGTTAGGTTACCCTCCATCATCAATGACCAAACACGGGTGTGAATTGTGTCTCGGGCCTATTGTCCCATCAAGAACATTGAGTTAATGATTTTTAGGAATGACACGAAGCACCCACTTTGTTTTGCGAGTTAAACCTGTACTTTTGGAAATTAGGAAGCCAATTTTTTGTTTTGGTTCTTTTGTTCATGTAATGCAAATTACTTATTTTTAATTCTCAAATATGGATGCGATCATTTAGTTTCACGTGTGTGATTTTGTGTTTTGAGAACAACAGTCAAGGTTAGTCCTAGTCTCACCGATGCGGCAATGGCAAGGATTTCTCAAGGGACAAAGGTACTCACTGAAGGAGGACATGATAAGGTATTCCAGCAGACATTTGAGGTCTTGCCTGGAGAGAAGTTCTTGAATGCATATGCTTGCTATATATCAACTTCCACAGGACCTGTCATTGGGACACTTTATATATCCTCCAAAAAGGTGGCCTTTTGCAGTGAGCATCCCTTCTGCTATTATTCTCCCACAGGACAGCAGCAATGGATGTATTACAAGGTTATAATCTTCTACTACATTTCTTGGCGATGCACTCGCCATCAATATCTCATTTCTGTTAATCTAAGCTGGATAACACATGCTTTTCAATGTTCTATTTCTTGAATAGAAAGTTTTTGAACAGTATTTAAACAAATTTTGCACTTTGCAATTAGAAATCATTACAAGTTTCATTGACCTGAAAGCGTGAAATGATTGATATGAACTCGTGCAATAACTATTTCTTTACAAGGCTTTATCTATTATCCTAGTTCTTTGAACCAGGCCCGTTTATTTGGTTACCTATTTCTAATAATTTTGCTTAAAACTTTTAGCAGGCAACTGATAAGTTTTCCTTTTACTTTCCAGATAGCATTTTCTGTTGTTTAACTCCCTCGATATATGTATATATAGGTCGTGGTGCAGCCTGATCGGTTGAGAGCAGTAAATCCTTCTTCAAACAGAATGAACCCTTCTGATAAGTACATCCAAGTTGTGACAACAGATGGTCATGAATTCTGGTTCATGGGGTTTATATCATACGACAAGGCACTGAAGCAATTATGTGAGACTTTACAGCAGTCTCGTGACTCTTCTGGGGTCCCTGTGGCACACAGTGCATGATCATGCTCCCTCCCGGCGGCATGCTTAACTTATGGAACAGAATATTGTGACGGTAATGTTTTATAAGTAGAATAATTTAGGTTGATCGTCAATGGACAATGAATGTTAAACAGGAATATTTGTGTAGACAATTTGCTTAGAAACCCACTGGTTACCTGATATATATATATATGCTGACTCTGAATGTATTGTTTCTTATGGTTTCTAACTTTCTTTGTCTAGAAGCTTATCCACCCAGCAATGCGCCTACGAAGAGGGAGAATTATCATGAACTGAGCGCTTTCTTTCCGTTTCCCTAGGTCTTTATGGAAAACATACTTTTATCTTGCAAGGCCAGCCTGAAATCAATTGAATTAACACAAACTATTGGCGTGTGTGGGTGTGGATATATTTGTTACACCCAAGGATAGAAAATTCTTTTTCTCATGTGGCCGCCAATTCTTGGCATGGATGATAAGTGGATTTAGATTCCTTTTGATATGACCTTTTATTTTAAATCATAATTTGAAGGTTGTTTTTATAAGTACTTTATGAGAAAAATGAATTTAAATTAAAAATATATTTAGTAAAAATGGCTTAAATAATTTTATTTTTAAGAAAAAATATGCTATGAGTTAGAATTCATAAGCTAGAAGTAAACAATATTATTTTAATGTATTTTTAAATGAAAAGTATTTTAAAAATAATTAATATTACAATATTAAACAGATTTTAAAGAGAAAATGCTTGCAAGTTAATATACTTCCAGGAAAAAAAATAGTAAAGGGAGGTATTGAATTTACAAATCTAAAAAAAAAATCCCTTTGAAAACATACCTTCTTAATATTATTTAAATAGCATGATTAATCTTATGGCTCCCCAGTTCATAAATACTCAATTCAATAAATGCAAAACAAGTCTAAACTTTCAATTTTATTTTTTTAAAAAAATTAACTAGCCTATTCCATCCTTGTGGTTCCACTTTATGAGGTTGTTTGGAAGCATATCTAATTATGTTTTTCAAAAATTTTAATTTTTTCTTAAATTAATTTTTTATATATATATTTTTTATCATTTTGATATACTAATATCAAAAATAATTTTTAAAAAATAAAAAATAATATTATTTTAATGTTTTTTAAAATAAAAAACACTTAAAAAAAATATTTATCGCTATCCTAAATATCTCATTAAGTTATGAAATATTTTTTTTTAATAAAGTCAAATAATCATTTTGTGTTGTATATATATCATAGTTATTAAATCCGGTTTGAGGGTTGATCCAGCCATGAGAGGGTTGACATAGTCATGGGGTCAGGTCTCGGATCAACCTAGAAAAAAATAAAAAAAAAATTTGAGATTTTAATATTCCACGTAAAGAAGTTAAAAAACATTTCATGTGAATGTAGGTTATACATAGCTGTTTCACATTGAAAAATTAAAAAATATTTCATGTTTATGTAGTATGTGTTTGTGTACATAGCTAAAAATTAAGAAATATTTCATATAAATTAAGGCTATATATATAGCAATACTACATGGGAAAATTGAAAAATATTCCACATATAGGCTATAAATATAATTAATTCACATGAAAAAATTAAAAAATATTTTAAAGGGATGTAAGTTATAAAAATAATACGAGGTCACAAGTTAATTTTATATGTTTTGGGATTGATTAAAAAAATATATAAAAAATAAAAATCAAGTTTTAAATTGGTTATACTGGGTCACCTGAGTTTTAACCATTTAAAACCTGTTTAAAATCCCTAAAGCACCTGGTCCGGATCAACCCGCCAGGCTGGTTTATATATATATATATATATATATATAAAATCAAAGATAGGATCAGGGTGGGATGTCCTCCGCAGTGAGCCATGAGGGTCATAACTGACAGTAACAGATGATGTCTCCATTATGATACGTGGGAAGCGAGAGCAAACCCAAAAAAGACAATGGGCTCTGCCATCACTGTTGACATAAGCCTGCACAAAAAGAAAAAGTCAAGAAAGTTTCCTTCCTTCTCCAGTTTGATTTACTTCCCTCACCTCCTTTCTTCTGTAGTGTAAACTCTCCCCTTTCCTCGTTTGTTACCTACTTCCTGGATATTTCGATTTTCTTCCCTTCTCCAGCAAGCAGGCAATGGCAAATCCTTTGTATTTTCCCACTCTTCTCTTACTCCTTGCTGCTATCTCTCAGGTAAATTGCTTTCCAGTTGCAATCTCTATCTATTTATTCTAAAAAAATCCGATCGTTACCTCTCAGTTTTTTGTGTTCTAGTGGAGAGATATCAATGCCTGTTCGAATTCCCCCCCCCCCCAAATCTGGCGGTTGATTTTGTAATCAAAATTTAATTGCATTTGTTCGGGTTTAATTCTATTCAATTAAAAATACGAGAGTACTCTAATTCGTTGTAATAAATAATTTAATATAATCACTAAATAAATCGCATGTAGCTAGAATAAAATTTAAGCTTGTAAAAAATAATAATAATAAACAAGCATATAAACACATGCAAAATTAAACTAATCAAGTCCTGTTTCTTAAACATGCCTGTAAAGAAAGCATTATATTAGTCAGATTATGTAGTCCATTTGTTGAAACATCTAGATGCAGATCACGTTGCTATAATTGCATACTTTGGCAGTTTTATTGTTCGTACGCAAATGGATTGATTGTAATCAGTGTCTTATAATTTCAAGAACACTACTACTAAACAAAATCCATGAACTAGGAAAACATTCTAAAATATCTCTCTACAAATAACTTGAACCTAGCTCTAGAATGACTAGATGAAAAAAAAGTAGAAACGTTGGGAAAAGCAGAGGAGAGAAGGCTGAAGAGCTACTGTTTTGTGTGTGCAGAACATCTTTCACTCAGCTCTTTTTTAAATTGATTTTTTTGAACTGAAACTAATGGAGAATTAATTCTCTTAATTACCCGTCATAAAAAAATAAAAACCTATAGTTTTGCCTTAAAATTAGATGTTTTTACTTTGAAAATAAAATTGTTTAGGTAGATGATGTTTATTCTTTAGATTGGCCAAAAAAAAAAATTCTTTATGGGTCTAAAATGCTCACATGTGACTTAACTTTTAAGCTCAAGATCCATTTGGTCTAGGGTTTTTTTCTCTTAAAAGCTCTAGTGCTTTACGGGTTAAATTTAAACTCTTCAACTTCATGCTAATAAAATATAAGAAAATCTTGCAATATTTCAATGCTAGATTGATAGTTCTTGGGTTTGCAAAACATGCTAATAAGAGTTTTTTTATATCAATTTCTTATTCACCCATAATTTGTTTTAATAAATGGTAGATGTTTGATTCCACTTTTAATTTGACTCAAATATAGCTATTAAATATGTTTTGAAATAAATTTATAACAGATTTAACTGCTTTTTAACACGTTAAAATCAGATGGATAATGACTTTGTTTCTGTATGCAAGTTCCTATATATTCTGTGGGTGGAAAGGTGATATTTTTGGAATATAGAGAAACTGTGAAGAAAATCTGTTAATAGCACAGATGGCTAAAGAAGCCAGGATTAGGCAATTAAAAAAAATACACGAAATTTTGATGTTTAGTTAATTGCACAGTAATCGGGGGTCTCTTTTCCTCGGCCAAACCTCGGATTGATTAGTTTCAGCTCTGTCATCTTTAACTGGGCAGTTTTAATCAGTCGTTTTTGCTGGAAGTGTTTTATTGCAACCCGCCATTTAAGTTAATAACAAAGTTATTGTTTTCTACTTTGAGTTTTTTTATTTTTTTATGGAGCTTTATTAGTACTTATGCAAAAACATCTTTAAAGTAGGAATTAATTCATAAATATGACCTTGTGAATACAAATCAGTAGGAGGTCGTTATGTCGGTCTGCTGGTCAGTCTTATCTTTAATTAATTTCCGTTCTTGGATTTTTTTTCCTATCTGTTTTGATTCTTGAATGGTTACTATTCTAAATTTGAAGTTATTGAATGTTATGTGGTCAACAGGCTACTGCGGAGGAACCAGTCTCCAAGCTCAAACTCAACTCTAGGATCCTTCAGGTATTTTATTTAGCAGATCCCCTCTTTTTTTGTATGAATTTGTTGCATTGCAAATTATTTATTTTTCTTCTTTCACTATGATTGTACAGGATTCAATAGTTCAAAAGGTCAATGAAAATCCCAAAGCTGGATGGGAAGCTACAATGAACCCTCAATTTTCCAATTATTCTGTGAGTGCTCGACTGGGCAGACCTTGTTCATTGGAGATTTAGAGACTGGGATTGTTTTAAGTACCTTTTTATGTTGTTTCATTAACTCATGTAGAGGCTGGCTCTAGTCTTTTATTCCATACAGCTAACATTTCCAGTTTCTTTGCTGCATAGGTTGGAGAATTTAAGTACCTTCTTGGAGTCAAACAAACACCCAGAAAGGAACTAAGAGGCGTTCCTCTTTTAAGGCATCCAAAATCCATGAAATTGCCAATAGAATTTGATGCGAGAACTGCTTGGCCACATTGTAGCACCATCGGAAGAATTCTAGGTCACTTTCTACCTGCTTGCATTGCATGGTTCTCTGTTTTTTTTTTTTTTAATTAATTTTCAAGGTCCTGATGCTTTTCTGCTTTGTTTGGCAAATCGTGGGTCGAATTTGAAATCATAGATCAGGTAAAAAAATTTGTTTTTATTTCTTTCTCAAGGATTTGTCTAAATAAACCTTGCCAGTTCTCAACACATTTCAATTTTGATAATCCAGGGTCACTGTGGATCCTGTTGGGCATTTGGTGCTGTTGAATCACTATCTGATCGTTTTTGCATCCATTATGGCATGGTAACTGAATCTTGTAATTCAAGTTGATTGTTTATATTTGAACAAAAGAAGTTGGCTATTTATGTTGTTCCAGTATAATCATATACGTCCTTTTATTGCAGAACCTCTCTCTATCTGTCAATGATCTCTTAGCTTGCTGTGGCTGGATGTGCGGCGCTGGTTGCGATGGTGGTAGTCCAATTGATGCATGGAGATACTTTGTCCAATCTGGTGTTGTCACTGAGGAGGTACAAGTTTCTGGCCTTTCCTATTACTTTGACCCTTGAGATCTCTCTTAGTTTAGATTGGTTACTGAGAAAATGAGAGACATTACATTTTGATCTTGCCCAATCTGTTCTACGATCATGATGTTCCTTAACAAAATTTTCATGTGGCAGTGTGATCCATACTTTGATGATATTGGCTGTTCTCACCCTGGTTGCGAACCAGGATTTCCTACTCCAAAGTGTGAGAGAAAGTGTGCTGATAAGAACAAACTCTGGGCGGAGTCAAAGCACTTCAGTGTTAATGCATATAGAATCGATTCTGACCCCCACAGTATTATGGCAGAAGTTTCTAGCAACGGACCAGTAGAGGTTGCCTTCACTGTTTATGAGGTAAAAACTTGGTTCATTCTCATTTGCTCACACTTGATGCACTGAGGTCTCTTGCAGTGTGTAACTACAGCTCGCTTATTAAGCTGAAGAAATTCTGAGCATTGCTTTTACAAGTAGGAATAACTTTGGTGGGAGTTTGCAAGCATTTTATCTATAAAATATGAATCTCTTTTTTAGTTGTACTTGCACTTTTCATTCATAAGGGACGAAAGTTGCCCATTATTAATCTATTGTAAAGTATTAATATAGATATTGCATGAAGATAAATGTGCCTGTGTAGTATAACTTGTTACTTAAAATAATTGAAATGGTCTGTTTACGATTCTACAGGATTTTGCTCATTATAAATCAGGAGTTTACAAGCACATAACAGGTGATGCCATGGGAGGCCATGCTGTTAAGCTTATCGGGTGGGGGACTTCTGAAGATGGGGAGGATTATTGGGTATGTGTTAATACTTGTCATTTTTTTTTAGATTTCATTGTAAGTAACTTCAATATGCCTAGCATATAAAAGCAGCGGCAAATTAGTAGGATATTTACCACCCGCCCATGATCGATTAAGTGTTAAAGCAATTGTCCAGAAAAATTAAAGACGTCAAGAATAAAAAGTCTTTTAATCTATGCCAAACTTTAGGGTTATTGTGCGGATGGAAGACACAAGACTTTTCATTAACTTCTCTTTTAGCTAGATTATGAATCCTTTATGTATAATCTAATTTTTTCACCTCCATCCGTCATAGATGTGATTGATCCACTACTATAGTCCCAATAGGTTCTAAGTCTTAATTATTACCTAGTTTAAAATCTACATGACATATCGGCCACCTTATGGATATTTTTCTTACATTCATGACCATTGTTTTTTCATGTTATTAACACAAGTATTACTCTTTGTTTCAGCTTCTTGCTAATCAGTGGAATAGAGGCTGGGGTGATGTAGGTTCTTTTGATCAGAATTTGCTCCGTGTTGAATTACTGTCGTAAAAGGTATTCTCAATTGCTGACATGCAATTTCATTTTGAATGACAGGATGGTTACTTTAAGATTAAAAGAGGAACAAATGAGTGCGGCATTGAAGAGGCTGTTGTTGCTGGTTTGCCTTCCACCAGGAACCTCGTTAGAGAAGTTGCCAGCATCGATGGCCATGAGCACGCTACGGCTTGATGGTGGATTATCGTATTCAAATGTGATGTAATTTATGTATAAACCGTGTTCTAGCGATAAATTATGCATGAAGAGAGTTATTGAATATGATCTCAGCTACATTAGGATGCTTTTGTTAAAAAGGATAAGATTGAATTTTAAAAAACAAATTCTAATATTAAGTTAATGTTTAAAAATTATAAGACCATTAATTCTCTATCCCCTTCGTTACCCTCCAAATGTGGAGAATCGAAGGATTGGTGGAATTGGGGATTGGAGAATGGCATCAGGAAACGAAAAGGAAGAAGGAATCACTATTCCCACAGCCTTTATCATTCTTTTTATTATTATTATTAATTATTCGATCTTAAGAATTCCTTAATGAAAAATATACATGCGCCTGCATACGCAACATGTAAGATTAAAAATTTATAAATAAAAAAATCTTCAAGGGTAACTCAACCGGTAAGATATTGGATTTGCTCCTGATTACAAGTTTGAGTTTCTTTAAAACTATTGGAGATTTACATGGTCGTTAACTTTAAGGCTCGTGAGATTAGTCGAGGTACGCAAAAGCTAACCCGAACACTCATGCTAATAAAAAAAAGTTATAAATAAAATGTATTTTTTGAAATATTTTTAGTATATTATAGTTTTTATTGATTATTTTATATCTTAAGAGTATAATAATAGAATTTAAATAAATATTATATAGTTGTTTTAAATATTTATAAATATAATTCAATAACCCATTACCAAATGTTGTTTTTATTTCATAACATAACACAATAGCAATATCCCAGTAATATCAAATAAACCTTTAATTTATTGTGTGTTCAAGAAGATAATATATCATTGATTTTTAAATAATAAATTTTGAAGGAAAATTATTTTGCTTTGCCGCGATAATTTAGAAGAAACACTCTTCAATTACATAAAAAAAAAAATGGATGGTGTGATTCTCATTATATAAATTATTGATCCCACTCCATGTTTATTATAGTTTTTATCAACATATAACATTACCCCGTCTTTAATATAACTAAGTATCTTATCTTGACATGACTAAATTTTATTGAAATATTACTTTAAATTATTCAAAATCAAATAATAAATAAGAAATATATAAAAAATAAAGTTTTAACAATTTCAATTGTTTTAGTATATACTAAACTATATCTTGAAATCTATATAATAATTTAAATTATTAGGTTAAGATAATTTTTTAATAAAATAATTTTATATATTTTTAAATAAAAAATAATGATCATCACCGATCAAAACACCAGGAGAGTAGCCTTTTCCAACAACGTACCCAAATAGCATGTCGAAGCTTGATTTTTAAACTAACTAGTTATTACCATCATTTTGCCGTAGGGGCACAAATCAGCTACCAGGATACTCACTCCTGAACATATCTTCTCCGGCGATTATAAACAAAGACCTCAACCGCTTTTCTTTTCTAGTCAGTGCGTTGTTGTCGGCGACTTTAATTTCTCTTGCCACACCGTGTCTACACCAAAAACCATGTGCATATTTTAATAGTCCTCCATTGATGTGATTTATCCAGCATGGACCCCGGTGGTTTGTCGCTCTATCTACTTTCTGGCAGACTGGGTTGGATTAGACCGGATTGAATTTGTGGTTTTCAATGTGGGGATATGGAAAAACCTGACCCATCAGTTCCTTCTCCTCAAAACAACACCTCCACACACACAGGATCTTTTTGAAAATCGAAAAATAACATATTTCAGTAAGAAAAACGTTGTGCTAAAATAACACATGTTATAAAAATATTTAAAAAATAACATGATTTTTATCATAATTACGAATCTAAATATTAATTTTGTAACATTTATTATTAAAAATATTGGTTTTATAACAGCCACTTTCAGGAATAAAGGTTGTTTATTCAAAAATTAAATGTGAATATCTTATATAAATTAATTAACATGTTAAAAAATCAACATAAAAATTTATAAAAATCCAAATGGTCATTGAATAAAAGGGAGAGATAAATCTGAAGTGGCATAAGAGAGAAATGAAAGAGTTAAAAAGATCTTGATGAGATAATTCTAACTGTATCATGAAAAACTATCAAACAATATTGTAATTGGTTGGTGGTTTTAATTTGGGTTAATTACCTTAATTCAAAACAAAATCATTAATTAATTACGATCTTATTTGATGGTTTTTTATGTTACAGTTAGAATCATCTCATGGAGATTTTTTTTAATGATATCAAATGTGTAAAAAATATAGTCTCGGCATACCCCCGACCACCTATTTTTTCTTTCTCGATTTCTCTCTCAGCTTATTTTCCTTTTATTCATTGACTATCGACTATCAAGTTTTATATCTTAACAATTAAAGTCTTTATAGAATTTTATGTTGATTTTTTAACATGAATTGCCGCCAGCCGTGCCTTCGCTGCAAGATCGGTGGGTTCTTCTTTTCTTGTTTAAAGAAGAAAACGATGCGAAGTGCTTTGTTGTTCCAAGACTGGATTATAATTCTTTTTTTTTTTCTAAATGTTGGTGAGGGGCTAATCAAATTCATATTGAATTATACAATGGAATTTCCCTGGGTTTACACGCAAAACAATTGGATTAGACTGGCATGTGATTAATTAGTGGTTGTTGGGGTTCCTTATGTGCATTTGACCCTTTTAATGACCGTGCTCATCCTTGACCCGTTTTTCGCGCCAATTAAATATAGTTAAAAAGTCTTTTTTTAAAAAAATAAAAAGACTGGAATAAAATAAAAAGTCTGATAATAAAATTAAAAAAAAAATCTTTCTTAATCTATAATTTTGTTTGTTTTGTTCTTTTTACACGTGCACTTTTGCACATGTGAATTCCAAATATTTTTTTTTATCTTCAACACTCCTGTCAGAATGTGTTAAGATGTTAAAATACCCTCGCACATATGGTAGTCTTAAAGGAGACAAACTTTTGTCAACTTGCTGGAGGTATAATCTCATAGATCAGACAGTTAGCCGTCCAAAATGGCGATGCAACTGTCCTTTTCTTGTTTATCAGAAGACTTGATGGAAATGTTCACAGGAAATTAACACACGTGCTCGATAGTCCAAAAAAACAACATGACACTAGTTATCGAGGGAAAAAAAGAAGTAAATTAACTCAGAGTAAGTGTTAATTACGTTGCCTTGACTGGCTATTTTCCATGCATGTTCTTGGGGAGTCCATGAAGTAGAAATAGCATTATCTTTGTACTTTATGTTTTAACTCTTTTTTTTTTTTTTTTTGAAGTAGAAATAGATTTTATAGCCACTAGTTTTCCATGATAATGTAATTACTCTCCTTGTGCAGCTTTTTTTTTTAATTTGAGGAAACTCCATCTCCGAAAAACATATTTTATGGATCTAGATGAACGAGTAAAACCCTGGTTATTTTAGATTCTTACAATAGATACATGTCATGACTTAAACTCGAGATCTACTGTATAAATCTAAGTTCTTTGTCATCACACTATGCCCCTGGAAACCTTGTGCAGCTTCTTGCTAATCAGTACTGGAGTAAAGGCTGGGGCGATGCAAGTTCCTGTCAAAATTCTCTCCATGTTAGACAAATAAACACAGTGTTTCTTCTCAGATGTTGATTCTTGAAGATTAGAAGAGGCTGTGGTTGCTGGTTTGCCCTCAACCAGGAATCTTGTTAGAGAGGTTGCGAGCACAGATGCTCTTGAGGATGCCTCGTCTTAATTGTTATATTTCAAAGTGCTGTATTTTATGTATCAATCACATTGGTTCTTGTGATAAAAAAAAGGGCTTGTGTGCTGTATACAAGGGACGAGACCAGGTATATGCATCCTTGTACGTAAACAGTTGTCTTTCTCAGCTGAAATTTGCTGTTTGTGTGAGAAGCAAACAGGGTGTAGATATTGTCGTGCTTAATATTTACTGATAATAACAGATTCACCTTCTTGGTGCATTTCACGCTGCAGCTTCTTACCTGCAACGGGTAAATCTGCTTTTTTCTAAAAGTTGATTGGGTAAATCTGCTTCGGCATGTTAATAATTAATAATAACTCAAGGAGGTTCGTGCTCTAGTGAAGAGGATAGGACGGCCCTGTGCATGCTCGAGAAGATTTCAGAATTTTAGATGTTAAAGAAGTCCAGCTTGTCATTTTCTTCACGAGTGTTACAGGAGATATATATATATATATAGAGTATAAGTGTAAAGAGAAATCAAAATTTGAGTTTGAATTTAAATATAATACAATCTGTAACTCTCTAGAATCAAATTTGCTCTTCTTCCATGGTATACTAATTGGTATCTGACAGTTGTGTCTTGGACCTAGTCTTCAACACGCCCTGCAATCTTAAGCAAAGGTGGCATATTTTTTAAGATTGGTCTTTCAAAAGATTAAACCTTCTTGCACTCAACGGTTTGCTAAACAGATCTACAAGATGGTCTTTACTGAAAATAAATTTAACTTTAAGACAATTACATAATCAATGAATTGTATATTTTTGTTATTCTTGACCTGATCTCGGACAATGTGAAAAACATTTTTTTTTTTTTTGTGCATGCATGAAATACTGGGTTAGAAGACAAACAGGTGTCACACCATAGCTCTGGAGAGTGCCCTATAAACCATCAAGTGGAAGCCCTTTTTTTTTCCCTTTCCTTAGACCGAGACGAATTCATCGAGAATCCAATGTGCAATTCATTTTGATGAGATGGATTCAGAGTGATCGGAAAAGCGGGAAAGAAATCCCTCTCTCTATTACTACGAATAAGATTTTGATCTTCTAAATTAAACTTAAACAAAGTAAGCATAAAGTTAGATTGGTTCACAAAGATTAATGAAGTACCCTGGGGTTGGCCATGATTGAAGAGTAAAATTAAATTGTAAAATGTTAGTTAACATAATATGTGTGTGAGGCTAGATTATTTGGGAGAAGGGCTAATAGTATGGATGAGACACCAATAGCAGGATCTTCGACATAAGAAGCTACATTGGCGGGAGAGGCATGCAGATGTTCTTCACCTTCACCAATCATAGGATATATAATTTTAAAATTCTAAAAGTCGCAATTTCTTTAAATTCATGTTGTTGAATTATTTTATTGCGAGATGGATAAAAGATAAAAATGAATAATTTTATTAGATTTGCTATCCAAAGAGGAGCTAGCGACATTAGTGTTTAGATGTATGTAATAATTTTATTAGACTAAATGTTCGAATAAAAGCTAGTGGTATCCGTGTTCAGATGACCTTGATAATTTTATTAGACTAGCTGTTCAAAAAGAAGATAGTAACATTTGTGTTCAGATGACTAGGATAATTTTATTAGGCTAGTTGTCCGAAGAGAGGCTAGTGACATCTGTGTTTGGATGACTAAGATAATTTTATTAGACTAACTGTCTGAAAAGGGGTTAATGACATATATGTTCGGATGATCAAGATAATCTTATTAGACTAATTGACCTAAATGAGTTTGTGGCAACAATATATTTGATTGACGGGATATTAAACTTGTTTAGAGTAAAAATGTACGAATAATTTATATATTTATTGTAAATGATGAAGTTAATACTATTTCTTAATGTTAATGTAATGAATGAAATGGTAATATCCATATACATATGCATATATGTGTTTTGTTCATATGGCTATTGTATTATAATTTAATATTATGAAATGATGTAATTGCAATGTTTTTCCCATTCTTAAGCCAACTAGTAGATTTCTATAATGCTATTTTTTATTATAAAAACAAGCTTTGTAATTTAAAGATGTTAAACGGTTATGTATTTTAATTTGAGAATTTCATTTTGGTTATGTAATCATGTTTTGAAAATTATGCACGTTAATATTTTGTCATCCATTGTAATTTTGTGCATCATTATCAAAATTTATATTAATTGAGATAAAATTCTAAAGATGACTGCGTTTTAAATATCAATGTTCTTTATTCATTTAATGAAATATGCTAAATAAAACTTTGATTAATTATATGTCAATTTTATTATTATATTTCATGAAAAACTAGTTGTGGATTATCCTTTAGTTGTGTTGATGAGAAAAAGATCCGGGATGATTGGACTTTGATTGTAATATTAGATTGCGATATATATAAAAGAAGTTGTTAATAACTTTGTACGTTTTCAATATAGAAAAAACTCTATTAAAATTCCAGTAGAATGAAAAATAAAATCACCCCTGCATTTTTGTCTTTACATAAATAACAATATTGTAGAAAAATATATTTTTAAAAGTTAGGGTTATTACAATAAGCTTACAGATTCCCTGTCATCATGATCCCTCCAATCCACATCTATAAAACCATGAAGCGAAAGTATTGCTCTTTTGCTAATATATAATCCATCCGAAACAAAAAAATGTAAGATAACATGAAATTTGCTTAACTGACCTCCAATGGCAAACACACGGCTTATGCATAAATATGCTCTCACCTTGTCTACAACAAATGTGAGATCAAGTCTAGTGAAGGGGAGATATTGTAACCCTCCAATAATATTTGCCAGGCTTAGCTTTGTCCATAGAACTTCGTTCAAGAAGATCAACAATACATAGATGCCGTGTCAACAATAAACCATCTAACCATCTAGGTGGTGGCCCAGTGGTAAAAGTTTGGGACTAAGAGGTTTGTTCCCTCTGTGGTCTCAGGTTCGAGCCCTGTGGTTGCTCATATGATAGCCACTGGAGACTTACATGGTCGTTAACTTCAGGACCCGTGAGATTAGTCGAGGTGCGCACAAGCTGACCTGGACACCTATGTTGCTACCCAATTTTTGACCCGTGTTTTGATAAATTTTCAGAAAAAATTCAAAAATAGTGAAAAATATTGAAAATCCAAAAAATGCGTTTTTAATACATTTGCATCGTTTTTAGCATTTTTAGCATCGTCTCAAAAGAATTTAAATTTTCAAAGATATTTGGAACGCGTTCGACTTTTAACGTGTTATTTTTAAAAATCACCGATTTTCCTCACTCGAGACGATGTTGATAAGAAAAATCCAAAACAATAAGAAAAAATCAAAATTTACAAAAAAAAAAGTTGAGGGACCAATTTTGAGGCCCTAGCAATATTTTTGTCTATAAATACTGGTCTTCAACACACATAAGGAGAGGGTAATTTTGCAAAAATAGAAAAAACCAAAAAAAACCCTAAACCACACAAACCCTAAAAACCATACTTCTTTCTCCTCCCTACCCGGGCAGCCGCTCACAGCCCCTGTAAAAAAAATACAGAGAGAACAGGGGCGGCCGGAAGCCTCCTTTTCCCTGCTCACAAAGGCCGCCCGCCCCCCGCTTCACTTTCAAACCCCATTTCCAATCATCTTCTCCAAGCCGCCGCTCCCTTGGAAAACAAAACCATCACCGAACACCCTCCTCCCTTGCTCTAAAACAAGAGAAACACAGCCAGCCAACCCTCTGCCACTCTCTCAGTCACCCCCCTCATTTTCTTCTCCCAGCCGGCGACCCCCAGCCTTTACAAAAGAGGAAAGCCACGGCTGGTCCCCCCTCTCCACTGTCATCTCCCACACCGGAAAAGCTCCCCTCCGCCAGCAGCAGCAGCGCCGTCCACCACAGCAACGCCGTCCACACTGAAGATCTAGCGGCCGACAGATCTTCCCTCAACAGTAACGACCCAGATCGTCCACCAGCGAAGCATTCCGATCAGCAAGCCGCCACCTCCTCCGCGCCAGGTAAGTTCTTCTTCCCCTCCATTGTTTGCATTTTTTGTTGGTTCGTTCCTGCATGCAAATTAGCGTTCTGCATGCAGGAGGGGAGGGGGAAAAATAATTCCCCCTCCCCCCACGTCAGATATGTCGCTGGGCCAGGCTGATTCTGGCCCAACATTTGTTTTTTTCTTCTATGGGCCAGTCCGGTTCTGGCCCAGCTATATTGCCATCTGGGCCGGATCTGGCCCAGATTAAAAAGGAGAGTTTGTTGGGCCGAGACCGACCCAATCCATTTTGGACCGAGTCTGGCCCAACCCTTTTGGGGCTGCGTCCGGCCCAGTTAGTTGGGTTGGGCCGGCCCAGCCCAGCCCACATAATATTTTATATTATTTATTATATTGTTTTATATTATTTATATATATATGGATATATATCAAAAAAAAAATTAAAGAAATATTCTGAAAAATCCTTGAAAAATATTGTTGATTTTCCTGCATATTTTTATCAAAATTGCCTAATAGTGGTTTGTATTTTTATACCGTAAAGATACAAATCTAGTGTTAAAATACCCGGTTTTCGTCAAAAACATTAAAATACCCGTTTTTTTCGTCAAAAAAAAAATACATAAAAAAAAATGTTTTTGGTTTTAATGCATACGGCCTAGTTTCTCCAAAATAAAAAAAAATAAAAAAAAAGCATCACATCATATTTTCCTACAACAAAAGAAATTTCAAGAAATATATATATTAGCATGCACTTTGGCTTTAATAACAAGTTTATTAGAACCACGAGAACTAGGCCAATATTTCAAAAATTCTAAAAAAATCCTTTTGTCTTCCTTTAAGTATTCGGAATTACGAATTTATACGTAAAACGTATTCCTGATATTAAAAATATAGTTTTTATATAGACGTTAGATTGGTTACGATTTTACCCGATAAGATAAGGACCTCCTTATTGAGGAGGACTTTTCTTGAGCCGTAAATAGATCAACAATTGAAATAGGATAACATCTTAGTTTTTTTATCAGACAATCAAACAATGTAGCTTACCTTAGGTAAGACGTATTTGGGGTGCTAATACCTTCCCTTTACGCAACCAGTCCCCGTACCCGATCTCTGAGACCAGTTAGGGTTCCTAGTGACCAAAATACTAGGTGACGACTCCCATTCCATTTTCTACCAATAAACGACAAGAATTTCTTGTCTCCCTATATTTGCCAAATAGGTTTACATTTTAGATTTGAAGTGGAATATTCGCCGCGACGCCGCACCCGTGCGTCAACCTACGTTAAACTAAAAAAGAAAAAAACAATAAACCATCAGCATAAAAAATGACTTCAACACCCCCAAAAAAACTTAGAGGCCCAGGATCTTTCACTGCAAAACTTGAATTGAGCTTGTGTATTAAGTGATTAATAACGGCTGAGCTTGGTCCTGCAATAATGACGTCGTTAACATAGATAAAATATATAAAATGATAGAGGAAATGTGATAATATAGAGAGATGTATCAAGTTTTCTATCATGAAAACCAAGAGCCTTGAGTTTTTATGTAAGCCTAGAAAACCAGGCATGAGGTGCCTGCTGTAAGCCGTGAATAGATTTTTTGAGAAGGCAAAGATTATTGAGATATTGAGGATGTTGAAAACAGGCCGAACCATGTATACCTTTTATTGTAAGGTTATGAAATAATGTATTTTTTTATCAATAGATTGTTTTTCCTTTATTATTGAGAGTAAATTTAATTAAATAAATATTTTATTAACCCATAATTAAAAAAACCCTACTCACAAGCATTATAGATTTTATAATATCATCAAATTGATATAACAAATATACTAAAAAACATGAGAGATTCACTGTAGTTCACCTTATATTTTTTTTTATTAACCACTATAGTGTTGTGATCATTTTGTCATTGCCATAAAAAAATAAATGACTTTGGATCGAGGGTATTTTAATATTTTTCATAGGGTTTATAAGTCATTAATAATTTGTTTTAGGATATTTTTGTCATTTCAATGTTTTTATAAATAGTAAAGCAACCAAAATATTCCTAGGAGAAAACGGGTAGGGATATTTAGATATTTTTTATTCTTTACACATAAATTTAGATTTTTTTACCTTGGTTTTTTTTTTTTATTAATTGTGAGTTTGGTAGAAGATAATTATATAATTTATTATTAAAATAATAATTTTTTATTTAAAAAGTTGATGGTGTGTATATCACGCCCCAATTCATTGAAATCATCACACGCTTCGAGTGATTCGAGTGATGTGTGCAACTATTTCTTGTTGTTAAAAATAAAATGTTCACTAGCCGTCTCAAATTATACTTTTTCATTTTTTATATCATAGATGACGTGTGCATTCTAAATATGACAGGTGAATTGCATGTAACCTTTTCTTCCTTCATTTCTTTTTATTACCCTCATAAATACACTATGATCCTTATTTTTCTTGTTATTTTCAGTACTGAACGTTATTTATTTTGGTTTAAAATATAGTCTAGGTCGCGGCAAAGCTAGGCTACAGAGGTTAGTAAATACCTTTTGTTTGAACCTGGTAACGCTGTTTAGAGGACCCCATCACCGTACTAACCATCAACAAAAGAAACAAGAGTCAAACATTGAGCAAAAATACCATCTCAGAAGATAACGACAAACAACGTGTGACATTGCACTGCACAATTTCGTCGCTGTTATATTTGGTTAATTAATTTGATATGACTCAACCCCTGTTCATCCAGTGACTCAGACTCCATTTCTTTTTACACTTTTATGCACGTCATCGTGTTAAATGCTTGATGATGTTTTCGGTAAATTGACGCCAGGTCATCATTGTTGCTACCTGGCCATGTCACACGAGCCAGTCAGGCTCTATCGGGAAGATGTTTAATTCTTCCCTTTCTCAAAGTAGAATCTTCATTTCATTTCTGAGAGTTGAATTTTGAATTTAGGATGTTTTTTAAAATATTTTTTATTTAAAAATATATTAAAATAATATTATTTTTATTTTTTTAAAATTATTTTTAATATCAGTACATTAAAATGAAATAAAAATACAAAAAATATTAATTTTAAAGAAAAGAAATAAAAAAAATTTAAATTTTTTTAAAAATATTTTTGAAACGCAAAATAAATACTATTTTCACGATTTTGAAAAACAAAATAAAATAAATGACTGGAAAATGTATATTTGCATTAATTATTGGAAAAAAGAATCTCTTAATTTGTTGTTTAAGAATTAAGATCCTCTCCTACTATTAAAAAAAAAGAAAATAGAAAATGAATAGTTAGAATTTAGAGTACAGGAAATCTAATTTATTTTGGGTGATTGAGAACGTAATAAAAATTAATTTTTTATTTAAAAATATATTAAAATAATATTTTTTTATTTTTTAAACATTATTTTCAACAATACATCAAAATAATTCAAACGGCAGTTGGTGCTGAGCTGGGCCATGGCATTACGATGGATATGCTGTCACTTTCTTTCTGTCTGAGTTCCCACATTATTTTTTTCAGAAAGCAATTTATTTGACTTTTTTTTTTATATATATATCCATAAAATAAACACAGAGATAAAGAAGAATTCCAAGGGGCGGGGACGCACAGGATGATCCGAAAATCCAAATGAGAGTTGGGTGGCGACATGTGATGAACTGTTTGGCATCCCGCTAACCAATGGAAAAGAATATCCTGTGTAGGCACCTTTTCTATCTAGCAAATCGCAAAAAAGATTATATATATATATATATATATATAAAAAAAAAGATTTCCAAGCATCAAAATAATACACGCCTTTCACGTTGACGTTGCCTGCTGCCGCGGAGGATGAAAATTTAGACCCGAGGGAGTCCACCTTTTTACCGGTCAGTCACTTGTCCCACCAGACCACACAACAAGAAAGCAAGCAAAATGAAAGGGATAAAGATAGTCCACCTCATTTGTGGCACTGAGGCATAACTGCTCCACCTGAGTATTTTCTGTTGTCGTCGTCGTCGTCGTCGTCGTCTTGCTTGTTTGCTTGTATACAATAAATAATTTGTGTTTAATTTCTCTATAAAATATTTTATTTATCTACCCATCCCTATCTCTTTATAACTCCTCCCCTTGCTTTTCTTCTCCTTCAAACTTGCTTCCAAGCCTCTCTTCTGTATAATTCTCCTGTTCTTTCCGCTCTATAAATTCAGGTGCCGGGTGGGAGCACTAGCGTGATATTGTTGTAGCGTGGCGAGGGCATTTTGGACCGGTTTTGGCATTTTAAATTATTTTAAAGCTTGGAGTGGATTGAGAGAATAAATAGTGAGCAAGAAAGAGTTGGGAGAAGGGTGACAGGCAGCGCAGAATTAAAATTAAAATCAAGAAAAAAAAGGAAAAAGGAGGCATGTCGAATGCGGTGGTAGAAAAAGAGCCAGAGCAGGTGATGAAACTGAGAGGTGGATCAGTACTGGGAAAGAAGACCATTCTTAAAAGCGACCATTTCCCTGGCTGTCAAAATAAGCGCTTAACTCCTCAAATCGACGGCGCTCCTAATTACCGTCAGGTTCTCTCTCTCTTTCCATTTTTCTTCTCAGCAGTTTCCTTTTCCCTTTCTTTTCTTTTTTGATTAAAGCATTTGAAATCCCCCGATTTAGATGCATACCAGCCTTTTCTTTTTTCAGATTAGGGATTTTTTCCCCTTCGCCGGAAACAAAGAAACTGAAATCATGTTCCCGCTTTATCTTTTTGCCTGTAGAATTAGAAGTTGACCATGACCATTTTTAAGAGCCTCATTTGTCTTATTCTGCTTCTAATCTTGTAAACGAAAAAAAAAAAAGTCAATGGCCAAAAGCATTGATCACTGTAAATTAATAATTATTAAACTAATGAATTGTCATTAATTGCATCTTATTTACTTATTATTATTATTCACTTATTTGTGGTGGCTTTGATAGGCGGATTCGTTACCTGTTCACGGTGTTGCGATTCCAACAATCGAAGGATGTCGTAATGTTATTAAGCACATAAGAGGTCGGAAAGACGGGAAGCAAGCACAAGTTTTATGGTTTAACCTTCGTGAAGAACCGGTAAAGCTTTCGCCAAAATGCAGCTTCTTCTTGTTTTTTCCTCCCCATTCTTCGTGCTGTGCTTAATTGACTTTTCGGTAATCTTTATAAATTAGTGCAATGGACTATAATGTATTCTTTTCTTTTCCCTTTTTAATTAAACAAAATGCCAGTGGAAGCAACATAATTATTAAAATCATGTCAAACTTCATGTCAATAAATGTTAATGTGTTTCAGTGCACCTTCTGTTTTGCCTTCCTTAACTCCAGGGACGTCCCCTATGTTTTTTCATGGAGCATAGAATTTTTCCTTTGATCGGCTAGAGTATATTGTCAATAACTGTTGGATGTTTCTACGTTCCCCCCCCTTTTTTTATTGAAACAGTTGGTGTATATTAATGGGCGTCCCTTTGTCCTGCGCGATGTGGAGAGGCCTTTCTCCAACCTTGAATATACGGTATGCTACATATACATGATTTTTCTCCTTAATGCTTTTACCTTAATCTGCTATATCTTTCTTACAAACTTGTATCTCATGTTTACCTTCTAAATTTCCGCATTTTAGCCTAGAATTTATGTGCTTACTCATAGTCTTAACACTAAAATGGTTCCCTTGGTGATATAAATGCAAGAATTTGCTCAGCTTAAAATAAATTCTCTCTAACATCCAGGATGAGTTGATTTAATTCAATGTCTTTTACGGAATCTCTCATTCATTTTTTATTTTTGGTTTATATGTTCGCTCAAACAGATCATAGCCTATGCATACTAACTTCTGTATGCGTACATGCACATGGTTGACAACAGCAGTCATGCAAACAAGTAGTGGATTGTATTTGCGGTTTCAACTTGATACTGACCTTCTGTGTTCAAATAGGGAATAAACAGGTCTAGGGTTGAAGAAATGGAGGCTCGGTTGAAAGAGGATATTCTGATGGAAGCTGCAAGGTGTTTCCTATGGTTCAATACTGCGTTATCGTTGTTTTTATTTTTATTTTTATGTTACTTTGTGTTTACCTTTGGTTACTCTCCCTCTGAATATGTTTGCACATTTGATTTACAGATATGGAAATAAGATACTTGTTACAGATGAACTGCCAGATGGTCAGATGGTGGACCAATGGGAACCAGTGTCATGTGATTCTGTGAAGACACCACTTGAGGCATAACCATGGAACTCATTCTGCTTGTGAAATAACTAAACAAAGTTAATCTACTGATTTTATAACTTTTTGTTGCAACTTTATTCTATTGTGAAGGTGTATGAAGATTTGCAAGAAGAAGGATATCTGTATGATTACGAACGTGTTCCTGTAACAGATGAAAAGTCACCAGAGGAGCAGGATTTTGATACTTTAGTGAGTTTCACACCTTTTTTTTTGGTGATAAATCAACTAAACAAATAATTATTTAGTTACGTTAGCTGTCCCTTTGACTAATTAATTATTTGTTTGCAGAGGAATTTTGCTTACATCTTATTTTATCTAATGCACTTATAGAGTACCAGTAACTTAGGCACCGTTTCTACAACCTTGTTGAATTCTAGTGCATAACTTGAAAATGGCAATTTCAAGCTCTACCTTTCTTTGCCTAATCTAGAATGACTGTTCAAGGACTGCTTGTTATTTGTAAGTGCAAGGTTGTATTTTATATCCATTAACATATAAAAAACTTCATTACCTTCTAGTATGTGATAGTTCTTCTTAACTATAATCATCATAGGAGCAAAGATATCAGATGCCCAACATTTTAGGTATACCGAAAATTTCACTAGATATCCAAGTGAAGACTTGAATCCATGACCTCTCCATACCTTAGTCCAAGTCTTAACCACGTGTGCTAGCACACAAGAGTTTCTTTGTTGTCTTCTTGAACACCAGAATTTCTCTTGATGACAATTCTACATATCCTGAGGCCGTAAACTAAACCAGAATCTATCAGAAACGGGATTCCAATTTGGAAATGAAGCCTTTTTCCACAACTCCATGCTTACTGACAAATTAATCCGGTACCCTCAACCTTTAATGAGCACATGGAAGAAGATATCATAGTCAGAGCAGTGGAATTTAGAATCCCTGGTGTCAATACCAATTTTTGAAGACAAATGAGAAAATATTTTTTGCAAATGATATGCTGCAAAATTCTGTTTTTTTTTAGATGCAATGATGCATGTTCTTGTTCCAACCATGAATCATGGAAGCACACCTCTGCGACAAACATGACCAGTCACAGTTTCAGATATTTGTTTGAGTACGATCAGTATTCAGTTTTTCTAAAGGACACTTGCCTACTTTATTTCAGGTCGATAGAATTTATCAGACAGACTTGAATGCAGATATAATATTTAACTGTCAAATGGGGCGTGGAAGGACCACAACTGGTATGGTGATAGCAACTTTGGTATTCCTCAATCGGATTGGAGATTCTGGTAACATTCTCTCTTTCTCTAACTACTCTTGTACTCTAGTGAATATGCCAGCAGTCATCATTCTTGTCAACATAATTTAAGCCAACTTTGAATCTTGCATGTTACCTCAGTTTCTTGATCTTTGTTGTCTGGCTGAATTTCAGTTTTTCAAGATGAGTTTTTTATTATTCATTCTCCATCTTCTAGTTGTTTATCAACCGTTTCACTCTTTTTTATTGAAAATGTTTCTCTAATTTTCTTTTTATTCCATATACTTCCATGTTAGGGTGGTCATTGTGGAGAGGATTAGTCAATTGTAATATTTGTTTTTGTTTTTTTTTGTTTTGGGAAAAGGCTGGAGATTCCATAACCTTAATTTTCCTGTTCATTAGTATCATATCAAATCAATCTAAAAAGTCGGCAAAATCCAGATCCTTCTTTTACCTGATGTAAGTGTGTAAGGAGATGGAGAAACTTGTTCAAAGCTATTAGCCTTAGCTTCCCCCTCATAATCTATTCCAACAGAACTTGTAAACCTGACCTATTTTTGTTAATTCTGCTTGCATTGATGTGGAGGATTGATTTGCAGGAGCTGTTGGAGCACAGATCTGTTGCTTTTTACGACAGTTCCAAATTCCAAACCAACCACAGACTTGGACAATGCATATACTCCCTCCATTCCATAGCATATGATTCAAATAAGGATAAAAATGTGGCTGATTTTTATATATTAAGTATTAAAATTCCCTCAGCTTATTATTATTTTTTTAAAATCTTTTATTACTTGCATGCCGAGTTCATTTTTTTGGTTTTAAAAAATAAATTAAAATTTTATCATTTTTCAATAAAATGATAAGAGATATATTGTGGGATGAAGGGTTTAATTGGTTATGAACAAATATCTAATGTTCCTGAAGAAAAACAGAGCACTTGCTTCAATGCTGTTAAAATTATTCTAATGGCACATCTAGAATACTCTTCCTAGGTGCTACTATGAAGCAATGAAAAATTTGAGCCCTCATTTAAAGAAGAGCAAATTTAGGGCAGATTTTGTGTATTATCACAAGGAATGGTGCAAAGGGATCCATATAGCTGACCCCAACTAGTTTGGGATTGAGACTTGGTGCATGTATATGTAGAAGAGCATATTGTTTTGTCATTCACATGTCATCTCCTGGAGATTCTATCTCCATATTCTATGAGATCTTCTTTACTTAAAATATGGAGCAAATTGGCTTATCACTGCGCAAACTAAGTCTTTACCACAATATGAGTGTGTAGGTTTCATGTCCACCTCCCCACTTCCCACAAATGCATATATTCAAAGATGAGGCTACTTTTTAAATTTTTCTCTTAAAAGAATATTATTTATGCTCTACTGGCCATGTTAGGATTTAGCTTAGAAACTGCCAAGAGCAGTGTGCTAGCATAGATAACAAATTGATTGACAATCTAGGGTGGTGGACTGTAACTTGAAATGATACACCCAAAAGGACCTTGATTTAAAGTTATCTATTATCTACTATTTTAAATTACTACCCAGTCCAAGATCAGGTTGCAATCTGGAAAATAGCTTGTGAATTTTCAGATTTGGTGTAAATAATGAGAGAATAATGCATATGTGATGAGAAACCACCGAATATGTGAAGTCCTGCTTGAACAGATACACAGATGGGTTCAAAAACCTTGTTGATATTATTTGCTTTCTAAAATGAATTTGAATTATAATTTTTATTGTAATTGATTTTGTTGAGAGGAGTGCAGGTTGAATGTTTTAATTATGATAGTTGCTGATGTCTTTGTCATCATGTTACGTGAAAATAGGTATTCAGAGAACCAATTCAGTAGGGAGAATTTTTGACTTTGGTTTGAATGTCAATGAAAATTTGCCAAACTCAGAGGATGCGCTTCGCAGAGGAGAATATGCAGTCGTAAGAAGTTTGATCCGGGTTTTAGAGGTAGTTAATGTTAACTTTAATTGATTTTTTTTTCCTTGCTTTTGATATTTATTTATTTATTTATTTTAGAAGCACTTGGCATATTTTGGAAATTTCATTAATCAGTGACATGCGTTTAGGGTGGTGTTGAAGGGAAAAAACAAGTGGATAAAGTCATTGACAAGTGTGCCTCCATGCAGGTATGGGTCTATAATTTATCTTAATCTAGTAAGGTATAGATATGTAAGAAGAATGGAATTGTTTCTTCTGTGTTTCATTTTAGATTTCACCTAAATGAATGAAGTGTCTGGACTACAGAACTTACGGGAAGCAATTGCCAATTATCGCAATAGTATTCTTCGTCAACCTGATGAGATGAAGCGAGAGGCATCACTTTCATTTTTTGTGGAATACTTGGAAAGATATTACTTCCTCATATGTTTTGCTGTGTATATTCACTCAGAGAGAGTTGCCCTCCGATCTAGTTCCTTTGTTCATAGCAGTTTTGCAGACTGGATGCGAGCACGACCAGAACTTTATAGCATTATTCGTAGGTAAAGACACGTGGTGATGGTGCTGGTTTGTTTATGGAAATATCCAGACTTGTATCCTATTTTTACTAACATATCAAACTGAAAGAGTGAAGTTTGTGATTTGTGTGTACAAATACTGGCAGTTCTGTTGGCTTTCCATTTCATTAAACTGTTGGACGCTTCAATCTCTTTCCCGTGATAAGGTGTTTTCTACAGATACAAACTTAGGAAATTTAATGTGCCTGGTAGTTGTGTTCTAGTGATTGAATTCCCCCCCAAAAGCTAATTGTGAGATATCATCGTGCCTTGGTTAATTTCTGGGACTGTTTATTTGTCACACCTCGGCACATTGTCTATGGATATTTTGTTTTGATGTTAAAAATTTCATCCCAATCACACAATTACTAGGCTATTATTTTTGTAAAACCTTAAATTAAGAAACTTATGTTGGACACTTGGAAACTAAATGCATAACCATCAAAGTCATCTGGCACTTGTATGGACAGTTAAAAGACTGAATGAATCCTTAATTGAAAGATATCTGGTTCCTAGCCCATTTCTGGAAACATGTTTATTATTATATTTGTTACAGTATATAGAATCATCAAGAAGTAAGCAAATTCAATCTTGTCAAACACCATAACTTTGGCACGCACTTACATTCCAAGTCCAGATTTTTGTATATTTATGTCAACCACTTATCTCCAATTAGAATGCAACCTCATATATATCAATATGTGTCAGCAACTGCAGATCACGTGGAACTTATTTTGCTTCAACCATCCTTGTTGCAGGTTGCTCAGGAGAGACCCAATGGGTGCCCTTGGGTATGCGAGTCTGAAGCCATCTCTAATGAAGATTGCTGAATCTGCTGATGGCCGACCTCATGAGATGGATGTGGTTGCAGCCTTGAGAAACGGGGAGGTGCTCGGAAGTCAGACTGTTCTAAAAAGTGACCACTGTCCTGGCTGTCAAAACCCTGGTTTACCGGAGAGAGTGGATGGTGCACCTAATTTCAGAGAAGTTCCTGGCTTTCCAGTTTATGGAGTTGCAAATCCAACCATTGATGGTATTCTTTCTGTCATTCGAAGGATTGGCAGCTCTAAAGGAGGTCGCCCAGTTTTTTGGCATAATATGAGAGAAGAACCTGTCATCTACATAAATGGAAAGCCATTTGTGCTCCGCGAGGTTGAAAGACCATATAAAAACATGCTGGAATACTCGGTAAGTATTTTTTACCTCCCCACAACTACCAACTCGTCAGCTTCATTGTGCACGCAGCAGAAGTTGACCCAACCACTTTGGTTACTAATTCTTCCATTTGGCAGAATAACTGTCATTTGGATCATTAGCATTATGGTGCATAAATGGAATTTATCTGAATAGAAAAACCATCCAAGCGTGTTTGAAAACTGGAGTGGGTTTATCATGCTGTGATGCAAGTTGATAATTTGATTCATGATGAATTAACGACAACCTTGATATTGTCCTATCCTGGTTGCATGTCCTTGCATATCTAATTCATAGAAACCAATATCGTATTTAACCTTGTCATTTTTTTTATTCTTTATTATTAGATCTTTTGTTAAAAAAATTTTTCCTTTCCTTAAGATGTACATGTTACTTAGCTCTATTTTCTGGATGGATAGCACACTCATGTCATAAGTAATTTCATTGAGCCTGGCAGACATAATCTTGCCTCCCACTCATCTGTGAGGCTCCCTAATGGGAATCGCATGAATTTATCAAGGTGGAGCTTTGGTCCAGGGACCTGAACAATTGCTATAAAAACAATTATTAGAATGGAGAAAAAGCTTTTACAAACTGTTAACATTTCATGACTTCTGCTTAGATATCAAAATCTACTAAATTGTGTTCATATTATGGGTGCATAGGAATTGTGCCTGACATATATAGGGAGCTTTTCTAGAACACTGATGCCTCCTCACATGGGCTATATTCCATTTTGAAGTGTACCAATTTTTTGTGTTACCTTTGCTCAATTTCCTTTTCCCAGTTTTCTTCACCATGGTTGCTGAAGTTGAGATTATAATGACTGCATTCAGGGAATTGGTCGTGAGAGAGTGGAGAGGATGGAAGCTCGACTGAAAGAAGATATCTTGCGAGAAGCTGAACGCTATGGAGGTGCTATAATGGTCATTCATGAAACAAATGATGGCCAAATTTTTGATGCTTGGGAGCATGTAAATTCTGATTCTATTAAGACACCACTTGAGGTGTTCAAAGGCTTAGTTACTGATGGTTTTCCCATTAAGTATGCTCGTGTGCCAATCACTGATGGTAAAGCTCCTAAAAGTTCTGATTTTGACACATTGGCAATAAATATTGCTTCTGCTTCCAAGGATACTGCTTTCGTTTTCAATTGCCAGGTTAAAATTTTATTCTTACACTGCTGTCATTGGACACGTGCATGGATGTATTCATTAATTTCTATGGAACCGCGTCCTGTTTATTTTTTATTTTATTTTTTTGTCCTTCACCTCAATGTCTTTATAATAAACACAGATGGGAAGGGGAAGGACTACGACTGGCACTGTAATTGCTTGCCTTCTGAAACTTAGAATAGATTATGGGAGACCAATTAGAGTCTTAGCTGATGATATGACCCATGAAGAAATGGAAAGCGGAAGCTCAAGTGGTGAAGAAACTGGAGGTGACCCTGCTGCATCCACCTCTGACATTGCCAGTGTAAAAACTGATATGGAGCAAGGTCGTGCTTTTGGCATTGATGATATCCTGCTGCTGTGGAAGATAACAAGATTATTTGATAATGGTATGGAATGCCGAGAAGCATTAGATGCTATTATTGATAGATGTTCTGCTTTGCAGAACATACGCCAAGCTGTTCTGCAATACAGAAAGATGGTCAATCAACAACATGTTGAGCCAAGAGTCAGGAGAGTGGCATTGAGCCGTGGTGCTGAATACTTGGAGCGTTACTTCCGTTTAATTGCTTTTGCAGCATATCTAGGAAGTGAAGCATTTGATGGATTTTGTGGACAAGGAGAATCAAGAATGGCATTTAAGAGTTGGTTGCATCAAAGATCTGAAGTCCAAGCAATGAAATGGAGCATTCGATTAAAGCCAGGGCGTTTTTTCACTGTCCCAGTATATTTTCTTTCTTTTTTTGACTTGGAAATTCTTGGGCTTAATGACAACTCTTTTCTCTGTTGTGGATTTCCCCTTTTATCATTATTATAACTTGGGCGTATGGTTGTTTTTTATTCTAAGCAGGAGGAGTTGAGAACACCACAGGAATCTCAGCATGGAGATGCAGTAATGGAAGCCACTGTCAGGGTCCGAAATGGTTCGGTTTTGGGTAAAGGTTCTATCCTCAAAATGTATTTCTTTCCTGGTCAGAGGACTTCCAGTCACATACAAATTCAAGGAGCACCTCATGTTTACAAGGTATGCCTACATCTGAAATTATATCAATGATGGATCACTGGTAAAATATCCTTTTTGACTCTCCATTTTATTTTTTAATGTATTCCAGTTTGTTTTCTTCTGCATTTTCCGTTTTCTTTCACTATTTTAGATCACAGACACAATAACACGCACCCTCGCATACACAGACAGTCAAGGCTCTGTGGAAAAGGGAGAAGTCATTACATCCTGATGGAAATTCCCCCTTTTAAGCTCAATATTTCTTATGCTTCAGGTGGATGGATATCCTGTGTATAGCATGGCAACACCAACGATTACTGGTGCCAAAGAGATGCTTGCGTATTTGAGTGCCAAGCCCAAGATAGAAGGATCTCTGACACGGAAAGTGATATTGACTGATCTCAGAGAAGAAGCAGTTGTTTACATCAATGGCACACCATATGTGCTCAGGGAGCTAAATAAACCTGTTGATGTTCTCAAGCATGTTGGAATTACTGGTCCAGTGGTCCGTCATTGTTGAATTATTTTTTTATTTAAAGAACAAGCTATTAGTGAAGTATGTTACTAACTTCCTGTATTGTAACTGTTATGCAGGTAGAACTCATGGAGGCCCGACTAAAAGAAGATATAGTATCCGAGATTAGACAGTCTGGTGGTCGAATACTTTTACATCGTGAAGAATATAATCCAGCAACAAATCAGTCCTGTGTCATAGGATATTGGGAGAACATCTCTGTAGATGATGTGAAGACACCAGCTGAAGTGTACGCTGCTCTAAAGGATGAGGGTTATGATATAACATATAGGAGGATTCCATTAACTAGAGAGAGGGAGGCTCTAACTTCTGATGTTGATGCAATACAGTATTGTAAAGAAGAGTAAGTACCAAAATCCTCTGCTCCATATTAACACAATTTGTCTCTTTAATTATAAGTCTGGTAGCAATATTTCTATTTAGTATTTGATAACCATAGTATGTGGAACTTGAAGATTTGTCTGGGGTTCAGACTGCTGTTTAAGTCTCTCTGGCAGCACCAACGTCATTTTCACATTATTATCTCAAGCATCTATTTTAACTGGACAAAAAAGAGTTATGCTGCCAAGTTATGATTTTTCCACAAGGTGGAAATCATTTCATAACTGTGCCCTTTTGTCTCTCCAATTGTTCATGTAATTGCTAGTCCGAAAGTTACCCAAAGCCTAAAGTAAAACCCTATCACGTTGCAGACTTTGAAAATAGTAACTGATTAATTAATCCTTGGCAATAATGTAACTTGTCTCCCAAATATTTGTCAAATATGGACCGTTTCTTTTTACTGGACATTATGATATCGATTGTGACTGACCTGATTCATGCTAAATGATGGCAAAGTCATACTAAAAGAAAGCAATCATCTGTCAATTAGTAGCATATTTAAATAACAGTTGATTTTGACTCTGAGTAGTACAAAGAATTTAGATAAATCAAAAGTTCAAGCAGTCTTAAGTTGTTGACAACTTTCTTTTTGAGTAAACAATAATAAGCCATTTCCTTTTCCTTGTCCAAAACTATTTGCAAGTGCTTGGTTGGAAATGGACTCCCGACAACTTGCAAATGTTTTAGCTCATAACAGAATTGGATTTATGTAGCCCGTGACAAGTAGTATGGTTTTGAGGTTTAGTTTAGTTGGGTGTTTATGGAAGCAGATGATTATTTTTAGATTCTTATTTGGAATTTTGACATTTGGCCTTTCCACAATTTATGCTCTGGGAGATTCTTTTGGTATTATTTTAAATAATCCTTTCTTAAATTATGCTTGGGTGCAGAGATAGTGTTGCAAACTAACTAAAATTTGTCTGTAGCTGTGAGGGGAGCTACCTTTTTGTTTCACACACAGGCTTTGGAGGTGTTGGCTATGCAATGGCAATTATTTGTATCAGACTTGACGCGGAAGCAAAGTTCACATCAAAGATTTCACAAACAGTGGTTGGTAGACGTTCATTGTCTATTTTGTCTGAAGCTAACTTACCTTCTGAGTTGTCTGATGAAGAAGCACTGAGGATGGGCGATTACCGTGACATACTTAGTCTTACAAGAGTTCTCGCACATGGTCCAAAGAGCAAAGCAGATGTAGACATTGTTATTGAAAAGTATGCGATTTTCCTTTCAATCTTTTTTTCATAAAAAAAAGGGGCAATAACTGAATGCAAGTTTATAAGATGATTGTTGAGGCATAATTATAGGAAAAGAAGATAAATTCTCCATAACTTGGGGAAAAGCAGAAAGTGACAATGTGTTATCTGATTGGCCTGTTTTTCTGTCAACTTGGATTGAAAAATGTTTACAACTACAAGTTATTTTGTTGTGTGAAGATATGTTTTGTTTTAGTTAAGCTCTACCGTTTTTTTAATTAATTGGTCTTCATTGCCATAATTTGATCGTTGTGTTGAGACCCTTCCTTTCTTTTAAAGGTGTGCAGGTGCAGGGCATTTGCGTGATGATATTCTTTATTACAACAAGGAACTTCGGAAGTCTCCTGGTGATGATGATGAGCAACGTGCATACCTCATGGATATGGGCATCAAGGCATTAAGGTTGGTTGATATATCTTGGCAATTTAATCTTGGAGCCTTTGCTAAGTAGCTTTTTGTAATCCTCCTTTTCTCTTGGAAGATATACTCAATCTGCTTGGTCCATGTTGCCTTTCGTTAATCAACATAGAAAGCCACAAGATTCGCACTTGCATTTTATTCCATTTCAGTCTGGTAACCTAGGACTATGTTGGATTTGAATCTGTCCTATATTTAAGGTAAGGGCATCACCATGGTTTGCCTTGCCTATCGGCATCCAACCTCTTAATACTTCATATGACAGCTATTTAAGTCTGCACCCCTTTGGTTTTTCATGTCACTGGAAACTTGTTTGTACCCTCACATGCATATAATTTAGTGTATGGATGGTAATTTAATGGGAATAGCATGAATTTTCTAAATAAATTGGTGTCAATTAGAACAATAGATTGGATGTTTTAAGTAATGCTCAATGCTCCTGCAATTTCTTAGTCTCAGCTTGTGTGCTCATCTAAAATTTTCCTGGACTCCTGAAAAGAACAACGCTTTTGCATGTCCATTGCAGTGGGTTCATGGTTCCTTAGCAACTCTATATCATATTATGTAACCAATTGCTTTTGCCCATTTTCAGGAGGTACTTTTTTCTAATCACATTCAGATCATACCTCTACTCCACGAAGGCGAGTGAAACGAAATTCACATCATGGATGGATTCAAGGCCTGAACTAAGACATCTATGTAATAATCTCAGGATGGATAAATAATTGCAGGCACATAAAAACTCAATTCAAATGTATTTTTGTACAGCTAGCCATGTTTGTAGTTTTGGTGCCAATAACTTCACTTTCTACTTGCTGCTCCACGCTGTTGCAAGGTTTGGTTAGAACAGTAAAAAAAGAACACACGAGTTTCAGAACTGATACATCAATCAACATTACATAAAGATCATATCAGTGGGCGGGTCTTGAGCCAAAACTCAAATTTGTTTTGCCTTCTATATAAATGCTAAGACAAAACTCTTCGTGTTCGACCCTTGATTGGGTGTCAATTCTTTTGTTGAAATTTGATTAAGAGGGGGGTGGGAGGTTTTCAGGAGTTGATTACTGCATGTAAGTTTGACAAACCGATGGAGATGCGTGTAATTTTATCCTACAAGAACTCTAAAGGTTATCCTTGGATGTAGCAGAGAAGTAAAGAGCACAGGTATGCTCATGAACATGAAAGTTGAAGCAGAAGGTTGTTCGAGGAAGCATGCCTGAGTCCGTCAATTTTTAGAATTGCCCTTCCATGCCCTTAATATCACGGACTTGCAACTATCACCACGGTGCCCAGATTTTCAAGTGAAATATGCCTTTTTTACCAGATACAGAAGTACTCGTTAAGAGCATCGTTTCAGTTGGCGTTGGCTAAAAATGCACGCCCTTAGTATGGAATACCTGAGAGATAAATACATGTTGAAGTGTCGGTTAATGACAATCCCCCGTTGAGTCATCCACAGGTAGCATAAATATCATAGAAAATTTGAAGTTGCTTGTTATAGAGATATATATATATATAAATTATTACATGGATCATCCACATGTGAGTCGAACTAATATATTAGCAATAGCTTAGGGTTTTTGCACCAACCAACTAGATCAGACACTCTTTACCCATCCATGTGAATATGGCTCCGGTTTGTGTAATATTTTTTCTAAAATCTCAAAAAGTTATCTTGTGCATTCCTTTCTTGTGTTATTACTACCGTGAAATTTACTTTATGCGAAAGAAGAAAAGATTTTAAGTGGGTGGATTGCGGACTTTTTTTTCTTTTTTTTTGTAAAGTTAGCACAACAAACATAAAATTTTGATATAATAATACCGTTATAAAAAGATATAATAAAATAACATAGTTTGATCAAGTTATATTTTTGAAACGCAACATAGTCAAGACTCTAATATTCTACTTCAACTGATCGACCGGATGGATATAGTTGTATTAATCATTCGACCGTTTCATAAAAAAACTATAATCTTATGAAGTTTTTCTTCCAAATATATTTTATAGGTCAAAATATACATATTTTTTTAACTTCTAAACTAAAAAATAGACTCTAATTAAAATCTCAAAAAATTATTGTTCACATAGTAGTTGGTGATTCTAAGCAGATAAGTGTGAGTTTACCATAACTAAATGAGAATCTATCTTAAATAGATCACGTGGATGACATATCATATGCATTTATGAACTAGTGGAACAAGTTTAGACTCAAGAGGAGGTCTGATCGCGCTAGACTAGAATAACAACTCAAAAGGGTCATAACTTTTTATTCAATCGTTGAATCGCATTCAAATATTTACAGGAGTTCTCGGAAGCCTTTTTTTCTTAGTAGCCAATGCATCGCTACGTGGACCGTTGGATTTTTAGATATCAAAAATTTCATCAAGACTCCCGAGTTTGATAATTTTGATATTTTTTTTATTATTTTTGAAACCAGTCGATCAGTTTCACTGACCATTACGAATCAGTCGACCGGTTGAGTATAAAATAATACAATTTGACCATGTCGCGTTTCTAAAACACAATTTAATCGAAATATATTATTTCACCAAAAAATTTTGCTCATATATCAATTTTTAAAAAAATTTGAATCTATTTGCCCAATTTATCCAAAATCTCCAGATATTTTTATTCAAAGAAAAAGTTCGCAGGATTTTAATGCGGGGATTCTGGGCCGTTATGAAAACCGTGATAAGAAGAACTATTCAAACCTAACAAACCTCTTAGACTCTCAAGTGGAAGTGGAACTTACTCCCACACAGAAACATTCATGGGGTTTCCTTCACTTCACTATTCAAACCGTTATGCAGGTTGAAAAGAAAAGGGAAATGGTGATGGATTTGCATGTGATTTGCTCTCTGTAATTATTCCAATTTTATTATTGTTTCTTCTTCTAGATTGATGGAATTTATTTTGTATTGATAATAATATAAAAAAACGTGTACGATTATTTGCATGAGCACGTGTAGATGCTAGCAGTCTTGAAACAAAAATCCCAAGAAGAGGGAGTCGGCTCTCCCTGCTATGTTCTTCCTTTCCTTAAAACGTGTATGAAACACATGGGGCTGGCTTTAGTTCTAAGCTGGCTGCGAATCTCGAAAACTTGGTCTTAGTTTCAAGATATCTAGACTAGAGAACCCTTTTTCTTAAAAAAAATAGATAATAAATAGCTGTAGACAAAAAAGTGATTGTCAACTGTTAACGATATCGGACCGCCATTCCTTGCTCCATTTTGAGGCAACTCAAGAAACTGCTGCTACTCATTTAGTTCCAAAAATATAATAAAGGTATAATCCCATTTCTTGATTCATCATAATTATTCCCCTTTTCTATTTAAATATGTGTTTGCAAGTACTTTAGGCAATCCTTTCCTTTTAATCCTTGCTTTGTTTTTTACAACGAGGTGCATTACATTGGTTGAGAGCCAGTAATTAATAGATTGTGGTGGGTGCCTATTAGTCTGTCCGGTTTTTTGCTTTATAGAACCTGTGATTTCCAAATCCCAACAGGAATAAGTGTAGTTGTGGAATTTGTTCGTATTGATTATCTGATTTGAAGTAACTTTTTTTCTTTGACTTCCTTTTCACTTGTGCAGTCCAAGAACAGAGAAGATCTCAGTTAGGTCTTAGTACATATAATTTGTGTAGAGATGGTAGTGGGAGAGCTGCATGGATTTATGCCAGTATCCTCCAAGATGAAATCGTCTACACGTGACATATTTCTGTCATCACCATTTGTTGGGCGTAAACTGGGCAATGGAGGACATGCATATACCTCAATTTCGGGTGTTCAGCTATCAAAATTCAACTTCCCTAGGAAAACATGGAACACTAGTAGACGGCACTCAGCTACTACTGCAGTTCTAGCCGATTTTACTAAAGACTTTATGGTAACTTTCATATATTTTTACCTTTATTTGATATCCAGTTGCTGTGTCTATATGAGCATGCTAAGTTTCCTTATTGGCCGTTGTTAACTAACTGTTATTTGGATCAACTTGAATTTGCTACGTAGACTTTTCAGGCATCAATGTTTGAGAAACAAGCAGCAGACCCTAAGACTGTTGCTGCGATCATATTAGGTGGTGGAGCTGGAACAAGACTCTTCCCTCTTACTCGAAGAAGGGCTAAACCAGCTGTAAGTAACTCGAAATACTCCTGAAATAGGAGTATCCCATTTTTTTTTCATAATGTTGCAACTCTCAATCCTACTAATTTATCACATTTTGTCTCCTTTGTATGGTACTTAGGTACCAATTGGGGGATGTTACAGATTGATTGATGTTCCAATGAGTAATTGCATCAACAGTGGAATTAACAAAATTTACATCCTCACCCAGTTCAATTCTCAATCCCTTAACCGTCACATTGCTCGAACATATAATCAGGGAAATGGTGTAGACTTTGGCGATGGATTTGTTGAGGTATGTTGAATCTCTTAATTAATATGATAGGCTATACTCTATTTTGAAGATGCTATTTTATATACTAGGATCAACTGTGTGCTTGGTGCAGATAACAGCATAGTCTTTTCCCTTTTTACCTTCACTAGAATGAGTTTTTAGCATCCGAGCAATTGCACTTCTAATTATGATTCATTTTCCACGATAGGTATTGGCAGCTACCCAGACACCTGGTGAATCTGGTAAGAAGTGGTTTCAGGGTACAGCAGATGCTGTAAGACAATTTATTTGGTTGTTTGAGGTATGAAATTCTGTATCATGTCTGCATCTTGATTCTGCGAACTGTCATTCCTAGCAGATTTAGAATAGAAAGCTAATGGTATTAGATCATAGATAAATAATCGGTAACTCATTCATCCAAATGAATATATGGTCTTGATGTTTCAATCTTAAGTGGCCGATTTTGTGGTAATCTCTGCAGGATGCGAAGCTTAGAAACATTGAGAACATTCTGGTATTATCTGGTGATCATCTTTATCGAATGGATTACATGGACTTTTTGCAGGTTTAAGCATCACTTCAAACCTGGTTAACACTTCACTCATTTTCTAGACTCAAGTGATTTTTGTTAAATAATACTCTCTGTCTGCAGAAGCATATTGAATCGGGTGCTGACATTTGTGTCTCTTGTCTTCCCGTGAATGACAGGTTACTAATTTTAATCATAGATTTTCCTGATTCTCACAACCCTTTCCTTCTTCCAGATTGTAATGTCGCCAAGAAAACACAATTTAATTAAAAGTACTTGTTTAGAGTTCTTTTACTTCGATCATCATGGTTTTATTTCTTCTTACTGCAGTCGTGCATCTGATTTTGGGTTGGTAAAGATTGATGAAACAGGACAGATAAGACAATTTCTTGAGAAGCCTAAGGGTGAAAATTTGAAATCTATGGTGTGTTACTTTATTTGTTTTAGCCTCATGAGATAGTGCATGGAACTATATCATAAGAATTGCTGTAGTATGAAACTAACAAGTGTCTTCTTAACAATTTCTGTTGTTTCAGAAAGTGGATACAACTGTTTTAGGATTATCAGCTCAAGAAGCAAATAAATTTCCATACATTGCATCGATGGGTATATATATGTTCAAGACAGATGTACTGCTAAAACTTCTCAGGTAAAGTAGCATGCAAGGAATGCATCTTTCCCTGTACAATATTCTTCATAGCTAAACATCGGCAAACTTACTTTGAATAAAATTTTGAAACAATTGATAACATCTGTTTTACCTCTTAACTATAAACCAAAAATTGAGTTTTATACCTGAGACAGAGCTTGAATCCATTTTAGTTCGTACCTTCTGATTCCAGTATTCTTACCGTTGGATCAATTTGACTTTTAGCTGAACAATTTTGTGAGACAATCACTTATAAAGAAAACTTCTTGTTTATGGGCCTATGTATGGTGCTTTTCTTGGGAGTTCCATAGCCACTATCTTCTATTACTAATTTATAAGAAACATGTGAAGTGAGCATATTACTGTTGAAAGCACAGACAGATCAAAACAATAATGATTTTGTTAAGCTCCAGTCCAATCAGTGCTTCCTTTATCTTGATCAATCATATTATTCCACACTTCAGTGCTAATTCAATGCCATATCAGGCTAATGATTTTAAAACTAACGGTATTTTACTTTGTGAGTGTGCTAACATTTCAGAGTTTGCAATCTCTTTTTGTCATGGTAGTGGGGAGAGACCAGTGTTTTGTTAATCTGCTATTTGATGGAAGGAATTATCCTTACACCATAGATATGAAGAATAAATGGTTTATCCCATATAATTGATTTTCATGCAGGGTTGAATAAACTAATTTGTCAAACTTTTATAATTCATGAGTAGGGCTTCACGAATTCAACACATTTCCCCACAAGCAAAAACATGAACAGTAAAGAGTAACTTGGAATAATCTTACTTTTTTCTGCTATGATAATTGCTTCTTTAGGTTGAATTATCCAACAGCCAATGATTTTGGATCAGAAATTATTCCAATGTCTACAAAGGAGTATAATGTTCAGGTAATTTCCTCGATTAAAAAACGATCATAGTTTAACTTGTAACTAGATCTCAATACTGCATAAATAGAGTTCATACTTTCTGGCCTTGTGAATCTTGCCTTTTATGGATTGCATCTTAAAACCATATTCCATTTACTGGTTTTAAGTGAGAGTGTTTCTATGTGAATCTGCATCATAAAAAGGAAATGTTAAATTTTACTCCAGAAATTACTGATGGAACTTTGTTGATTCCATACCAGGCATATCTATTCAATGGATACTGGGAGGATATTGGAACTATAAAATCTTTCTTTGATGCCAACTTGGCCCTAACGGATCAGGTAGTTTTCTTTAAACTTTCCTAGTGCAGTTTTTGGTGGTCCAAATGAATTTTTATAACCCGCCATCTTTTTCCATACTTTTGAAGCCTCCCAATTTTCACTTCTTTGATCCTCTGAAGCCAATCTTCACTTCTCCCCGATTTCTGCCACCAACTAAAATCGAGAAGTGCCGGGTATGATTTTAAACTCATTTCTTATATACTGTAACATTCTCACGGTCATGTTTCCGTGAACTGAGCTTGTCCATTAACTCTTAGCTATTATAGGTCAAGGATTCCATAGTTTCGCATGGTTGCTTTTTAAGGGAGTGTAGTGTTGAACGTTCCATTGTCGGCGTTCGCTCTAGACTGGAATACGGGGTTGAGCTGAAGGTAACCTATTCCCTTCTCATTCTTTTGTTTGCAATGACAAACTAGCTAAAAGTTCATCTGAGGAAGAGACATGACAGAAAGTTCCTTCTGGATAATAAACTGAAAATAATTGTCAGTTGGGACTGGACTTTGAAGTTCAATGTCTGTTCTAATGTTAAGATAAAGAAGACTATATCATGCATGTAATTTCTTCTAGCAATATGTTAGCAGTTACTTGGTGAATAAGTTATTTGGACCTCTAATATGGAACATCATTTTGTGTACATCACAATGATATAGTATGAATAAATATGCTGTGGAAAATCTAGTGGATTTCATATGAATCTTGTTCCGATAAGCTTGACATTCGCGTATCCAGAACAAAGATCTTTTCTCATCTTGCTTAACAATTGGAGGACATGTTTAAGAATCAAAGCCATGTAATCAGTGCACTTGGATTACATCAGTGCTCTGAATCGTATTTGGAATGATTGTTCTGAATCGTATATTCCACAGGATACCATGATGATTGGTGCTGATTATTATCAAACAGAGGCCGAAATAGCAGCCTCTTTAGCAGAAGGAAGAGTTCCAGTAGGTGTTGGGAAAGATACCAAAATCATGTAAGTTCACTACAAAAGTTAACAGAAGCAAAAGATTTTGATATTTGAACTGATGTTTTCAAATTGCTCATCAAGTTTTTTGGCAGAAAGAATATATTTAAGAACATATGAGGATCCCTTTCTTCAACTTTTAGCAGCCTCTTTTATTTTCTTGTTGACATATGCAACTAGAGAACTGTGGACAAGATAGTTAACTGGAATGCAGTATAAATGTGTCCTGCGCCGTTTTATATTTCTCTTGTGGTGATAAATGTTTTCAATTTAACCCTTTAGAGATAATAATATAATTATTTATGAGGTACATATGGTTATTTCTATCGTCCTGCAGGAATTGTATAATCGACAAGAACGCCAGAATTGGAAAGAATGTGATCATAGCAAACAAAGAAGTAAGTATTTCTGCAAAGTTGTCAGCTCCTTCCCTCCCTCACCCGCACCACCATTTTCTGAAATTCCTCTGGAGGGAAGGGGGTAAAGAAGGTTAATGATGTATATTACATTTTCAAGATACACTTGTGAACAGAGCATGTACATACTCAAATTCTGTGATTTTGGCTTGAGTTGCAGGGTGTGCAAGAGGCAGAGAGACCATCCGAGGGATTCTATATCAGATCAGGCATAACTGTGGTGTTAAAAAACTCTGTAATAAAGGATGGAACGATCATATAGAAGGCGAGAAGGTGCATACATGTATATACAAGACTTGATCATGGTTGTGTGCAGAATAGGACTGCACTCCATGCAATAGGTTGATCTTGTCGTTACTTCCTTTTGTATTATCAGAATTTTGAATCCCATTTTCATCCAGCACAGAGACAAGGTTTCTGGTCCATAGATATGTCAAGGATTTTCATATAAGTTATTTGGGTAAAAGGTGTCAAACTTTATTGAACCATTGATCAAAGTAAAATTAGTCATTGAATAAATTATTCGGTATTCGAGATTTATTAACAAATTTGAGGAGCTTTGAAGACTTGCCAAACTCTCCTATAACGAGTGGCTTTCTAAGCACCGATCTGGAGTCTTGGATCCATCTATCCACAAATGAGTCTTGCTCTTCTTCACTTGAATTTGGCAACCTGCCATTGCATTAATCTGGCAAGACTTGCAGATAAGTTATGATCTAAACGAAGGTACAATGAGTTAAGGATGATAAAAAAATAAATAGATTACCATTGATCTGGGTAGAGATGAATGGTGGCAAAATCTATTTGCGGGATTTCGTTGTTGGAGATCAAATCAGTGCCAAAAAGGAGGTTGCCAGGATTTGATTGCTTCTTTGAGTCGCCATAATATTCTTCTAGCCCTATTTCTAGAAGATGGTGATTATCAATGGATTTAATGTGTGCTGCCATTTCACTGACCCAGTCCTGCAGTAATTTCAACAAGAGTCTGCTTTGTTAATATTCCCCCATTAAATTTTGAATTTTTTTCTTTAAATTATTTTTTAAAAATATTTTTAGGTATACTAATATTAAAAATAAATTTTAAAAAATAACAAAATAAATTATTTTAATACATTTCAAAAGGATAAAAAATTAAAAAAATTTAATTATATAAGATTTGAACATGAAAAAAAAAATTAATATCACTTAATATTGATATTAAATCTTACCTGGGTGAATTTTAAAATTTATCGACTTGAATTGTTTAATAATGTAAGTTTATATTGTTTGATTTTATATAAATGATTTGATTTGGAGCATGATTTTTCTTTTCTTTTTTTTCTCTAAATTTTAGCAATTCATATTTATATTTTATATTAAATATGTAGGTAATTGACAAGTATATTGTATATACCATTCAATTTTTCTTTAGTTCTTATGAAATGTCTGCATAAATTTTTATAAAACCTCTGAATTAAAATAAATACATGTACTAATTCAACTTAAATCTAATTGCAATTTCAATTAGAATTTTAATACCTTTTATTCTGAAATGAAAAAAACAAAAAAACAAATTCCCCGCTGATTGCAAGACTCTGACGTACTGAAACGGTGGCGTTGAAAATGAGAGTGAGAAAGAACGAAACGCTGCGTTTAGATTGGGTTTCCGCAGAACATCAATGTTACTAAAAGTCTAAAACGTTAACATTGACATTGAAATTCCAGAATCGGCATAAAGGGCAGGAAAATAGAGACGCGGATGATGCAGAAGAAGAGAAATTTCAGGAAGAGGACTTTCGAAGAAGATGAGCATAGCAAAGCATCAGACGACGACGAACAAGAAAGAAGGTAAAAAATAAAATAAAAATAGATTAAATACAGTTTCGAGAAATAATTAGGGTTTTCAGTTACATCGATTTAATTAATTAATTAATGGATGTCAGATTGGCATTAGAAGAGGTGAAGTTCCTGCAGAAACAGAGGGAGAGGAAGTCAGGAATCCCTGCATTAGCAACAACTTCGCAAACTGCAACTACAGTAGCTGCCAAATTAACGGAAAAGGCCGATGGAGATGGCGAAAAAGAAGAGCTTGTTCTTCAAGACACTTTTGCTCAAGAAACTGCTGTCATGGTCGAAGATCCCAACATGTACCTTACCTACTATCTTCTTTTTCTTTACAGTTTTATTTTTGAGGTTTCTTCATCCTGGGCGGTTGTGTTTGCCTTAATTAAAACCCACAGGTTGCAGTATGTTGAGCAAGAATTGGCCAAGAAAAGAGGGAAGAATATTGATGCAACTGATCAAGTTGAGACGGAGTTGAAGCGTGCTGAAGATGAATTATACAAAATTCCGGAGCATCTTAAAGTGGGTAGCTTGGTTTTAATACTAAATATTTCTCCATTTACTATTTATGTTGATCATGCTTTTTTATGTCAATTTTCAAGAATGTTCTTGTAACGTGGAACTTGTTGTGAGTATTAATCTTTTTCTTTTCTTTTTTTGAAAATATGTATATGTACTTGCGTGTGTGTGTGTGTGTGTGTTTCTTATGCTGTTCTGAGATGCTGGTTATCTTTACCAGGGACAATCTGATATAACTTTCACTCTTCTAACTGTTTCCTGAACTTCTCACTGCATGCTGTCAGGTGAAAAAGCGAAACTCAGAAGAAAGCTCTACTCAGTGGACAACTGGGATTGCGGAGGTTCAGCTACCCATTGAGTATGCCTGCCTTTTTAATTTATTAATAAATTGTGATCTCTGTTTTGGCGTATCTCTTTTGGCATCATTATATTTGGAGCACTACCATGCTCAATTTGCTTCATGAAAGTGGAGTGTTTGCCTTCAAGGGCAATCCTTATTATCTGATTTGTTTTGCTCAATTCTGTTACTGCATGATGTAATGGGCATTATAGAAAGAGTTTCTGAGGTATGGCTTGACTGTTTATTCTCAATAAACTTAATAACTGTTTCCTTGGTTGCAGATACAAACTGAGAAATATTGAGGAAACAGAGGCAGCCAAAAAGCTTCTACAGGAGAAAAGGCTGATGGGTAGACCAAAATCAGAATTTAGCATCCCTTCCAGTTACAGTGCTGATTATTTCCAACGCGGCAGGGATTATGCTGAGAAACTTCGACGAGGTTGCTGGCTGTTTCTTATAATATTGCACCCTTTCATCATATGAGTGGATTGGTTCTTTACTTCACCCCATCTTTTTACTAAAATCAAAATCCAGGTCTTGCAAGTCTTGAATGTGTGGGCTGTTTATATCCCTATATTTCTTACAAGCTTCTCTAAAAATATGCTTGCTCCATCTTTTAATGCTCTTGAGTGATTTTCCTTTCTTTTCCTTTCTTCTTTTGTTTTTTGACCATGAAGATGAACTTGCAGATCATCCTGAGCTGTACAAGGACAGGAGTTTGCAGGATGATGCTGTTGCTGGATCCAAACCAGCTGATAACAGCACTGATGCAGCTGGACGGAGGCAAGCTGCAACGGATGAGTTCATGCTAGAGCGCTTCCGAAAACGAGAACGTCATCGGGTCATGCGTAGATAGCATGCACTTCAAACATGCGACATTCTGAGAAAAGTAATTTGGCAAGGATGGCTCATTTTTTGTTGTAACCTTTGCTGCTTCAAAATGTTTTCTTAGCAACATAAGATGGCATGGTCACTGCAACCACTCATATGATTCAACTTGCCTGTATGGTCATGCAGCAAGACAGGGATTGGGTAATTAGATTGGAAATGTCACCAATCCCTCGTTTTGCAAATAACTAGCAGGTTAGTGGTTGGAACCTTATACTTATGGTGAATGTGCATTTCCTTAGCCACCAACTACTTTCCGTTTATTATTAACTGCTTTCTGTTTGAGAAATCAGGATTCTCAAGGCCTTTTTGTTTTTATCCTTTTGCCAGCTCGTTCAAATCATGGTTGTCAATTGACAAATTGAGGTCGACGGTACTTTACATCTATAAGGTATGGGTAGAAGGTTGTGGCAGAATGGGGCTTAGCTGTAGTTTTAATTTAATGTTCTAGCGTGTTTGGTTTAAGCAACCTATATCGTATGAATGCTTTGGTTTTTCTTTTCATCTGTGAAACTATTTCAGCTGTTTTAAAAATAAGAAAGTGTAGAACCGTGTTTGTTCACATCTGCATTGCAGCGCAGATTGTACGATAATGTAGATTAGCTCTGGTGAAATAAAGCCATGCTCGATCCATTTGCCATGGCTATTATGGGTCCAGATTAAATGATCACATAAACTATACCTTCTCGCAAAAGACCTGATGATGATGATGAATTTACATTTTATTTGAGTTATGGCTTTATTTATATTTAAAGTTATCATTTTGCATGTAACATGTTAAATTTTATCATTGACTCTTTTTAGTGTACGCGAAATTTTCAAAATGATTTTGAACTTATTTTCTTAGAATTTATCTTCGAATGAATAAAGCCTTCTATAATGCTAATAATTCAAAAAACTTTTTCAATTTCACCCCTGCTATTTTTTAATTTATAAATAATCGTTTAATTTTTTTTATTTCACTCCATTTTAAAATATATAAATAATCTATCAAATTATAATTATTTTTTAATTTCACCCTAATAATTTTTTTAATCTTTCAAATTCAGTTTTTATTCTTTTAATTGTACTTCATGGCGTGATTTTTTTTAAAAAAATCAAATTTCATTCTCCTTGGGTTTTTTTTTTGCAAATTTTTTTCTTATTTTTTTTGTTTTTATTTTATTTTTGGATTTTGCATGTTTTTTCTTACTGATATTTTTTCACGGATTTTATTCTTTAAAATTAAATTGGTTGAGAATTAAGCTTCTTGAGTTAATTTAACTCAAGTTCAAGATTTCATAGGTTGTAAATTCTAAAGGCTAGACCAAGTTTAGAAGATTTGTCCGAGTTTGCTTGGTTTTTTGAAAAACAAAGGTGTTGTCTTTTTTACTCTTTTTTTTGTTTTCTTTTATTTTTTGTGATTTACTTATCATTGTTTTTAATTTCACTTTCTAATATTTTTTTAATCTATGAATAATTTATAAAATTACAAATGTTTTTTAATTACGCTTTTATTATTTTATTATCTTTCAAGTTTGGTTCTTATTATTTTAATTGTCATTTATTTTATTTAGGTTTATTTTTTAAATTGTTTATTTTTTTTACAAATTTCATTCTCGTGGAATTTTTTCTTCGCTTTTTTATTATTATTTTTTTGCAAGTTTTTTTTAATAATATTTTTAATGATTTCATTACGAGAATTAAGTTTTTTTATTAGGTACATGATTTATCAAGATACGAGTTTTAAAGATTAAAGATTAGATAGTATAAGTTTAGAAGGTTTGCTTGTTTTTTTTTTTTTTTAAGTTGAGTATTTTAAGGAGTTTATATATATATATATATATATATATATATATATATATATATTAAGTTAGTATTGGGTTGTTTGATAATATGGGTAGGTTTAAATATGAATTTATTTTTTAGTTTATTTATGGAATTTGGATTTTTTTACCCTAATTTTTTTATAAAAAAAAAATATTTGTTGTTAGTATAAATTTTGCTCGGCTCGTGACGAATCACGGGCACACATCCAGTTACATACTAATCAGTTGAATATATTTTAGGATTATAAAACAGTCATAAATGGGGGATGGTGATCGAGAGAATTCAAGCTTATGTCGGTTCAAGTTTTCTGAAATTTGGACGAGATCCGAAGTTATTACGTTGTACTATCCGTTGTACGTACAGTTGAGATGCCACTAATTTTCTTCCAGTCAGACAATAAATTATAATTGCAAGCATTGTTGTCAAAATCGCTATTCCTCTCAACACAATTCTCATTTTCGAAATAGCTATTAACAAGAAGTAATTGACAAGGAAAAACCGCTATTCTTCTCCTCACATGTTTCTGCTAACTGGAAGCTTCTGTTTTTTACTCTTTTTTTATTTTTATATTTTAATATTAAGTTTATTAAAAATTAAATTTTTTATTTATTTTGATTTTTTTATATAGGTTATTATGTTATTATGGTCTTGAAAAAACATTCTAGCATTAAGATAATGCTAAGTTTATAATTGTTTATTTTTTATTATATTATTAAGTAAATAAATTATTTATCATATTATTAAATAAAAAATAAATCTGAAAAAATATAATTAATATGAATTGAGTTTCAAGATTAATTTTAATTTATTTTATATATTTTTATCATAATATTAAAAAAAACATACTGGCATTGAGTAGGCTCAATTTTTTAAGCATTTAGTTTTTTATTATATTATTAAATAAAAAATAATTTAAAAAAAAACATAATTATTAAAAATTAAATTTCATGATTTATTTCAATTTACTTTATAAGGTTATTATAGTCTTAGAAAAACATCACAGCATTGAGTTAATACTCGGTTTTATAAATGTTTATTTTTTTATTATATAATTAAATTAAAAAAACAAAGTTATTAAACTCAATAAAATTCATAATTCAAGTTATAAGTTCAACAAGTTAACCTAACTCAGATTAATTTAATGGGTCATCATTTTAATATTTTTTTAAAAAAAAATATCATTTTAAAAATATTTTTAAAATCACATCATATTTTTATTAATTATATGAGTTCTTTTTATCCTGTCAAATTAACTGACCAATACTTATACAATTTAATTTAAAATTTAAGTTAAGTATAAAGGAGATTTCGGATTCAACCACATTAAATTAGGTTTAATGACACATCGAAGAATTATTGGCGTTATTTTTTTACGTACAAGAAATTTTTGATCCCGCCGGGTAGGGCAGGGAATTGTCTATTGATCCACTAGACATCTAATTCTTTTCCTATATGCTATCCTGGTTAGGCAGACTTTTGTATACTAGAGTTTTCTGATTTGTAGCTGCAAGAAACCAAATAAACAGAGAAGGTATACTGTAGAGAGAACATCCTCGGTGCTGCAGCAGTCATTTCATATCAGTGGACTGACTGAGGTACACATTCTTCCAATTCAGAAGGCATATACGTACTGTGAAATAGAGAAAAGTTAAGAGCATCTTCGCCGTGTAAATTTCTTGGATCAATGTTGAATAAGCCAGTACATTGGTTAATCCATTTACATTATATGAGGAACCATACAAGAACCTCTCTTCGTATCCCCTAAGCTCCTTTTACATAGATCTAAGAGAAAAGTCTTAAGAATTTCTGCACCAGCAAAAATTCTAGAAGATAGTCTATACTGTATCTTCTAGTTTAATAACATCCAGCACTGAAAAGAAAGGTACCTTGTTTTGTCGCCAAAGGAACATTCATTCATTTATTCTTGCTGCACAATCTAGCCAAACCTGTACATTTGAACTTGGGTATCAGCTCCTCCACAAAGCACTTGCAACAAAATAAACAGCCGCGGATCAGTCAGCCACAAAACAAATACTCAATATTTTAAGGCAACAGAAAGCCACCCAGCTAAAAAGAGTAGCTGCACCTACGCTCATTAACTTATTCATGAACTAGGCAACCATTCCACATGCAGGTGTAAGAGGTCCACCACAATACCATTGAAACTCTAACTCTAAGCTCAGCCCAGAAAACATTGTGACTACAAATAAATTTTACTCTTGCTCTAACTTTTAACTTTTTTCACCTCAAAAAATTCATGAGCACACTGACTTTTAGCTCCGCTCTAATGTGACCATACAAACTTTTGTCATATGCTGCAAATATGCTTCCTATTTCAAGGCATTTCGAGGCAATAGAAATCCCCACACCCACCCACCCAAATGCCCACCAAATGCTTAAGGCAAGGTTCTGAACTGGGCTCAAACACAAGGCAAGCCCATGCAAGCTGAGCCTAGCAGCCAGATGTGAAGCCCTATTGCAGCTTCTGAGTTATTTTTTTCCTCTAGGGAAAGAACTTGTGTTTATAATGAAAACATTGCCAAAAATCCACTTGAGCTGGTGAACAAAATTACATGGGCTCTTCTTTAGAATTACCTTCAAGAGTCAATGTGAGGGTTTTGGAGCACGTATCTAGCATTGTGCAGAATACCACTTGCCTCCTCATTTGAGGCATCAAGCAACCTCAATTCTTTGATCTCCTCCTGCCATTTCTCCATTTGCTCCTTGTGTATCCTGTGGCCACACCAATAAAATATAGAAAACATTGAATAACCACAGCTGCAACGATAAAAATTGCATTGAATAAGATTTAGAACTCACGAAATCAAGCGTTCTTCAAATTCATTACTCAGCTCCTTAAACATTGCCTTTCCTGATTCCAGTAACTCAGATACCTACATGAATTAATAACAAAAGTATAAAATGTTAGTAAGAAACAAAAGTGCCTAGACATAAATATCAACGAAAGGGACATTGCTGGTGTATATAAATTATCTCCTCCCCTTTGGTACATTTGGTTTTTTTCATCTGACGACCAAAAAAGGGAGGTATTTTACATGCAGGAATTCATCAATGGCTCTTCGTACAAAATATTCTAAGAAATGGGACGAAAATAAAGCAGAATTGAAAGCTAACTACCATTTGGGTGAAGTGTTCAATCTTTTCGAAAATGTGAGCAATGTTCAGTTCCATCTCTTCAGATCCCACAATGTTTGTCTCAGTTTCTTCCTTCTCTACAATCACTAGAGCTGCTCCATCTATGACCTCTTGTCCATTCTCATCTATCTGAAAAATATTTCAATCAAATGCATGCTGCTACAGAAAAAAATACAAACTTTGCATTACAAGTAAAGGCTTTGGAAAGTGAAGGACAAACAGTCATACACCATGCTTCATGCGCTTCCTTGATTCGCCTTCCATATCCGTTGTTGCTGGTCAAAAATCATAAGGTTCCCTCAGTTCTAGATATATAGTTAAATTGGAAGAAACACATAAGCATGCAAAAAATTTAAAAAGAAAAAATAGGTCAGAAAGGATGTCGAAGAAAATGTCCACAGGTATCTGTTCAACAAATACACAGTAGCATGAGATATTTGTTACTTAAAATAATACCTTCAAGTAATTTTCTCTATAGCCAACTGCTGGAGTGGCATGTTTCAATAACAGTTTGGAAAGTATAAATAAATGTGGAAATCACACGGCATCAATCATATGGAGCTGATAAGATCAACAACTAAACACTATTCAAACACGAATCCAGGCAGAAAGAAGATAACATACGCGTTTTACAAAATCTTGCACTTATAAACTCATTACAGACAATCACGACCGCGTTATAACAGAACTTATAACAGCCATCATTGCAAAGAAGAGCATTACAAACATCAAATTGTAAACGAAAGAAGAGATATAAAAATTTCCATGGAAATGATTGCTTGCTTGTATGTAAATCCAACAAGTCCTTAATTCACCAAACAATACCTTTTTTGTAATCCAAGCTAAGCACAGCTATAATCACAATAATTAGTATAATTATCCTACAAAGTACGATTCTGTCTATTAATCCGATCACTAGATAACTAAAAGATGAGACGATTAAAATGCGAGTCAATTCCTTGTGGCAGAAAAAGGAAAACAAAACCCTAAATTATACAGAAATTGGAAGTAATATCAGCATTTGATGATAACTAATAATTCTTTTATATATAATATTTCTACTCGAGAGAGGAAAAAGAAATGGATGTACGATAAAAATCGCTAATACAAGACCGGATCATCTACGAACCAAACACGAAGTGCTGTTCTTAAATTTAATATACAGAGCGTGGTTTACCTTCAGTAGAATCGCAGCTCAAACAAAAACTGAAGGCTGCAAATTGTTCTCCAACTCTGAAATTTGCCACCGGCGGAGAAGGGGAGGCACGGAGAAAGAGAGAGATGTTTTTATGGTTAGAGAAGTGAAGGGTTCGAAACAGCTTTCCAATTCTTTTTAAAAAATTTGGTACGTTTCGGTATGCGCGGGAATTATATTCGCTACTATCCTCGGGTTAAAACTATGCCGTTTTAAAGCTTTCCAATTTCTTTTGTTTTTCTTTGAATAGTAGTACATTAATTAATGCTAATAAATTTTTTTCTTCAGTCAATTGGATAATTTTTGGAAAGGTGTATTTGCATTTTGTATTCAAGTAATGTTCTTCAATTTTACATGGGTGATGTCAACCTGTCGTCGGTGATCAAAATTGTCAAAAATATTTTTTTAACACGACATGAAATATACAATATAAACTCGGATTGCAAACTCGAATCGTAAAATCATAAAATCACAAGAAAAATATTTTAACTAATTACATATTGACAATTTCAGTCAAGTAGTAAATAATAATATAACACAATTAAAATAAAAGTAAAATAAACAATACAAATGTCCAAACACTTTAAAATACATAATTCAAATAAAAATTCATATATGGTTTAAATAACTTAAAAATACAAAAAGAAAAAAAATAAGATTGAACAACTATTTTTTATTGATAGAGTTTCAGAACATTTTCTAGATGACAGGTCTTGAAACACACTGCAGACAATTAGTGAGATGATACAGTATTTTAAGGTATATCACCAACTTCAAAAAAATATTAACAGAGACCAATACAGTGAACCCGTGACAACAAGAACAAAAACGTACAAAATGACATCAATTTAATCTCATGCCACCTCACCTTCCACCTTTTTTATGTTAGTAACAAGTCCTAGAAATAATGTCCAAATATCCCACCAAGCAAGACATGTATTTCAAGTTCTCTCTAAGTTTTTGTCGTCTCTCCTTGTAATTAACAAATGGTTGGTCTAAAACACAATATTTCTCTGTATATAAGTATTCCTATATCTTATTTTACTCTTTTGATTCCTCACCATCTACCTCTGTCTTCCCATGATTTCGATCCTCCGATCATGCCTTCCCGGCCTAAAATACAGTATAAGGTTTTCTCATACCCAAGATCCTCTAATGCTGGTGTTAGTTTGCTAAGATTGAAAATTTAAGATTTGGGCAATGGGGAAAGGGGAGACTGGGGAGTGGGGACTATGTAGTGGAGTGTCAGAGGACTCAAACAGGGAGGTATTAAATTTTTTAACTTTTACGGGTTAAAACTTGAAATCAGCTCGTAAAATCGGTTCGATTTTAACCGAGTTTGACCAATTTTGAGTTTTATTCCGATTTGACACGTTATATACATGTTGACTCGTAAAATCGTAAGATTTTAAGAGTTAACTCGCGATTTTAACAACCTTGCTGGCAACAAAGTGATTGTTAATAGTCATTTAAAAAAAAAACATGATATATTATTGAAAGTAATAAAATTGACACTTTTATCTTTGATACTAAGCAATTGTGATACCAAAAATAAATTATAGTTACTACCCATTGGTGATAGTGAAAAATAGTATATATTTTTTTAATTATAAATTTGATTAATAATTTAATTTATATATGATGAAGTTGTGAAAAATCTCAAAATAAATTGAGTTTTCTACAATAATAATTTTAAACTGGTGAAGTGACTAGACTTGACCACCGGTCCATAAACTTTCTTGCAAAACAATTTTTTTATGAAAACAAGGAATATTTCGATGCTCAAACTAGTAAATATATGAGGAAAAAATAATATACAGTAAGAAAAAATAGAATATAAATGTAAGGAGTGTGTATATGCATGTTGTGCGTTTCTGTTTAAAAACTTGTATTTTTGTGTGTTTCAATTGAATATGTTGTCGTTTTAATATTGTTTTTTAAATATCATTTTAATTTTTTTTTAAATCAAGTTACATTTTTTACTAATCATTTAAGTTGTTTTTTAACCCACTAAATCAATTGGATCACATCTTTCATACGTAGAAATTTTAAGAATAATCTTGAATTTTCAAGGCAGTAAAATCCTAAACTAAAACTCAATTTTTTTTTCATTTTTTTCATGGGAATTTTTATGTTTTTAAGTAGTGAATAACTAGATGATTTATGAATAATTTTTGTTTAAAGAGACCTCGAATTGGATTTTGATATTTTTTAGGACGTTTCGTTGGTGAGTATGTTTGCTCTCTTTTTTATTATTTTAGGATTCAAAATTCAGGAAAAATCACGAGAAAAATTTATCATAAATATATTAATTTGAATATAGATAACTTACTAA
>Ga0307513_10000261_pt1 | contig 76045 bp, 69 predicted proteins | sample 15_EM_MG_FD_202174 | JGI IMG/M metagenome (GOLD analysis project Ga0307513, IMG submission 202174) | Populus trichocarpa ectomycorrhiza microbial communities from riparian zone in the Pacific Northwest, United States - 15_EM | ecosystem: Host-associated > Plants > Roots > Unclassified | place...
TCGTCGCGGGCCTGGCGCAGGCGCGGCTCGATCTCGATGGCCTTGGCCAGGGTCACCGGATTGGCGGGATTGGCCGGCACCATCTTGGCGAGCCGGTCCACCAGGCCCAGCGAGAGCTGCAGCACCCGGCCGACGTCGCGCAGCACCGCACGCGCCTGCAGGGTGCCGAAGGTGATGATCTGGGCCACCCGGCCGCGGCCGTAGCGGCTCTGGACATAGGAGATCACCTCCTCCCGCCGCTCCTGGCAGAAGTCGATATCGAAGTCGGGCATGGAGACCCGCTCAGGGTTCAGGAACCGCTCGAACAGCAGGCCGTAACGCAGGGGGTCCAGGTCGGTGATGGTGAGGGAATAGGCCACCAGCGAGCCCGCGCCCGACCCCCGCCCGGGCCCGACCGGGATGCCCTTGGACTTGGCCCACTTGATGAAGTCCGAAACGATCAGGAAGTAGCCCGGGAACCCCATCTGGGTGATGACGTCGATCTCGCGGTCGAGCCGGGCCCAATAGACCTCCTCGGCCTCGGCGCCGGCCTGGCCGAGCGCCATGCGCGCCTTGAGCCCCTCGCGCGCCTGGTGGGCCATTTCGTCGGCCTCGGTGCGGCCGGCCTCGGTGGGGAAGCGCGGCAGGATCGGGTCGCGCTTGTTGACCATGAAGGCGCAGCGCCGGGCGATATCGAGGGTGTTGTCGCAGGCCTCCGGCAGGTCGGCGAACAGGGCGCGCATGTCGGCGGCGGGCTTGAACCAGTGCTCGGCGGTGACGCGGCGGCGCTCGTCCTGGCCGACGAAGGCGCCGTCGGCGATGCACAGCAGGGCGTCGTGGGCGCGATGCAGCTTCTGGGCGGCGAAATAGACGTCGTTGGTGGCCACCAACGGCACGTCCTGGTCGTAGGCGAAGGCCACCAGTTCCGGCTCGGCGCGGGCCTGGGCCGCCAGGCCGTGGCGCTGAAGCTCCACATAGAAGCGGTCGCCGAACACGCGATGCATCTCGGCGAGCGCCGCGCGCCCCTCGGCCGTCTTGCCGGCGGAGAACAGCGGATCGACCGGACCGTCGACCCCGCCCGACAGCAGGATCAGGCCTGCGGAATGGGCGACCACCTTTTCCCAGGAGACGGCCGGCTCGTCCGTGGGCTCGATCTCCAGATAGGCCGCCGAGGACAGTTCGGAGAGGTTGAGATAGCCCTGCTCGCTCTGGGCCAGCAGCACGATAGTCGGCGTCTTGGCCCAGCGTTCGGGGGCGCGGTCGCCAATGCCGGTGACCGGCAGGGCGCAGCCGACGATGGGTTGGACCCCTACCCCCTTGGTGTAGACGGAGAACTCCAGCGCGCCGAACAGGTTGGCGCGGTCGGTGAGGGCCACGGCCGGCATGCCGGCGTCGGCCGCCAGCTTGCCCAGGACGTCGGCCTTGATCGCGCCTTCCAGCAGCGAATAGGCCGACCGGGCCCGTAGGTGAACGAAGCCGCCGTCCGTGCTCACCAGATCGTCCTATCCCACCAGCATCGCCACCGAACACATCATCCAGACAAACCCCGCCACCGACACGAACGCCAGTGATTCCCGAGCCAAACGCGCCATGATCCAAATCCCCTTGTGGATGTTCGTGGTTCGTTCCTATTCCTGTTTTGTTCTCCACGTCAAGGCCCGCCGTGTTCCTTTTGAACCTGCGCCGTGCTGAAGCGTTGATGAGCCACGGCACCAGGGAAGCGGCCTTAATGTCGCCCCGGCACAGGCTTCTGTGTTTCATCGTCAACACGAGATTCGAGCATCACCATGCGCAAATTCACCACACTCGCCGCGCTTGCCGCCGTCGTCGCCCTGCCGCTGATGGCCGCCGCCACGGACGCCGACGCTTCGTGCAAGGGCCGCAAGAACACCGGCACGGTCATCGGCGGCGTCGGCGGCGCCCTGGTGGGCAATTCCATCTCGCACGGCGGCGGCGGGGCGGTGCTGGGCGGGCTGGGCGGCGCGGTGTTGGGCCACGAGGTCGCCAAGAGCGGCTGCAAGCCGAGCTATGACGAGCGCCGTCATCATCGCCGGCACCACTCCCAAGCCCGCTACGACAAGTACGGCCACCGCATCCGCTAGGCCGATGCTCCGGCGCCTTTTCCCCTTGCGGGAGAAGGGTCGGTAACGACCCGTCCGCCCTGCGACGGTCAAGCTGGGCCACCTTTCCGCCCCAAGCCTGAACAGCGGCATCAAGTCAGGTTCAGGCGCGTTGTCCCAAGATCTCGTCCACAAGCGCGATTGCGCGCCTCGATTCGGGATTGGATGACGCCATGACTGCCTTGCGATCCGCCCTGCTGGTTTCCGCCGCCCTGATGGCGCTTTCGGGCTGCCGCGACGACGGGCGTAGCCGGCAGACCGCGTATGTCGCCACCGCGCCGGTGGAGGACCTGCCGCTCGCCCCGTCCGCCGAAGCCTTGCCTGTCGGGAAGCCCGCGCCGGTGGGCCGGCTGGCCTCCGCCGGCCAGGGCTATGCCTGGGCCGAGCGGGCCTACGCCGTGGACCGCGCGTTCTATGGCGCGCCGCCGGACTACGAGTTCGCCTACGACGATGTCGAGCCCTGGGCCTGGGAAACCCCCGACCACTGGGCGATGTACGCCGAGCCGCTCGAGACCGGGTATCGGTACTATTATTACGAGCCTGGGGAGGATTACCCCTACTTCATCCGCGACCCCGACTATGGCTACGGCTATGATGACGGCGGCCGGCTGGTGACGATCTACACCACGGCCGGGGTGCTGCTGGCCCCCAGCTACCTCTATGATCGGGCGCCGGTGGCCGGACGCTATTGGGAGCGCGCGCGAGACCTGCGTCGGCATGCCGTGCGGGCCGACCGCCGGCGGATCGACGAGACCCAATGGCGGGCCCGCGAGCCGATCCTGGTCCGCAGCCAGACGACATGGATCGAAGCCGGCCGCGATCAGCCGGCGTGGCGCAGCTATCGCGAACGCGATCATCGCCGCGACCTCGACAGGCTCGATCCCGAGCGCCGCCGTCGCGAGACGATGGTGGCGCGGATGGACCGCGACGAAGCCGCCCGCCCGCACGTCGTCCGGCGCGACGAGGCGCAGCGGGAGGATCGTGACCAGCGGCGGCCGCCCGAGCGGCTGGTCGAACGTCGCGAGCGGCCGCTGGACCAAGCCCGAGACCATGGCGTTCGCGACCGGCCGATGGCCTTCGCGCAGGGCGGTCGCGACCGGCAGGAGGTCGATGATCGTCAGCGGTTCTCCCGCGACCGGCCGGGGCGCGGCGAGGACGATCATCGCGGACGCGGCGAGGCGCAGCGGCGTGAGCAGCAGATGGTTCAGGGCCGCGAGCGACAGGTCGCTCGCGAGGACGAGCGGCGTGGGCGGGCTGAGGCTCAGGCGCGCCAGCAGCGCTCGCACGATCAACAGGCGGCCCAGGCCCAGGCGCATCGCGACCGCCAGGAGGCCCAGAACCGCGAGCAGGGCGGGCAAGAGCAGCAGGCGGCGCGCGAGACTGAACGACGCGGGAGGATCGAGGCTCAGGCGCGCGCCCAGCGCTCGCAGGACCAACAGGCCGCCCAGGCCCAGGAGCGTCGGGGCCGGCAGGAGGCTCAGGACCGCGAGCGGCGCGGTCGAGAGCAGCAGGCCGCCCGTGAGAACGAACGGCGGGGCCGGGCCGAAGCCCAGGCGCAGGAACAGCGGTCGCATGAACAGGCGGCCCGGGCCCAGGAGCATCGGGGCCGGCAGGAAGCTCAAAACCGCGAGCGGCAGCCGCGACCGGAGCAGGCCGCGCGCGCCGACAACCGCGGCCAGCAGCGCGAGGCGCGAAACGCCGACCAGGCGGGGCGCGACAGCGGCGCGAGAGAAGGCGGAAAGAAGCAGGGCGGCCCGCAGGACAACGGACGCCATGGGAAGAGGGACTAGGGCCGCGGGGAATCGCGCGACGTCGGCTCTAATCCGGGGCGAACACCACGGGCTCCAGGTGGCCGTCCTTCAGCGCCAGCACCCGGTCCATGTGGCGGGCGAGTTCCAGGTTGTGGGTGGCCACCAGGGCCGCCACGCCCTGGCTGCGGGCCAGCCGGTAGAGGTTGTCGAACACATCGCCTGAAGTGGCGGGGTCGAGGTTGCCGGTGGGCTCGTCGGCCAGCAGCAGGCGCGGGGCGTTGGCCAGGGCCCGGGCGAAGGCGACGCGCTGCTGCTCGCCGCCCGACATCTGGGCGGGCTGGTGATCGACGCGGGCGGCCAGGCCCAGTTCCCCCAGCAGCTCGGCGGCGCGGTCGCGGGCGGCCTTGCGGGACTTGCCGGCGATCATCTGCGGCAGGGCGACGTTGTCGAGCGCCGTGAACTCCGGCAGCAGGTGGTGGAACTGGTAGATGAAGCCGACGGTGGCCAGGCGGACCTGGGTGCGGGCCTTGTCGTCGAGGTCCGAGCAGTCGCGTCCCTCCACCAGGATGCGGCCGGCGTCGGGATGCTCCAACAGGCCCGCGGCGTGCAGCAGGGACGACTTGCCCGAACCGGACGGGCCGATCAGGCCGACGATCTCGCCCGGCTGGACGTCGAGGTCGACACCGCGCAGGACGGTCAGGGTCGCAGCCCCGGTGACATAGCGGCGCTCCAGGCCGCGGATCGAGAGGACGGGCTCACTCATAGCGCAGCGCCTCCACCGGATCGAGGCGGGCGGCCGAGCGGGCCGGCAGCAGGGTGGCCAGGAACGACATGGCCAGCGAGAAGGCGACGATGCCGGAGACCTCGACCCAGTCGACCTTGGCCGGGATGCGGTTGAGGAAATAGACGTCGGCGTTGAAGACCGAGGCGCCGGTGACCCATTCCACCAGGCTCTGGATCGGGTCGATGTAGACGCAGAAGAGCGCGCCGATGGCGAAGCCTGCCGTCGTGCCCAGCACGCCCACGGCGGCGCCGGACATGAAGAAGATCCGCATGATGGACCCCTGCCCCGCCCCCATGGTGCGCAGGATGGCGATGTCGCGGCCCTTGTTCTTCACCAGCATGATCAGGCCGGAGATGATGTTCATGGCCGCGATGCCGACCAGCAGGCCCAGGATCAGGCGCATGACCACCCGCTCCACCTGCAGCGCGCCCCAGAGCGAGGCGTTGCGCTCGGTCCAGTCGACGACGACGGCGCCGCGGCCGGCGGCGCGGCCGATGTCGCCCTTCATGGCCAGCGCATGGTCGGGGTCCACGATCTTGATCTCGATGGCGTCGACGAAGCCCTCGCGGTCGAAGAAGAGCTGGGCCTGTTCGAGCGGCATGAAGATGTAGGCCTGGTCGAGTTCCGAGAGGCCGATCTTGAAGGTCCCGCCGACGGTGTAGGCCTTCTGTGGCGGCACGGAGCCGAAGGCCGTGGCGCCGCCGGTGGGCGAGATCAGGGTCAGGGTGTCGCCGGGGCGGACGCCCAGGGTGTCGGCCAGCCGTTCGCCGATCAGGATGACGTCGCCGCCGTATTCGCCCTGGCCGAAGCCCGCGAGCGAGCCGCGGGTGATGTTGCCGGAGACGATCCTGGTGGCCTTGAGGTCCTTCAGCGAGATGCCGCGCACGATGGCGCCGGAGACCTGGGTCGGTCCCACCGCCATGGCCTGGGTCTCGACGACCGGGGCGGCGGAGACCACGCCCGGCACCGCCAGGACGCGCTCGATGACGCCGGGGCGCTGGGCGTCGCCCAGGACGCCGCCGGCCACGTAGAGGTGGCCGTTGAAGCCGAGCATGCGGCTGACCATCTCGCTGCGGAAGCCGTTCATCACCGACATGACGATGATCAGCACCGCAACGGCGAGCGTGATGCCGATGAAGGAGATGATGGAGATCACCGCCACGCCGCCCTGGCTGCGCTTGGCCCGCAGGTAGCGGGCGGCGACCATCCGCTCCCACTGGCCGAAGGGCGGCGCGTGGCCGTTTCCCTGGCTTTGGGCCGTGCTCACTTGCCGATGACCTTGAGGGCGGCGTCCAGCGGCAGGGTCTGGCGCTCGCCGGTGGCGCGGCGCTTGAGCTCCACCACGCCATCGGCGACGCCCTTGGGGCCGATGATCAGCTGCCAGGGCAGGCCGACGAGGTCCATGGCGGCGAACTTGGCGCCCGGCCGCTGGTCGGTGTCGTCCAGCAGGGGATCCTTCCCCTGGTTGGTGAGGCCGCGGTAGGCCTGCTCGCAGGTCTCGTCCACCAGGGCGTCGCCGGGGCGGATGTTGACGATGCCGACGCCGAAGGGGGCCACGGCGTCCGGCCAGACGATGCCGGCGTCGTCGTGGCTGGCCTCGATGATCGCCGCGGTCAGGCGCGAGACGCCGACGCCGTAGGAGCCGCCGTGGACGGGCCTGTCCTGGCCGTCGGGGCCGGTGACGTGGGCCTTCATCGGCTTGGAGTACTTCTCGCCGAAATAGAAGATGTGGCCGACCTCGATGCCGCGGGCGGTGACGCGCCGCTCGGCCGGCACCTCGGCCTCGAAGCGGGCCTCCTCGTGCATGTCGTCGGTGGCCGCGTAGAGGTTGGCGCGCTGGTCCACCAACCCTTGCAGGTCGCCGTCCCAGTCGACGTCGCCGGGCGCGCCCATCTCCAGCAGGGCCTTGTCGAGGAAGACCTGGCTCTCGCCGGTGTCGGCCAGGATGATGAACTCATGGCTGAGATCGCCGCCGATGGGGCCGGGATCGGCGCGCATGGGCACGGCCTTCAGCCCCAGGCGGGCGAAGGTGTTGAGATAGGCGATGAACATGCGGTTGTAGGACCGCCGGGCCGAGGCCTCGTCGACGTCGAAGGAATAGGCGTCCTTCATCAGGAACTCGCGGCCGCGCATGACGCCGAAGCGGGGGCGGCGCTCGTCGCGGAACTTCCACTGGATGTTGTAGAAGTTCTTCGGCAGGTCCTTGTAGCTCTTGATGTAGGCCCGGAAGATGTCGGTGATCACCTCCTCGGCCGTGGGGCCGTAGAGCAGGTCGCGCTCGTGGCGGTCCTTGATGCGCAGCATCTCGTCGCCGTAGTCCTCGTAGCGGCCGCTTTCGCGCCAGAGGTCGGCGAGCTGGAGGGTGGGCATCAGCACCTCGATGGCGCCGGCGCGGTCCATCTCCTCGCGGACGATCTGCTCGATCTTCTTCAGCACCCGCAGGCCCAGCGGCAGCCAGGCGTAGATGCCGGCGGCCTCCTGGCGGATCATGCCGGCCCGCATCATCAACTGGTGGGAGACGATCTGCGCGTCGCCGGGCGCGTCGCGGAGCGTCGGCATGAAATAACGCGATAGGCGCATACGGGCGTGTCCTCGGAAATCAACGAGGCCCTGATTGCCCTGCCCCGCCGCGCTTGGCAACGCGGGGCGAGAAAACTCGGCTATAGGCGCGCCTCGATCAAGGGACCTTCGTCACCCCAGCGAGCGGGGAAACTGCGGCAGGCTCAGCAGGTGGAAGTGCAGGCACAGCCACAGGAGGATGAACAGCACCGCCGAGATCCAGGTGGTGGTGAGGAACTTGCGCTTGAGCTTCGGGTCGACCGGCGCCCCGGGATCGCCGCCGTCGCCCTTGTCGATGCCGGCCTCGGCATGGCTGACCACCCCCAGCGGGAGGACGGCGAAGAGCACGGTCCACCAGATGGTGAGAAAGATGGCGAAGCCGGTGAACAGGCTCATCAGTGGTGGCCCTTGGGGGTTTCCATCAGCTCCACCAGCACCCCGCCCATGTCCTTGGGATGGACGAAGATCACCGGGACGCCGTGGGCGCCGATGCGAGGCTCGCCCGTGCCCAGGACCGTGGCGCCCTTGGCCCGCATGTCGTCGCGGGCGACGATGATGTCCTCGACCTCGAAGCAGACGTGGTGCTGGCCGCCCTTGGGGTTCTTGGCCAGGAAGCCGTGGATGGGCGAGGCCTCGCCATAGGGCTCGATCAGCTCGATCTGGCTGTTGGGCAGGTTGACGAAGCAGACCCAGACGCCCTGTTCGGGCAGGGCGAACTTGTCGCCGATGTCGGTGACGCCGAGGGTGTCGCGATAGAGGCGCACGGAGTCCTCGATGGAGGGCGTGGCGACGCCGACGTGGTTCAGTTTTCCGATCATTCCGTCACCTTGCGTATGTCGCGCTCTTCATAGAGGCGAGACGCGGAGCGCCCAAGCGTCTTCTCGCCGCGCGCGCTGCGAACACGGAGAGTCGCGGTTCCCCCTCAGTCGCTTCGCGACAGCTCCCCCAGAGGGGGAGCATCGAAGGTGCAAGATCCTCCCCCAGCGCGAGCGTGGACAGGGGGAGGTGTCTCGACGCGCAGCGGCGAGACGGAGGGGGTCAGATCCGCAGGACCGTGGTCTCGACGACGGGGCGGCGGCCCCAGATGCGTTGGCCGGCTTTCTTCACCGCGCGGGAGATGGCGGTTTCGATGGCCTCGTCGTCTTCGCGGGCCTCGCCCTTGAGGCGCTTCAAGGTCTCCTCCGCCACGTCGGCCAGGTCATCGAGCATGTCGTCGATGGGGTTGGCGGCGTCGGTGGGCAGGCCGATGGCGCGGACCTGGGGGCCCGAGACGATGCGGCTCTTGCCGTCGAGGGCGACGGAGACCGCCACCAGGCCGTTGAAGGCGACGTGGCGGCGTTCGCGCAGGGCGTCGCCGTTCTCCGGCGTCACCATGCCGGCGTCGATGTAGAGCCGGCCGGCGGGCGCCTCGTCGATGATCTCGGCGCGGCCCGGCGCCAGGCGGACCATGTCGCCGTTGCGGGGGGCGATCTGCTGGGGAACCTGCAGGTCGCGGGCGAAGGCGGCGTGTTCGAGGAGGTGGCGGCGCTCGCCGTGGGTGGGCACCGCGATCTGCGGCCGCGCCCAGGCGTACATCTGGGCCAGTTCGTCGCGGCACGGGTGGCCGGAGACGTGGATGCCGGGGTGGTCGCGCTCGGTATAGAGGCGCACGCCGCGGTCGGCGAGGTTGTTCTGCAGGTTGCGGATCGGCACCTCGTTGCCCGGAATGACGCGGGACGAGAAGATGCAGGAGTCGCCGGAACCCAGGCGCACATGCTGGTGGGTGCCATCGGCGATGCGGGAGAGCGCCGCCCTCGCCTCCCCCTGGCTGCCGGTGCAGAGGTAGAGCACCGAATCCGGCGGCAGGTGGCTGGCCTCGCCGTCGCTGAGGAACTCCGAGATGCCGGCGAACAGGCCGACCGACTTGGCCGCGCCGGCCATGCGGTGCATCGAGCGGCCCACCAGGCAGACCCGGCGGCCGTTGGCCTCGGCGGCGCGGATGATGCTGTCCATGCGCGCGACGTTGGAGGCGAAGCAGGCGACGGCGACCTTGCCGGTGAGGCCCGAAAGCAAGGCCTTCAAGGCGTCGCGGACGTCGGCCTCGGAGCCGGCGTGGCCGTCGACGAAGACGTTGGTGGAATCGCAGACCATGGCCAGGACGCCCTCGTCCCCCAGGCGGGAGATGGCCTCGTGGTCGGTGACCTCGCCGGTCAGCGGGTCCGGGTCGATCTTCCAGTCGCCGGTGTGCAGGATGGTGCCGAGCGGGGTCTTGATGGAGACCCCGTTGGGCTCGGGGATGGAGTGGGTGAGCGTGATCAGGTCCATCTCGAACGGCCCAAGCTCGATCTTGCCGCCGAGGGGGACGATATTGATGGGGACCTCGCCCAGGTCCTTCTCCCGCAGCTTCTCGCGCAGCAGGTAGGCGGTGAAGGGCGTGGCGTAGAGGGGCGCCTTGAGCCGCGGCCACAGCCAGGCCACCGCCCCGATGTGGTCCTCGTGGGCGTGGGTGAGGATGATGCCGAGGATGTCCTTGGCATGGGCCTCGATGAAGGCGGGATCGGGCAGGATGAGCTCGACGCCGGGGGTGGTCTGGTCGCCGAAGGTGACGCCGAGATCGACCACGATCCACTTGCGGGCGTGCGGCGGTCCATAGCCGTAGAGGTTGAAGTTCATCCCGATCTCGTTGGACCCGCCCAGCGGCAGGAACACGAGTTCGTCTTCGACCTTGGCTTTGGGTTTCGCCATCAGCTCTCCTTCGGTTTGGTGTTGCGGCCATGGATTTCCAGCAGGCCGCGAATGGTGAGGTCGGGGTCGAAGTGATCGACCGAAAGGGTGGCGCCGTGGAACAGCGAGGCGACGCCGCCGGTGGCGACGACGGTCATGGGCGTGTCCCACTCGGCCTTGATGCGGGCGATGAGGCCCTCGATCAGCGCGACGTAGCCCCAGAAGACGCCGCTCTGCATGGCGCCGACGGTGTCCTTGCCGATGATGCGCTGAGGCTTCTGGATGGCGATGCGCGGCAGTTTGGCCGCCGCCGTATGCAGGGCTTCCATGGAGAGGTTGATGCCCGGCGCGATGACCCCGCCCTCGAACCCGCCGTCGGCGGCGATGACGTCGAAGGTGGTGGCGGTGCCGGAGTCGATGACGATCAGCGGGCCGGGATAGGCGACGTGGGCGCCGATAGCGTTGACCAGGCGGTCGGCCCCGGCCTCCGAGGGCTTGTCGATCCGCACGGCGATGCCGAGGTCGGCGTTCTCGCCGATCACCAGCGGTTCGACGTGGAGGTAGCGGCGGGCCAGGTTGCGCAGGTTGAAGATCGACTGCGGCACGACGCTGGAGATGATGCAGGCGTCGACGACGCCGAACTTCAGGCCGCCCATGGTCAGGAGTTGCGACAACCAGACGGCGTATTCGTCGGCCGTGCGGGTGGATGCGGTGGCCGAACGCCACTGGGCGATCCACTCCTTGCCGTCATGCACCGCGAAGAGGGTGTTGGTGTTGCCCTGTTCGATGGCCAAGAGCATGGGTTCAGGCTCCCCCGAAAAAGACGTCGCCAGCGGTTATGCGCTCAATCGCGCCGCCGTCCAGCCGTAGCCGCAGGGCGCCGTCGGGATCGAGGCCTTCGGCGACGCCCTTCAGCACCCCGCCCGGCAAGCGGGCTTCGCAAGGTTCCCCAAGCCCGTGGGCGCGGGCGGTCCAGGCCGTGGCGACGGCGGGAAAGCCCTCGCGCTCCCAGGTCGTCATCCAGCGTTCGAAGGCCGCGGCCAGGAGATCGAGCGCGTCGAGGGGGGGAATCTTCTTGGCCGTATGCTCGGCGAAGGCCGCGGCGGGGCGTTCGAGGTCCTTGGGCGCGTCGGCGAGGTTGACGCCGAAGCCCACCGCCAGCCACAGGCGGCCGTCGGGCCGCGCGCCGGACTCCACCAGGATGCCGGCGGCCTTCTCGCCGAACAGCAGGAGGTCATTGGGCCACTTGAGGCGGACCGCGCCCTCGCCGGCCAGGGTCTCGCCCAGGTCGGCCAGGGCGAGCGCGGCGACGAAGGCGATCTGGGCGGCCTCCACCGGCGGCCTGGCGAGCGTCAGCAGCAGGGTCGCGGCGAGGTTGCCTTGGGACGACCGCCATTCGCGGCCCCGGCGGCCGCGCCCGGCGGTCTGGCGGGCGGCGGTGATCCAGACGGGGCCGGGATCGCCGGCCTCGGCGCGGCGGCGTGCTTCGGCATTGGTGGAATCGAGCTCGTCGTAGGCTTCGACGGCCGGACGCGCCACCTTATGCCAGGCCAAGCGCGGCGGCGGCGGCGGCGGCCAGCGGGTCGAGGAACGGCAGGGCGATGATCACCAGCGGGAAGGAGAACAGCGCCAGGCCGATGGCGATGGTCTTGGCCTCCATCGGCGGCGCCTCGGTGGCGCCCTTGGTGGCGTCGAACCAGATCGCCTTGATCAGGCGCAGGTAATAGAAGGCCGCCACGACGCTGCCCACCAGGCCGATGACGGCGGCGACGCCGAGGTTGGCCGCGATCGCCGCCTTGAAGACATAGTACTTGGCGAAGAAGCCGGAGAGCGGCGGCAGGCCGAGCGCGGAGAGCGAGAAGGCGGTCATGGCGAAGGCGAGCAGCGGCCGCTCCTTCACCAGACCCGACATGTCCTCGATGGTCTCCATCGGGCGGCCGTCGCGCGAGAGGGCGGCGAGACAGGCGAAGAAGCCGGTCACGTCGACCATGTAGAGCACCATGAACATCAGCATGGCCTGGACCCCCTCGGTCGTCCCGGCCGCGAGGCCGAGGAGGGCGTAGCCGACGTTGGCGATGGAGGAATAGGCCCACAGGCGCTTGAGGTTGCTCTGGGCGAGGCCCGCGAAGGCGCCGACGCCGATCGACAGCAGGGAGATGGCGATCAGGACCTGGCGCCACTGGTCGGCGGCGCCGGGGAAGCCCTCGGCCAGGACGCGGGCGAACAGCACCATGGCCGCCAGCTTCGGCGCGCCGGCGAAGAAGGCCACGACCGGGGTCGGGGCGCCCTCGTAGACGTCGGGCGTCCACATGTGGAACGGCGCGGCGGAGACCTTGAAGGCGATCCCGCAGATCAGGAAGACCAGGCCGAACAGCACGCCGGTGCCTGCGCCGGCATGGACCGAGGCCGAGATGACGCTGAACTCGGTGGAGCCCGCGAACCCGTAGATCAGCGAGGCGCCGTAGAGCAGCAGGCCCGAGGAGAGCGCGCCCAGCACGAAATACTTCAAGCCGGCCTCGGAGGCCTTGGCGTCGTCGCGGTGGATGGCGGCCAGCACATAGAGCGCCAGGGAGTGCAGCTCGATCCCGACGTAGAGCGAGATCAGGTCTCCGGCCGAAGCCATCATGCCCATGCCAAGCGCGGCCAGGATGATCAGGACCGGGAACTCGAAATTGCGGACGCCGCGGCGGGCGAACCAGCCTTGGCCCAGCGGAATGGCCACGGCGCTGCCGGCGTAGATGGCGACCTTGGCGAAGACCGAGATCGGGTCGGCGATCAGGCCGCCGGCGAAGGCGACGCCCAGGGGGCCGGTGGCGGCCGCAACGCCCGCGGCGACGAGCGCCCCGACGGCGGCGATCTGGAAGATCACGCCGGCCCGCGGCTGGAAGGCGCCCCACACCAGCAGCAGCAGGGCCGCGCCGGCGAGGATCACCTCAGGAAGAGCAAGGCCGAAATCGGCGGAGAAGTTCATCGAAGGCCCCTACCCGCCGATCGCCGCCTGATAGACCGTCACGAGATGGTCCACCGAGGCGTGGGTCAGGTTGAACACGAAAGACGGATAGACCCCCAGCACCAGGGTCGAGGCGATGAGCGGGGCGAAGATCGCCACCTCGCGCCAGTCGAGGTCGGTGATGTCGGCCAGCGCCGGATTGGTCATCTCGCCGAACACCACGCGGCGATAGAGCGTCAGGGCGTAGACCGCCGAGAAGATCACCCCGGTGGTGGCCACCAGCGCCGTCCAGGTGGAGACGCCGTAGGTTCCGGTGAGGGTCAGGATCTCGCCGATGAAGCCCGAGGTGCCCGGCAGGCCGACGTTGCCCATGGTGAAGAGCATGAAGGTGGCCGCATACCAGGGCATGCGGGTGACGAGGCCGCCGTAGAAGGCGATCTCGCGGGTGTGCATGCGGTCGTAGACGACGCCGACGCAGAGGAAGAGCGCGCCGGAGATCACCCCGTGGCTGAGCATCTGGAACAGTGCGCCCTGCTCGCCCTGCAGGTTGCCCGAGAAGATGCCCATGGTGACGAAGCCCATGTGGGCCACCGACGAATAGGCGATCAGCTTCTTGATGTCGGTCTGCCGGAAGGCGACCAGCGAGGTATAGACGATGGCGATGGCCGAGAGCGCGAAGACCAGCGGGGCGAACATCTCCGAGGCCTGCGGGAACATCGGCACCGAGAAGCGCATGAAGCCGTAGCCGCCGAGCTTCAGCAGGATGCCGGCCAGGATGACCGAGCCCGCCGTCGGCGCCTCCACGTGGGCGTCCGGCAACCAGGTGTGGACCGGCCACATCGGCATCTTCACCGCGAAGGAGGCGAAGAAGGCGAGCCACAGCCAGGTCTGCAGGGCCGGGTCGAACTTGTAGGCCATCAGCTCGGGGATCGAGGAGGTGCCGGCGATGCCGATCATCCCCAGGATCGCGGCGAGCATCAGCACCGACCCCAGCAGGGTGTAGAGGAAGAACTTGTAGGCTGCGTAGACCCTGCGCTTGCCGCCCCAGATGCCGATGATCAGGAACATCGGCACCAGGCTGAATTCGAAGAAGACGTAGAAGACGATGATGTCGAGGGCGCAGAAGACCCCGATCACCAGGGTCTCGAGGATCAGGAACGCGGCCATGTATTCCAGCACGCGGTTCTCGATGGTCTTCCAGGAGGCCGCCACGCAGAGCGGCATCAGGAAGGCGGTGAGCAGGACGAACAGCACCGAGATGCCGTCGACGCCCATGCGATAGCGCAGGCCGGCGAACCAGGCGGCGTCCTCGACGAACTGGAACGCCGTCGTGCCGGCGTCGAACTGCATCACCAGCAGCACCGAGAGCGCGAAGGTGGCGAGCGTGGTCACGAGCGCGATCCAGCGCGCGGCGCTGGCGGCCTTGGGGTCTTCAGGCTGGCCGAAGACGCGCAGGGCGATGATCGCCGCCACCCCGATCAGGGGCGCGAAGGTGATGAGAGAAAGAATACCGGTCATGGCCCCGCCCCCGCTTTAGACCGCCCACGCCAGCAAGGCGTAGGTCAGGAGGCCTGCGACGCCGAGCAGCATCACGAAGGCGTAGTGATAGACATAGCCGCTCTGCAGCCGGCCGGCGCCGCGGCCGACCGCGTAGGAGAGCGCCGAGACGCCGTCCGGGCCGAACCGATCGATGATCTTCTGGTCGCCGCCCTTCCAGAACAGGTCGCCGAGGAACTTGGCGGCGCGGACGAAGGTGGCCTCGTAGAGCTCGTCGAAGAACCACTTGTTGTAGAAGAAGGTCCAGAGCGGGCCCTGGCGGGCGGCGATCCGCGCGCCCATGCCTTCCTTCAGCACATAGACGTACCAGGCGCCGACCAGGCCGATCATCGAGACCACCAGCGGGGCGTAGAGCACCCACTGCGGCGAATGGTGGGCGTGCTCCAGCACGTGGTTGGCCGGGCCGTTGAAGATCGCGCCGCGCCAGAACTCGGCGTTCTCCGGCCCCACGAAATGCTCGACGAAGGCGTAGCCGGCGAAGACCGCGCCGAAGGCCAGGGCCAGCAGCGGGACCAGCATGATCCACGGGCTCTCGTGCGGCTTGTGATCATGGCCGTGGCCATGGTCGTCGGGCAGAGGCTCGTCGTGGGTCTCGACCTGGGCATGGCTGGCGTGATCGTCGTGGCCGTGGGCGTCGTGGCCAGCGTGGGCGTGCTCGCCCCACTTGGCGGCGCCGTGGAAGGTCATGAAGGCCAGGCGCCAGGAGTAGAAGGCCGTCAGGCCGGCGGCGAAGACGCCGACCACGAAGGCGAACATGGCGATCGGGTTGTTCCCGCCCGCGGCGAAGGCCGACTCGATGATGGTGTCCTTGGAGTAGAAGCCGGCGAAGCCGAGTTCGACGCCGGGGATGCCGAAGCCGGTGATGGCCAGGTTGCCGATGATCATCACCACATAGGTGACCGGCAGCAGCTTCCAGAGGCCGCCCATCTTCCGCATGTCCTGTTCGTGATGCATCCCGTGGATGACCGAGCCCGCGCCCAGGAACAGCAGGGCCTTGAAGAAGGCGTGGGTGAAGAGGTGGAACATGGCCGCCTGATAGGCCCCGACGCCGGCGGCGAAGAACATGTAGCCGAGCTGCGAACAGGTCGAATAGGCGATGACCCGCTTGATGTCGTTCTGGGCGAGACCGACGGTGGCGGCGAAGAGCGCGGTGACCGCGCCGATCAGGGTGACGACCTGGCGGGCGACCGGGGCGTATTCGAACATCGGCGACAGCAGGCAGACCATGTAGACGCCGGCCGTCACCATGGTGGCGGCGTGGATCAGGGCCGAGACCGGCGTCGGGCCTTCCATGGCGTCCGGCAGCCAGGTGTGCAGGAAGAACTGGGCCGACTTGCCCATGGCGCCGATGAACAGCAGCACGCAGGCGAGGTCCACCAGGCTGTAGGTCTGGCCGGCGAACTCCCAGGTGCGGGCGACGGAGCCGGCGATCAGCGGGAAGAGCTGGGCGAACTGGATGGTCCCGAAGGCCCAGAACACCGTCATGATGCCGAGCGCGAAGCCGAAGTCGCCGACCCGGTTGACCACGAAGGCCTTGATGGCCGCGGCGTTGGCGGTGGGTTTCTTGAACCAGAAGCCGATCAGCAGGTAGCTGGCCAGGCCCACGCCTTCCCAGCCGAAGAAGAGCTGCATGAAGTCGGCGGCGGTCACCAGGGCCAGCATGGCGAAGGTGAAGAGCGACAAGTAGGCGAAGAACCGGGGCCGGCTGTCGTCTTCCGCCATATAGCCCCAGCTATAGACGTGGACGAGGGCCGAGACCGACGTCACCACCACCAGCATGACGGCCGAGAGCCCGTCCAGGCGGATCGACCAGTTGGACTGGAAGTCGCCGATGTGGATGAAGGGCAGCAGCTGCAGGGTGAAGGGTTCGAGCCCGCCCCAGGTCCACTGGCTGAAGATCGTCCAGGAGCCGACCGCGGCGGCCAGCAACAGGCCGGTGGTGACGGCTTGCGAGGCGATGTCGCCCAGGCGGCGGCCGAACAGGCCGGCGATGATCGCGCCGACCAGGGGGGCGGCGACGACGAAGGTGATCAGAGACTTCGGATCCACGATCAGCCCTTCATCACGGAGACGTCGTCGACGGCGATGTCGCCGCGATTGCGGAAGAAGGTGACCAGGATGGCCAGGCCGACGGCGGCCTCGGCCGCGGCCACGGTGAGGACGAACATGGCGAAGATCTGCCCCGTCACGTCGTGCAGGTAGGTGGAGAAGGCCACCAGGTTGATGTTCACCGCCAGCAGGATCAGCTCGATCGACATCAGGATGACGATGATGTTCTTGCGGTTCACGAAGATCCCGAACACCCCGATGGTGAACAGGATGGCGGCCACCGCCAGATAGTGGGCGAGCCCGATGCTCATTCGACGATCCCCTCGCCCGGTTTGATGTCGACGACGCGCATGCCCTTGGCGGGCGTCCGGCCGACCTGATCGGCGATCACCTGACGGCGCACGCCGGGCTTGTGGCGCAGGGTCAGCACGATGGCGCCGATCATGGCCACCAGCAGCACTAGGCCGGCGGCCTGGAAGAAGTAGACATATTGCGTGTAGAGCACGTGCCCGATCGCCTCGGCGTTGGGCAGGTCGGCGGTGTGGACCATCGGGCCGAGGCTGTGGGCGGCCGCGCCGCCGCTGACGACCGAGGTCGCCACCACGATCATCTCCACGGCCAGGACGCCGGCGACCAGGGCGCCCAGCGGCATGTAGCGGGCGAAGCCCTGGCGCAGGGCGGCGAAATCGACGTCGAGCATCATGACGACAAAGAGGAACAGCACCGCGACGGCGCCGACGTAGACCACCACCAGCAGCATCGCCAGGAACTCGGCGCCCAGCAGCACGAAGAGCCCGGCCGCCGAGAAGAAGGCCAGGATCAGGAACAGCACGGAGTGCACGGGGTTGCGCGACGAGATGACGGCGAACGCCGCCGCGAGCGTCACCGCCGCCAGCAGATAAAAGGCGATCGCCTGTACGGCCACTCGACTTGCCCCTCATTAAACCTGATCGCCATGGCCGCCTTGCGTCGGCCCCCCATGACCGCCTGGCTTGCAAGCTGCTCATGGGTCCCGGGACAAGCCCGGGGATGACGTATGTTATTGGTTCCGGATTCGCGCCCGCTTCTTAACGATAGGGCGCGTCCAGTTCCAGATTCTTCGCGATCTCCCGCTCCCAACGGTCCCCGTTATCGAGCAGGCGTTCCTTGTCGTAGTAGAGCTCTTCCCGCGTCTCGGTGGCGTACTCGAGGTTCGGGCCCTCGACGATGGCGTCCACCGGGCAGGCCTCCTGGCACAGGCCGCAGTAGATGCACTTCACCATGTCGATGTCGTAGCGGGTGGTGCGGCGGCTGCCGTCGGCGCGGGGTTCGGCCTCGATGGTGATGGCCTGGGCCGGGCAGATCGCCTCGCAGAGCTTGCAGGCGATGCAGCGCTCCTCGCCGTTCGGATAGCGCCGCAGGGCGTGCTCGCCCCGGAAGCGCGGCGACTGCGGGTTGCGTTCGTGGGGATACTGCACCGTGGCCTTGGGGGCCGCCATGTAGCGCAGGGCCATGCCGAACGCGCCCACGAAGTCCATCAGGGCCGCGCCCCTCACCGCCTGTCCGATCCGTTGAAACATCGACTTACTTTCTCTTGCAGGCGTAGTTGGCCATCACCTGGGGATCGGCGCCGTAGCCGAGCTCCAGCTTGCCGCCCTTGGCCTCGCAGGCCTTGGTGGCCTCGGCCAGGGCGTCGTAGCTCATGTAGCCGCCGTCGCGCTCCGAGGCGCAGGCGGCGCACAGCAGCCCAAGGGTGATGACGACGGCGAGCCTCATGCGTGCGGCCCGAAGACGCGCCAGGCCGCGACGACGGCCACGGCCACCAGCGAGGTGGGCAGGAACACCTTCCAGCCCAGGCGCATCAACTGGTCGTAGCGGTAGCGGGGCACGATGGCCTTCACCATGGCGAACATGAAGAACCAGAAGATGACCTTCCCGAAGAACCAGAAGAACCCGTAGAAGCTTTGGGCCGTCGGGCTCCAGGCCTTGGTGAAGGGCAGGTCCACCAGGGGCTGCCAGCCGCCGAAGAACAGGATGGTGATCATCGCGCACATCAGGATGATGTTGGCGAGCTCGCCGATCATGAAGAGCAGGAACGGCGAGGAGGAGTATTCCACCTGGTAGCCGGCCACCAGTTCGGACTCGGCTTCCGGCAGGTCGAAGGGCGGGCGGTTGGTCTCGGCCAGCGCCGAGATGAAGAACACCACCATCATGGGGATCATCACCAGCGCCATGGGCCAGTTGTGGACGATGTCGCCGCCGAAGACGTTCCAGTTCCAGAAGCCGCCGGCCTGTTTCTCGACGATCTGCTGCAGGTTCATGGTGCCGGCCAGCAGGATCACGGTGATGATCACGAAGCCGATGGAGACCTCGTAGCTGACCATCTGGGCGGCGGACCGCAGGCTGCCCAGGAAGGGGTACTTCGAGTTGGACGCCCAGCCGCCCATGATGATGCCGTAGACGCCGAGCGAGGAGATGGCGAAGAGGTAGAGCACGCCGACGTTGATGTTCGACACCACCCAGCCCGGCGCGAGCGGGATCGCAGCCCAGGACACCAGGGCCAGGGCGAAGGTCAGCATCGGCGCCAGGATGAAGACGACCTTGTCGGCGCCGTCGGGGATCACCAGTTCCTTCAGCACGAACTTGATCAGGTCGGCGAAGGACTGCAGCAGGCCGAAGGGGCCCACGACGTTGGGGCCCTTGCGCATCTGGACGCCCGCCCAGATCTTGCGGTCGCCGTACATGAAGAAGGCCAGCGACACGAGCAGCCAGATGCAGACGGCCAGGATCTGACCGACCGTCAGCAGGACCCAGCCGCCGGGCGTCGCGAGGAAGGCGTTGAATGCTTCCATCGCCCTACTCCGCCGCGATCTTGGCTGCGCCGGAAGCCACGGACTGGCATTCGGCCATGGTCACGCTGGCGCGCGCGACGGGGTTGGTGAGGTAGAAGGCCTTGATCGGGCTGGCGAGCGGGGCGTCGGAGAGGTCGCCCGCCGCGCCGAGGCCTGCGAGGTCGAGACCCGCCGCGCCTTCGGGGCCCGCCACATAGTCGATGCGGCCGAAGGTCGGGTGGTCGGCGAACAGCTTGGCGCGCAGCTCATCGAGGCTGTCGTAGGGCAGCTTGGTCCCGACGCGTTCGGAGAGCGCGCGCAGGATCGCCCAGTCCTCGCGGGCCTCGCCCTTGGGGAACACCGCCCGCTGGCCCATCTGGACCCGGCCCTCGGTGTTGACGTAGAGGCCGCTTTTTTCGGTGTAGGCCGCGCCCGGCAGGACGATGTCGGCGCGGTGGGCCCCGGCGTCGCCGTGGGCGCCCAGGTAGACCACGAAGGCGTCGGTGGCCGAGAGGTCGATCTCGTCGGCGCCCAGCAGGAACAGGACGTCGGCGCCGCCCTTGGCGACCAGTTGGCCGGCGGTCTTGCCGCCCTCGCCCGGCGTGAAGCCGAGGTCCAGGCCGCCGACGCGGGCCGCGGCACTGTGCAGCACGTTCCAGCTCATGCCGAAGGCCTTGGCGGCGCCTGCGGCGGCCTTGAGCACGGCGGCGGCGTCCGCGCGGCCGAGCGCGCCGGCCCCGACGATGATCGCCGGGGACTTGGCGGCCTTCAGCGCCTTGGCGAAGTCGTCCTTGGACTTGGCGAGGCCCGTGAGCGTCGCAGCGCCGGCGCCGAGGTAATCGTAGCTGTAGGTCAGGTCGGCCTGTTCGCCGATGACGCCGACCCGCAGGGATCCGGCCATCCAGCGCTTGCGGATGCGGGCGTTGAACACCGGCGCCTCGAGGCGCGGGTTGGTTCCGACCAGCAGCAGGACGTCGGCGTCCTCGATGCCGGCCAGCGTCGAGTTGAACAGCCAGCTTTCGCGCGGGCCGTCGCCGAGCGCCATGCCGTCCTGGCGGCAATCGAGGCTGGCGACGCCCATCGACCCGAAGAGGTCCTTGGCGGCCTTCATCGATTCCGCGTCCTGCAGGTCGCCGGCGATGACGCCGATGCGGTCGGGGCTGGCGGCGGCGAGCCTGGCGGCCACGGCGTCGAGGGCCTCGGCCCAGGTCGCGGGCTTCAGCTTGCCGGCGGCGCGGATGAAGGGCTGGTCAAGGCGCTGGCGGGAGAGGCCGTCGACGACGTAGCGGGTCTTGTCGCTGATCCACTCCTCGTTGATGTCCTCGTTGACGCGCGGCAGCACCCGCAGCACGGCGGGGCCGCGGCTGTCGACGCGAATCGCCGAGCCGAGCGCGTCCATGACGTCGATGCTCTCGGTCTTCTTCAGCTCCCACGGGCGGTAGTTGAAGGCCCAGGGCTTGTGCGTGAGCGCGCCGACCGGGCAGAGATCGATGACGTTGGCCGACAGTTCGCTGGTGACCGCGGCGTCAAGATAGGTCGTGATTTCAACGTCTTCGCCGCGGGAGATCAGACCGATCTCCGGGATGCCGGCGACCTCGGTGATGAAGCGGACGCAGCGCGTGCACTGGATGCAGCGGGTCATGACCGTCTTGATCAACGGCCCCATGTACTTCTCTTCGACGGCGCGCTTGTTCTCGAGGTAGCGCGAGCCGTCGCGGCCGTAGCCCATGGCCTGGTCCTGCAGGTCGCACTCGCCGCCCTGGTCGCAGATCGGGCAATCCAGCGGGTGGTTGATCAGCAGGAATTCCATCACGCCCTGGCGCGCCTTCAGCACCATCGGCGAGTTGGTGATGATCTCCTGGCCCTCGGCGGCCGGCAGGGCGCAGGAGGCCTGCGGCTTGGGCGGGCCGGGCTTCACTTCCACCAGGCACATGCGGCAGTTGCCGGCGATGGACAGGCGCTCGTGATAGCAGAAGCGCGGAATCTCCTCGCCCGCCAGTTCGGCCACCTGAAGGGCCGTCATGCCGGCTTCGAACTCGATTTCGACGCCGTTGACCTTTGCTGTCGGCATGTCTCGTTTACTCCGCCGCCGCCAGGGTCACGCCCTGGACGTGGGGCTTGCCGGCCCGGTAGCTGGTGATGCGCTCCTCCACCTCGTGGCGGAAGTGGCGGAACAGGCCCTGGATCGGCCAGGCGGCCGCATCGCCCAGGCCGCAGATGGTGTGGCCCTCGACCTGGCTGGCGACGTCCAGCAGCATGTCGATCTCGCGCATCTCGGCCTCGCCGGTAACCATGCGTTCCATGACCCGCCACATCCAGCCGGTGCCTTCGCGGCACGGCGTGCACTGGCCGCAGCTCTCGTGCTTGTAGAAGTACGAGAGCCGGGCGATGGCCTTCACGATATCGGTGGATTGATCCATCACGATGACGGCGGCGGTGCCGAGCCCGGATTTCAGGGCCGACAGGCTGTCGAAGTCCATCAGGGCGTCCTCGGCCTCGTGGGCCGGGATCATCCGCACCGACGAGCCGCCGGGGATCACCGCCTTGAGGTTGCCCCAGCCGCCGCGCACGCCGCCGCAGTGGTCTTCCAGGAGCTGCTTCAGCGGGATCGACATGGCCTCCTCGACCACGCAGGGCTTGTTCACGTGGCCCGAGATCGCCATCAGCTTGACGCCGGTGTTGTTGGGGCGGCCAAAACCGGTGAACCACTCTGCGCCGCGACGCAGGATGGTCGGCACCACGGCGATGGATTCGACGTTGTTGATGGTGGTCGGGCAGCCGTAGATGCCCGCGCCGGCCGGGAACGGGGGCTTAAGGCGCGGCTGGCCCTTCTTGCCCTCCAGGCTTTCCATCAGGGCGGTCTCGTCGCCGCAGATGTAGGCGCCGCCGCCGTGGGTGACGTAGATCTCGAACGGCCAGCCGTGGACGTTCTTCTGGCCCACCAGCTTGGCCTCGTAGGCCTGCTTGATGGCCGCCTCCAGGCGCTCGCGCTCGAAGACGTACTCGCCGCGGATATAGATGTAGCAGGCGTGCGCGCGGATCGCGTAGCTGGCGATCAGGCAGCCTTCGATCAGCAGGTGCGGATCGTTGCGCAGGATCTCGCGGTCCTTGCAGGTGCCGGGTTCGGACTCATCGGCGTTGACCACCAGGTAGTGCGGCCGCGCGCTTTCCTGCTTGGGCATGAAGGTCCACTTCAGGCCCGTGGAGAACCCCGCCCCGCCCCGACCGCGCAGGCCCGAGGCCTTGATCTGGTCGCAGATCCACTCCGGCGTCTGCTTGAGGATGTCGCGGGTCAGGTGCCACGCGCCGCGCTTCTTCGCTCCCTCCAGCCCGAAATCCTGCAGGCCGTAAAGGTTGGTGAAGATGCGATCCTTGTCTTCCAGGATGCCGACCACGCGCCCCTAAACTCCCTTGTTCGCGCGGCGGAAGCCGGCGATGAACCAGAATTGCACGGCGAAACCGGCCAGCACCGCGCCGACGAACAGCCACGTCATCCAGGCGATATCGTAGACCTCGCCGGCGACCGCCGCGGCGATGGCCACGACGGCCAGCACCACGTCGAGGGCGAGCATGACCACCAGCCGCCGCTTGGCCTGCGCCAGATCCAGCGTCATGCCGCCGGTTCCTTGGGCGCGGCGGCGGGCGGCGCGAGGTTGGGGATCGCCTTCAGCGCCTTGGAGCGCGAGCCGTCATAGAGCCCCGGGTCGCTGAGCGTCAGCGGGCCGCCCTCGGGCGCGGAGCCCACGCGGCCGGTCGCGGAGCCCGGCGCGGCCGGCTTGCCCTTGGCGAAGCCGTCCAGCAGCGCCTCCAGCGTCTCCGGCGTCAGGTCCTCGTAGTAGTAGTCGTTGATGGCCGCCATGGGCGCGTTGGAGCAGGCGCCCATGCACTCGACTTCCTGCCAGTAGAACTTGCCGTCGGCCGACAGGTGGTCCTTGGCGCCGATCTTCTTCTTGCAGAGCGCCATCAGGTCGTTCGCGCCGCGCAGCATGCAGGGCGTGGTGCCGCAGACCTGGACGAGCGCCTTGGAGCCCACCGGCTCCAGCATGAACATGGTGTAGAAGGTCGCCACCTCCAGCACCCTGATCTGGGCCATGCCCAGCATGCCGGCGACGAGGCGGATGGCGGGTTCGCAGACCCAGCCCTCCTGCTTCTGGACAAGCCACAGCAGAGGGATGACCGCCGACTGCTGGCGGCCCTGCGGGAACTTGGCGATCCACCACTGGGCCTGGGCCGCGCTCTCGTCCGAGAAGGCGAAGCTGGCCGGCTGGGTCTGGGAAAGGCGACGGACGCTCAACGTTGCCTCACTTCACGAAATCGATGCGGGCGATCTTGTCGCCGGCGAAGGTGTAGACGGCGCCGACCTCGAACTGGTCGCCGCCCGGCGCGCGGATCACCAGCTCGTGGTCGATCACGGTGTTTCCCAGCGTGATGCGGTTCAGCAGCTCGACCTTGTTCTGCGGGAACGTGGCGAAGACGCCCTCGTACTTGGCGTGGAAGGCGGCGATGCCTTGCGTGGAGATCGCGCCGTTCAGGTCCGAGACGATGAGGTCCGGCGTGAAGAAGGCGCAGTAGGCCTCCAGGTCCTGGGCGTTATAGGCGTCGAGTTGCGCCTGGGCGATGTCGGCCAGGCTGACCTTGGCGGGTGCGTTCATCGGTCGATCTCCCCGAACACGATATCGAGCGAGCCGAGGATCGCCGAGACGTCGGCCAGCATGTGGCCGCGATTCATCCAGTCCATGGCCATCAGGTGCGGGAAGCCCGGCGCGCGGATCTTGCAGCGGTAGGGCTTGTTGGTTCCGTCGCTCACCAGATAGACGCCGAATTCGCCCTTCGGCGCCTCGACGCAGGCGTAGACCTCGCCGGCCGGGGTGTGGAAGCCTTCGGTATAGAGCTTGAAGTGGTGGATCAGGGCTTCCATCGACCGCTTCATCTCGCCCCGGCGCGGCGGGGTGATCTTGTGGTCGGCCGACAGCACCAGGCCCGGCGTCTTGTGCAGGCGGGCGCAGGCCTGCTTCATGATGCGGATCGACTGGCGCATCTCTTCCATGCGGCAGAGGTAGCGGTCGTAGCAGTCGCCGTTCAGGCCGATGGGGATGTCGAACTCGAACTCGTCGTAGCCCTCGTAGGGCTGGTTGCGCCGCAGGTCCCACTCGACGCCGGAGCCGCGCAGCATGACGCCGGTGAAGCCCCATTCGACGGCCTCGTCGCGGGTCACCTTGCCGATGTCGACGTTGCGCTGCTTGAAGATGCGGTTGCCGGTGATCAGCTTGTCGATGTCGGCCAGCACGACCAGGAAGGCGTCGCACCAGTCGTCGATGTCCACCACCAGTTCCGGCGGCAGGTCCTGGCGAACCCCGCCGGGGCGGAAGTAGTTGGCGTGCAGCCGGGCGCCCGAGGCGCGCTCGTAGAACACCATCAGCTTCTCGCGCTGCTCGAAGCCCCAGAGCGGCGGGGTGAGCGCGCCGACGTCCATGGCCTGGGTCGTGACGTTGAGCAGGTGGTTGAGGATGCGGCCGATCTCGGAATAGAGCACCCGGATCAGGCGGCCGCGCTCGGGCACGTCGACGCCCAGCAGCTTCTCGATGGCGAGCACATAGGCGTGCTCCTGGTTCATCGGCGCCACGTAGTCCAGGCGGTCGAAATAGGGCGTGGTCTGGGTGTAGGGCCGCGCCTCCATCAGCTTCTCGGTGCCGCGATGCAGCAGGCCGATGTGCGGATCGACCCGCTCGACGATCTCGCCGTCGAGTTCGAGCACCAAGCGCAGCACGCCGTGGGCGGCCGGGTGTTGGGGACCGAAGTTGATGTTGAACTTGCGGACCTTGGTCTCGGGAACCAGGGAGACTTCCTGAGCCGTCGCGGTCGTCACGAGGTCGGTCACGGCTTGGCCCCTCCACCGTCAGGAAGCGACTTCTCGTCGCCCGGCAGCGGCAAGGCGCGCTCCATGCCTTCCCAGGGCGACAGGAAGTCCCAGTTGCGCCACTCGACGGCCTTCACCGGCTCATAGACCACGCGCTTGAGCTCGTCGTCGTAGCGCAGCTCCACATAGCCGGTCATCGGGAAGTCCTTGCGCAGCGGATGCCCGTGGAAGCCATAGTCGGTGAGGATGCGCCGCAGGTCGGGGTGACCTTCGAAGAAGACGCCGTACATGTCGAAGGCCTCGCGCTCGTACCAGTCGGCGCAGGGGTGGACGCCCGTGACCGTCGGGACCGGGGTGTCCTCGTCGGTCTGGATCTTCACCCGCACCCGGCGGTTCTTGGTGAGCGACAGCAGGTGATAGACCACGTCGAAGCGCTGGGCGCGTTCCGGGTAGTCGGCGCCGGCCAGGTCGATCAGCTGCTGGAAGCGGAAATCCTGGTGGTCGCGCAGATAGGCCAGCGCCTGGGCGATGCGCGGCAGCGGCGCATGGACCGTCAGCTCGCCGAACGCCACATGATGGCTGGTGATCGCCCCGGCGCTGTTGGCGACGATCGCCTGGCCGAGGGTTTCGAGATCGTCGTGCGTCGCGGGCCAGCTCATCTTTCGATGGTCCCCGTGCGGCGGATCTTCTTCTGCAGTTGCAGGACGCCGTAGACGAGCGCCTCGGCGCTGGGCGGGCAGCCGGGCACGTAGATGTCGACGGGCACGATGCGGTCGCAGCCGCGCACCACGGAGTAGCTGAAGTAGTAGTAGCCGCCGCCGTTGGCGCAGGAGCCCATGGAGATGACGTAGCGCGGCTCCGGCATCTGGTCGTAGACCTTGCGCAGGGCCGGGGCCATCTTGTTGCAGAGCGTGCCTGCGACGATCATCACGTCGGACTGGCGCGGGCTGGCGCGGGGCGCGAAGCCGTAGCGCTCCAGGTCGTAGCGCGGCATCGACGCCTGCATCATCTCCACGGCGCAGCAGGCCAGGCCGAAGGTCATCCACATCAGCGAGCCGGTGCGCGCCCAGGTGATCAGGTCGTCGGTGGCCGCGGTGACGAAGCCCTTGTCGGCCAGCTGGCTGGAGACGCCGTCGAAATAGGGGTCGTGCAGCCTGGGATTATACCCCTCGACCGTCGTGCGGCCGGCGCTGAGCGCCGGGGTTGTGACTACTCCCATTCCAGGGCGCCCTTCTTCCACTCGTAGATGAAGCCCACCGTCAGCACGCCCAGGAAGGTCATCATCGACCAGAAGGCGAACTGTGCGAGTTCCGCCGGCAGCTTCATCAGCGAGACGGCCCAGGGGAACAGGAAGGCGACTTCGAGATCGAATATAATGAACAGGATCGAGACCAGATAGAACCGGACATCGAATTTCATCCGGGCGTCGTCGAAGGCGTTGAAGCCGCATTCGTAGGTCGAAAGCTTCTCCGGGTCCGGCGCCTTGGGCGCCAGCAGGGCCGAAGCCAGGACGAAGATCGTCGCCATGGCCGCCGAGATCCCCAGGAAGATCACGATGGGCAGGTACTGCAGCAGGAACGCGTTCATGGAATCCTCGGAGGAGTCGCGCGCCCTTCTAGACCAGCATCGCGCAGGGTTCAAACGCGGCGAAGAGGCTGCGGCGTCAGAGGGCCGAACAACCTGCGCCTGCCCGGTGAATCGCCGCCCTATCGGGCGCTCGAAGCCCTCGAAAAAGTCGCCGCCGACGCGCCTGAGCGGTTGCGCGCCTGTGTACTAATCGTCGCCAAGCGCACTCTGCCGTTGACACGATTCCGGGCGGGACCTATCAGACGCGCCTTCGCGGCGACGCGAACGAGTGCGGATGTAGCTCAGTTGGTTAGAGCGCCGGCCTGTCACGCCGGAGGTCGCGGGTTCAAGTCCCGTCATTCGCGCCACTTCCCTCATGGCGTTGCGAGCGACCTAAGCGAGCCTCAGCGACTTTGCGGCGCGGCATAGCCGCCGTTCGAGGTGCGCGGCGCAGTCAGCATGCCGGCGCCGGCCTGCATGACGCTGTAGAAGCTCAGGCCGAGGATGGTGATGAAGCCCAGCATGAACAGCAGCACGAGCGCCTGACGCACGCGCTCGCCCAACTCCCCCTGCACCTGGCGGTTCTTGCGGCGACGCCGGCGCTTGGCCTCTTCGTCCCGGGCCGGCGGCGGCGCGGTGGCCGGCCACGCCCCGCCCAGGGGAGCCGTGCGTCGTCCCGGCCCGATCTCCCCGCGATAGAACGAGAGCCCGAGCAACAGTCCAGCGCCGTAGGCAAGCACCGCCACGACGAGCAGTTGAACGAGAGGCGATAGCGCCATGCCGATTCCGTTGCACCCACGAATCAAACCGTTGGGCCGGTTTGCCGTCTGTCCCTCCCATAGGAATAACTAATCGGCGGTTGACGGCATAGACCGCTGACCCCTCGAATCCTGGAGACGGAACGTCGCGACGGTGGACTATTTCCCCTGGGCCCGCCGAATCCTGGCCAGCACGTCCGCGCCAAGGGCAAGACCGGAGGCGGCGATATTCTCGTCCAGGTGCCCGAGGCGGGTCGTGCCGACGACCGCGCAGGCCACATCGGGGTTGGCCAGGACATAGGCCAGCGAGGCCTGGGCGCCGCTCATGCCCGGCGTTGCGGAGAGAAACCCGAACCGCGCGCCGGCCGCCACCTCGCCCCGGTGCCGCGCCAGCCCCCTGGCCGCGTACCAGAGGTCCTGGAGGCCGCGCAGCTTCAGCACCTGGCCCCCGGCGTGGCCCATGGCCAGAGCCATGCCCGCCAGGACCCCCTTCCCCCGCGCCGCGGCCCTGGCGATCAGCGGCTCGCGCTCCGGGCGCAGGACATTGTAGTCGATCATCACCACGTCGAAGAGGTCCAGCCCCAGGACGTGGTCGATGACCGTGGGATCGAAGCTGTTGACGCCCAGGGCGCGGACCAGGCCGCGCGCCTGCAGCGCCCGGAGGGCGGCGGCCAGGTCGTCGTTCAGCTCCGGGATCGCCGGGCCGTGCAGTTGCAGGAGCGGCAGGGTTTCCAGGCCGAGGCGCTTCAGGCTCGCCTCGGCGCTGGCGACGATGGCGGCGGGCGAGACGTCGCGGACGATCCTGCCGCCGCCGGCGTGCCGGGTGCCGGCCTTGGTGGCGATCACCAGGCCGTCGTGCGAACGGCCGCGCAAAGCCCTGCCCAATCTGGGCTCGGCCTCCCCGCGTGCGTAGCTGGCGCCGGTGTCGAAGAAGGTGACGCCCTGGTCGAGGGCGGCGTGGACCAGGCGCAGGGCCTGGCCTTCGTCGAAGACCGGCTTGCCCCAGAAGCTGGCGCAGCCGAATCCGATCTCCGAGACGGTGAGGCCTGTCGCGCCGAGCGGTCGGTAGAGCATCACAGCGACAGGTGTGGTGGGCGGCGAGGGGTTCGAACCCCCGACCCCCTGGGTGTAAACCAGGTGCTCTGACCAGCTGAGCTAGCCGCCCGTCGGGATGCTTTTAGACTCGTCCGGCCGGGCGCGAAAAGGGCGGTCGCACCGAATGGGACCGCCCCCTCAGGAATGATGGCTGGGACGCGCCTAGTTGAGCGAGCTCTTCAGGCCTTCCCCGACGCGGAAACGGGCGGTCTTGGAGGCTGGGCGCTTGACGGTCTCCCCGGTGCGCGGGTTGCGGGCGGTGCCCGCCGCACGGTTCACCGGCACGAAGCTTCCGAAGCCGACGAGGCGGACTTCCTGGCCGCTCTTCAGCGAGGTGGTGACGGATTCGATAAACGCCTCGAGGGCGTCTTTCGCTTGCGCCTTGTTGAGGCCCGCCTTGTCGGCGATCGCCGTGACGAGTTCGGCCTTGGTCATTGGTTGTTTCTCCCAGCCCATGTTCCGCGCGAAGCGTCGGCCTTTTGGCTCAATAGCGCTTTCGCCGCTGGATTATGGCGGTCTTGCGGGGCGCGTCAAACGACAGCGGCGCGGGAAAGCCCCGCGCCGCCGATTATTTACGCTTTTTCGCCCTTTAATGCGTGATCATCGCCTCCGCATCGCCCTCGTCCGTCGGCACGGCGACCGGCGGGTGGTCGGCTTCGGACCATTCGATCGGGGTCAGCGGCCGCACGAGCGCGTAGGTCAGGACCTGATCGACGGTCGTCACCGGGATGATTTCCAGGGCGTCCTTCACGTTGGCCGGCAGGTCGGCGAGGTCCTTCTCGTTCTCCTGAGGGATCAACACCGTCTTGACGCCCGAGCGCAGGGCCGCGAGCAGCTTCTCCTTCAAGCCGCCGATGGCCGTGACGCGCCCGCGCAGGGTGACCTCGCCGGTCATGGCGATGTCCTTGCGGATCGGAATGCCCGTCAGCACGGAGACGATGGCGGTGGCCATCGCCGCACCGGCCGAAGGGCCGTCCTTGGGCGTGGCGCCGTCCGGCACGTGGATGTGGACGTCGGTCTTCTCGAAGACCGGCGGCTCGATCCCGAAGTGGGCGGCGCGGCTGCGGACGTAGGAATTGGCCGCCGAGATCGACTCCTTCATCACGTCCTTCAGGTTGCCCGTGATGGACATGCGGCCCTTGCCCGGCATCTTGACCGCCTCGATGGTCAGGATGTCGCCGCCGAACTCGGTCCAGGCCAGGCCCGTGATGATGCCCACCTGATCCTCGGCGTCGGTCTCGCCGTAGCGGTACTTCTTGACGCCCGCGTACCTGGCCAGCCGTTCGTCGTCGATGGTGATCGAGGCGAGGTTCTCGCGCGCCAGGTCCCGAACCGTCTTGCGCGCCAGGTTGCCCAGTTCCCGCTCGAGCGAGCGGACGCCGGCTTCCCGCGTGTAGTAGCGGATCAGGTCGCGGATGGCGGCGTCCGGCACCACGAATTCCTCGGGCTTCAGCCCGTGGTCCTTGGTGAGCTTGGGCAGGACGTGGCGCTTGGCGATCTCCAGCTTCTCGTCCTCGGTGTAGCCGGCGATGCGGATGATCTCCATCCGGTCCAGCAGGGGCTGAGGCATGTTGAGGCTGTTGGCCGTGGTGACGAACATCACCGGCGACAGGTCGTAGTCCACCTCCAGGTAATGGTCGGCGAAGGTGGAGTTCTGCGCCGGGTCCAGCACCTCGAGCAGGGCCGAGGACGGGTCGCCGCGATAATCGGAGCCCATCTTGTCGATCTCGTCCAACAGGAAGAAGGCGTTGGTGGACTTGGCCTTCTTCATCGACTGGATGACCTTGCCGGGCATGGAGCCGATGTAGGTCCGGCGGTGGCCGCGGATCTCGGCCTCGTCACGCACGCCGCCCAGCGACACCCGCACGAACTCGCGCCCCGTCGCCTGGGCGATGGAGCGGCCGAGCGAGGTCTTGCCGACGCCGGGAGGACCCACCAGGCACAGGATGGGGCCCTTGAGCGAGCCGGTGCGGGCCTGCACCGCCAGGTACTCCAGGATCCGCTCCTTCACCTTTTCCAGGCCGTAGTGATCCTCATCGAGGATCTGCTCGGCCTTGACCAGGTCGATGGGCTTGGTCTTGGCCTTGCCCCACGGGATCGACAGCAGCCAGTCGAGATAGTTCCGCACGACCGTGGATTCGGCCGACATCGGGCTCATGTTGCGCAGCTTCTTCAGCTCGGCGTCGGCCTTGGTGCGGGCCTCCTTGGAGAGCTTGGTCTTCTTGATGCGCTTTTCCAGCTCGAGCAGTTCGTCGCGGCTGTCGTCCTGTTCGCCCAGCTCGCGCTGGATCGCCTTCATCTGCTCGTTCAGATAGTACTCGCGCTGGGTCTTCTCCATCTGGCGCTTCACGCGGTTACGGATCTTCTTTTCCGTCTGCATGACGCTGATCTCGCCCTCCATCAGGGCGTAGACCTTCTCCAGGCGCTTGACGACGTTGAAGATCTCGAGAAGCGCCTGCTTCTCGCTGATCTTCACCGAGAGGTGCGAGGCGATGCGGTCGGCCAGTTCCCCGGCGGATTCGATCTGCGGGATCGCGGCGAGCGCTTCCGGCGGCACCTTCTTGTTCAGCTTCACGTAGTTTTCGAACTGCTCGACGACCGCGCGCGACAGCGCCTCGGCCTCCGGGGTGCCCGCGCCGTCCTCTTCCACATAGGCGATCTCGGCCTGGTAGAACTCGGTCTGGTCGGTGAAGCGGGTGATCGAGGCGCGGGTCTGGCCCTCGACCAGCACCTTGACGGTGCCGTCGGGCAGTTTCAGCAGTTGCAGGACCTTGGCGACGACGCCGACGTCGTAGATCGCCTCGGGTGACGGGTCGTCGTCGTCCTTGTCCTTCTGGGTGGCCAGCAGGATTTCCTGGCCCATGGCGTCCTCGAGCGCGCGAACCGACTTCTCGCGCCCCACGAAGAGCGGCACCGGCTGATGCGGGAAGACCACGATGTCCCGTAGCGGCAGGATAGGGAGAACTTTGATCTCAGACATGATGCTCATACTCCTGACCGGCCCGTTGGGGTCGGGCTCGGCCGCCGGATCGTGGTCACTCAAACGATGCGCTTGAGTCGGACGATCCGTCCGCCGGTGTTCGGCGGCTTGCTAGGTCTTTATGTGGACGCTTTTCGCCCCGGTTCAAGCTAAGCAAGGAACGTGCGTGACGTTGCGTCTCACCTGCCCGCGGATCGCAGTCGTTCGCCGAATTAAGGCCCAGGCGCGCAAAGACATGCCCCCTTCCCGCTCGAACGCGAGAAAGGGGCAGTCCGACTGTCATGAATTTGATCCGGTTAGGCCGCCCCGCCCTTGTCGCGGCGCTCGGCGTAGATCACCAGCGGCTGGGCGCGGCCTTCGACGACCTCGGCGTTGACCACCACTTCCTCGACGCCGTCGTAGGTCGGCAGCTCGTACATGGTGTCGAGCAGGATGCCCTCCAGGATCGAGCGCAGGCCCCGCGCACCGGTCTTCCGCGCGATCGCCTTGCGGGCGACGGCGTTGAGGGCGTCGTCGGTGAAGGTCAGGCCGACATTCTCCATGTCGAACAGGCGCTGGTACTGCTTGACGAAGGCGTTCTTCGGCTCGGTGAGGATCTTCACCAGGGCCGCCTCGTCGAGGTCGTCCAGGGTGGCGATCACCGGCAGACGGCCGATGAATTCCGGGATCAGGCCGAAACGCAGCAGGTCGTCCGGCTCCACCTGGCGCAGGATCTGGCCGGTGCGGCGTTCGTCCGGGTCCACGACGCGCGCGCCGAAGCCGATGGTGGTGCCCTGCCCCCGCGCGGAGATGATCTTCTCGAGGCCCGCGAAGGCGCCGCCGCAGATGAACAGGATGTTGGTGGTGTCCACCTGCAGGAACTCCTGCTGCGGGTGCTTGCGGCCGCCCTGGGGCGGAACCGACGCCACGGTGCCTTCCATGATCTTCAGCAGGGCCTGCTGAACACCCTCGCCCGACACGTCGCGGGTGATGGAGGGGTTGTCGGACTTGCGGCTGATCTTGTCGACCTCGTCGATGTAGACGATGCCGCGCTGGGCGCGCTCGACGTTGTAGTCGGCCGACTGCAGCAGTTTCAGGATAATATTTTCGACATCCTCGCCGACATAGCCGGCTTCGGTGAGCGTCGTGGCGTCGGCGACCGTGAACGGAACGTCGATGATTCGCGCCAGCGTCTGGGCCAGCAGCGTCTTGCCGGTGCCGGTCGGACCGATCAGCAGGATGTTGGCCTTGCCCAGTTCGACGTCGTTGTTCTTCGTCGCATGGTTCAGGCGCTTGTAGTGATTGTGGACCGCGACCGAGAGTACTTTCTTGGCGTGGTCCTGGCCGATCACGTAATCGTCGAGGACCTCACGGATTTCCTTCGGAGTCGGCACGCCGTCCTTGGACTTCACAAAGGAAATCTTGTGTTCTTCGCGGATGATATCCATGCACAGTTCGACGCATTCATCGCAGATGAACACGGTCGGGCCCGCAATCAACTTGCGAACCTCGTGCTGGCTCTTGCCGCAGAAAGAGCAATAAAGAGTGCTCTTGGAATCTCCGCTCGCGGCCTTGGTCATGATCGTTTCTCACTCTCTAGACGGCCCCGGCCTTTGCCAGGATCGCCGGCCCCGAAGGCGTAGCTCGCCCCATCAATGCAGGATACGCGCCGCAGGTTGTCTAAACCTTGACATTCCCCGATCCGGGCCATGATCACAACCCTTGCGGTGATCATAGCGACATTTGGCGGCGGGGTATTGGGTCGAGCGCTGTCATTGCAATCTAGATGGGAACGCCTCGAAACGAGACAAGTCGTCTCGCAATCGCACCAGTTCCGTCGCCCAAAAAGGCCCGATATCCCGATGACCGACACCCCGAACGCCGACGCCGCCCCGCTGGTTGCGTTCGATTTCGACGGCACCCTGACGACGAAGGACAGTTTCACGGCCTTCCTGGCTTGGCGCATCCCACGCGCCCGGTATCTGGCGGGGCTGGTCCGACTCATCCCTGACCTGCTGGCCTATGGCGTGCATCGCGATCGCGGCAGGTTGAAGGCGGCCGCCGTCCGCGTCTTCCTGCGCGGCCTGACCCGCGACGCGGTCGAAGACGAGGCGCGCGCGTTCGCCGGCGCAGTGCGGTTGTTCAGGCCCGACGCCGTGGCGACCTGGCAGGACTGGCGGGCGCGGGGAGCGACGCTGGCCATCGTCACCGCCTCCCCCACCACCGTCGTCGCACCGTTCGCCCGGATGCTGGGGGCCGACGTCCTGATCGGGACGGAACTGGCCTTCGACGATCAGGGCCGCGCGACCGGCCGCTTCGACGGCGCGAACTGCCGGGGGCCGGAGAAGGTGGCCCGGTTGAAGGCGCATTTCGGAAACGAGGTACGGCTCGACGCCGCCTATGGCGACACCGGCGGCGACGCCGAGATGCTGGCGATGGCGACGGAAAAGGGCTTCCGGGTGTTCACCGGCCGCCCTTGAGCCGATCCGTCAGGGGGCGACTTCGGCTTCGCGGTTTTCCCAGACGTGGTCGACGATGCCCCAGTCCTTGGCTTCCTCGGCGGTCATGAAGTAGTCGCGGTCCAGCGTCTGCTCCACCGTCTCCACCGAATTGCCGGTGTGCTTGGCGTAGAGCTCGTTGAGGCGGCGCTTGGTCTTGATGATGTCCTCGGCGTGGCGCTCGATGTCGGAGGCCTTGCCGGAGAAGCCGCCCGAGGGCTGGTGGACCATGATGCGCGAGTTCGGCAGGGCGATGCGGCTGCCCTTCTCGCCGGCCATCAGCAGGAACGAGCCCATGGAGGCCGCCATGCCCAGGCACAGGGTGTGAACCGGGCTGCGGATGTATTGCATGGTGTCGTAGATCGCCAGGCCCGAGGTCACGACCCCGCCCGGCGAGTTGATGTACATGCTGATCTCCTTCTTGGGGTTGTCGGCCTCAAGGTGGAGAAGCTGGGCGCAGATCAGCGCGGCCATGCCGTCCTCGACAGGGCCGGCCAAGAAGATGACCCGGTCCTTCAGCAGACGGGAGAAGATGTCGTAGGCGCGCTCACCGCGGCTGGTCTGCTCGACCACCATCGGCACGAGGTTCAGCGCGGTGGTCAGTGGATCACGCATGAAGAAAGAGCCTTGCTGGAGTGGGCGACCGTTTGAATCGCCCTTCCCAACCCATATCGCCCGCCGACCTGCCGGTTGCAAGGCAGCGCAGGCGTGCGGGAGCCGACAGCGGCGAAATGCTCCCCCGCTGGGGGAGCTGTCGCGAAGCGACTGAGGGGGACCGGGACTCTTTCGGCGAGGGGGGCGCCCCCTCCGTCTCCTCGCTGCGCGCCGAGCCACCTCCCCCAAAGCGCGCTTCGCGCTGGGGGAGGATCTATCGCGCTCAGGCGTCGTAGCCTTCGGGAAGGTCGTCTTCCTTCAGCAGCTCTTCCTTGGACACCTTCTCGTCGGCGACGGTGGCCTTGCCGACGATCAGGTCGACGACCTTGTCTTCGTAGATCGGGGCGCGGAGCTGGGCCTGGGCGTTGGGGTTCTGACGCAGCAGGTCGAAGATCTGCTGGGCTTGCGGGCCATAGCGCATGGCTTCCTGGCGCATGGCTTCCAGCAGTTCCTGCTCGCTGACCTGGACGTCGTTCAGGCGGCCGATCTCGGCCAGCACCAGGCCCAGGCGCACGCGGCGCTCGGCGATGCGGCGGTATTCGGCTTCGAGCTTCTCGTCCGACTTGCCGGCGTCGTCGTCGGGCAGCGCGCCGTTGTCCTTGTCGGCCTTCACCTGGCTCCAGATCTGGTTGAACTCGGCCTCGACCATCTTCGGCGGCAGCGGGAAGTCGTGCTTGGAGTCCAGCACGTCCAGCAGGGCGCGCTTGAGCTTGAAGCGCGAGGCCCCGGCGTACTGCTGCTCGAGGTTGGTGCGGATCAGCTCCTTGAGCTTGTCCAGGCTCTCGACGCCCAGGCGCTCGGCCATGGCGTCGTCGGCGGCGGTCTCCACCGGGGCCTTGACCTCTTTGACGGTGACGTCGAATTCGGCCGCTTTGCCCTTGAGGGCTTCGGCCTGGTAGTTTTCCGGGAAGGTGACCTTCACCACCAGCTCCTGGCCGGGCTTGGTTCCCACCAGCTGGTCCTCGAAGCCGGGGATGAAGCTGTTGGAGCCCAGCACGAGGTCGGCGTCCGTGGCCGCGCCGCCGTCGAAGGCCACGCCGTCGATCTTGCCCAGGAAGTCGATGGTGAGCTGGTCGCCGGACTTGGCCTTCACGGTCTTGCCGGTGCGCGGGGCGTAGGTGAGGTTCTGCTTGGCCAGCTCGGCCAGCGCCTCGTCGACCTCGACGTCGGTCGGTTCGTAGACCGGCCGGCTCAGCGAAAGGGTCGCGGCGTCCACGGGCTCGAATTCGGGCAACAGGTCGATGGCGATGTCGTAGGCGAGATCGGCCTTGCCTTCGATCACCTGCTCCATGTCGCTGTCGGGCGTCAGGTTGGGCTCGCCGGCGGGGCGCAGCTTGTTGTCGTCGAGCACCTTCTTGGCGCCCTCGTTGAGAGTCTGCTCGACCACTTCGCTCATCAGGGCCTTGGCGTAGAGCCGGCGCACATGGGCCTCCGGCACCTTGCCCGGGCGGAAGCCCTTGATGTTCAGGGTCGGGGTGATCTCGGCGATGCGCGCGGTCAGGCGCTGGGCCAGGTCCTGGACCGGCACGGTCACGCCATAGACGCGGCTGAGGCCTTCGCCCGACTTTTCAACGATCTGCATGGACATGTTTTGAACTTCGGACGAGGCGTGGTGCGCGCCTGGCGATCCGCCTTCGGCTAGAACGGTTGGCGCCGCCAAAACGGCGGCGACGAGCGGGCGCCCTTATGTCACGGGCGACGGGAGGCTCCAAGCCCCCAATAATGGTGCGGATGAGAGGACTCGAACCTCCACGCCTCACGGCGCTAGAACCTAAATCTAGTGCGTCTACCAGTTCCGCCACATCCGCAGCGGGAGCAGTCCTTATGTCATCAGGACCCAACTCGCCAGACGCTTTGTCGGCGCCTTTCGCCGCGGGGGGAACGCCGGGCGAAAATGGCGGGGCGCCGAAGACGGCGCTCATGCGCCTTATCGTCTTTTTTCAAGGATTTGTGCTATTTTCGCTGATGGACAGTATTGCCAAGGCCGTCGAAGAAGCGGTCGCGAACGCCAGGAACTTCGCGGCCCTGGAGGGCGACGACACCCCCAGGGCGATAGCCCGGAAACTTCTGATCGCCGCCAAGCGTCGGAAAGTCAGCGACCCGGCCCTGGCGCTCGCCCTCATGGCCAAGGCTGAAGAGATCGAGCGGGGGTGACGGCGCGTGTCGGCGGCGAACACCCCCCGCCGCCACAGACGCCGGCAGGTGACAGGGACTTGTCGACCTTGCAAAAGGGGCCATGACCGGCGGCGTCCTTTTCGTTCACAACAACTTTCCGGCCCAGTTCCGCGATATCGCCCAGGCCCTGGTGGCGAGGGGAACGCCCTGCGCGGCCATCGGGTCCGGCGCGGCGCCGGGCATGGAGGGGGTGCGAATCGAGCGCTTCCAGCTGGCCCAGGGCAGCACGCCGAACCTGTTCGGCCTGGCGATCCGGGCGGAAGCCGACCTCTTGCGCGGCTATGCGGCCTATGAGGCGGCGACGCGGCTGAAGGCGCAGGGTTTCGAGCCCGACCTGATCGTCGGCCACCCCGGCTGGGGCGAGATGGTGCTGCTGAGCGAGGTGTTTCCCGGCGTGCGGCAGATCCACTTCGCCGAGTTCTTCTATCACGGGCGCGGCGCCGACATCGATTTCGACACCGAGTTCGTCACCCCGGGCCTGGCGGGCATCCTGGCCGGCAAGACCAAGAACGCGGTGGCGGCGCTGTCGCTCAGCGACGCCGAGGTCATCGTTGCGCCGACCGCGTTCCAGGCGAGCCTGCTGCCGCCGGTGTTCCGCCGCGAAACGCTGATCATCCACGAAGGCGTCGACGTCGAGCGCGCCTGCCCGGGCCCTGCCCTGCCTTTGCCCTTGCCCGACGGCCGGGTGCTGGGGCCGGAGACGCCGCTGATCACCCACGTCAACCGAAGCCTGGAGCCGCTGCGGGGCCTGCATATCCTTTTGCGCGCCTTGCCGCAGGTGCAGGCGCAGGCGCCGGACGCCCATGTGCTGATCGTCGGCGACGAGTGGGCCCGCGGCTACAGCGGCGCGGCGCCCGAAGGCTCCACCTGGAAACGCGAGGCGATGAAGGGGCTCGAGGGCAAGCTCGACATGTCGCGCATCCATTTCGTCGGGCGGCTGCCTCATGAGGCGATGCTGGCGGCGCTGCGCCGCTCACGGGCCCACGTCTATTACACCTACCCCTTCGTGCTCTCATGGTCGTTGGCCGAAGCCATGGCCTGCGGCTGCTACGTGATCGCTTCGGATACGGCGCCCGTGAGGGACGCCATCATCGACGGGGTGAACGGCAAGCTGCTGGACTTCTTCGATGTCGACGCCCTGGCCACCGCGTTGGTGGACGCGTGCCGCGCGCCGCCCGACGCCTTCGCGGCCCTGAGGGCGGCCGCACGCGAGACGGCGGTCGCCCGCTTCGACCGCCGCGAGGGCCGGCGGAGGTGGATGGAGTTGATCGACGGGCAGCGCGGGCGGAAGCCGAAGGCCTAGCCGCCGCCCTGCCCCTCGTCCCGACGGAGGCCGGCGGTTCCCCCAGAACCCGCATGGATCCCGGCCTGCGCCGGGATGTTTGGGTGGACGGGACGCCGGTCCCTAGCCTTCGCGGTCGTCGTAGAGCCGCCGCAGCACGGCCGGGGCGAGATCGGGCAGGTCCTCGGAGATCAGCCCCGGCCCGTGAAGCTCGGCCGCCTCGGCATGGATCCAGACGCCGGCGCAGGCGGCTTCGAAGCTTTCCATGCTCTGGGCGATCAGCCCGCCGATGAAGCCGGCCAGGACATCGCCGGAGCCGGCGGTGGCCAGCCAGGGCGAGCCGTTGAGGTTGACGGCGGCGCGACCGTCCGGCGCGGCGATGACGGTGTCAGGCCCCTTCAGGACGACGACGGCGCCGGCTTGGGCGGCGGCCCTGCGCGCCGCGGTGATCCGTTCGGGCGCGGACTTCAGCAGGCCGGGAAACAGGCGCTCGAACTCGCCGGGATGCGGCGTCAGGACATCGTCTCGGTCCAGCAGGGAGAACAGCTCCTCCGGGTCGTCGCGGAAGACGGTGATGGCGTCGGCGTCGATGACCAGGGCTGCGCCGGTCCGCGCCAGGGCCAGCACGTTGAGCAGGGTGGTTTCGCTGACGCCGGCGGCCGGGCCGATGATCGCGGCGTCGACGTCGGCGGCGACCTGCTCGAGTTCGAGGTCGGTCTCGAACGGCCGCAGCATCACCGCTTCCAGGTGCGCGGCGTTGACCTGCAGGGATTCCGGCGGCGACAGCACGGTGACCAGCCCCGCCCCGATCCGCAGGCCGCCACGGGCCGCCAGCCTGGCCGCCCCCGTGCTCCACGGTTCGCCGCTGATGGCGATCAGCCGGCCGCGTTCGTGCTTGTGGGAGTTGGCCGTGGGCCAGGGAAAGCGCGCGACCCAGAGTTCCGGGCCGTTCTCGAAGAGCTGGGACGGGGTGTCGCCCAGGCCGATGTCGGCGACCACCACCTCGCCGCAGCGGCTCGCGCCCGGCTCCAGCACGTGGGCGGGCTTGCGGGTATGGAAGGTGACGGTGAGGCCGGCGGCGACGCAGGCGCCCTTGGGTTTGGCGCCGTCTCCCGGCAGGCCGCTGGGGATGTCGACGGCCACCACGCGGGCCGGATTTTCCGCCGCCTTCAGGGCCAGGGCGGCGGCCTCCCCCGAGAGCGGGCGCGACAGGCCCGCGCCGAACATGGCGTCGACCACCAGGCGATCGGCGAGCGGGACGTCGGCGCCCTCCAAGTCCTGCCCCCACGCGCCCGCGGCCTCGACGGCGTCCGCGGCCTGCGGCGGCGCCAGAGCCCGCACGGCGACCGGCCAGCCGCGCTGTCGAAGCAGGCGCGCGATGACATAGCCGTCGCCGCCGTTGTTGCCGGGGCCGCACAGGACGACGACAGGCTGCGGCGGCAGGCGCGCGCAGATCACGTCGGCGACCGCCGCGCCGGCGCGCTCCATCAGGGCAAGGCCCGGCGTGCCGGCCGTCATGGCGGCGCGATCGGCCGCGGCCGTTTCCGCGACCGTAAGAATCCTTCGGGCCCGCGCCATCGTCTTCCCGCTCACAACACCGTCGTCACAGCTTCGGACCCGCGCTCGATCAGGGCGAGGGTCGCGCCGTCGCTGTCCAGAACCGTGATCGAGGCATGGTCGGGCTGGAACCCGACGACCCGGTCGTCGCCGGTCAACAGCGAGAGCACGGCGTTGATGGCGACAAAATGGCTGAACACCGCGGTTTGCGAACGCGGCAGGAGGGCCTGGGCGATGTCGCCGCGCCAGGCGGCGTAGTCCATGTCGCCCTCGATATCCTGCCAGCGGCCCTGCCCGGCCTTCCTCAGCCACGGGCCGCGTTCCTCGGGGCCGAGCCCCGCCGGCGTCTTGATCTCGCCGACGACGGGATCGATCTCGACGACCACGCCCAGGGCTTGGGCCAGGGGCTGGGCGGTCTCGCGGCACCGGCGCAGGGGCGAACTGACGACGCGACGCGGGCGCTGGCCCTCGGGCAAGGCCATCAGGGCGTCGCAGGCGGCCTGCGCCTGGGCGTGGCCCGCGGCGTCCAGGCCGGGATCGTCGTCACCGCCCCCCCAGGCGGACGACGGCTTGCCGTGACGGATCAGATAGAGGCGCGACATGAACAGTCCGGGGTTGGAGCCTTGGGTCGCAGCCCGGCTCGACCGGCGCAACGCATTGGGCGACAGGGTGCGCCACCTGCCCGCTCGCGCGCAAGGCGCGGGACGCAGGCGAAGGCCGGGACGCCACGGAAAAGCGGCGGCGAAAGGCCTCGATCAGGACCGGGAGATCGAGCCTGCCCCTGGATCGCCGGGAGGGCGCCCATTCACGCGCCAAGCCGGCTTCAAACCGCTGCAATCTTCAGCAACCGCCGCGAAGCCGTCGAGCGGGCCGGACGCCGACCCTAGCCCGATTGGCCCGCGAGGCGGACAACTCGACGGCTACGGCGATGCTCCGACGCTTCAGATCGCCCTCGGAGGCCGATCTTGCGTATCCAAAGCGCGCGGAAGGGGCGATTTGCCCGTGATTATTTCTTGGGCGCCACCTGCATAATGCCTGTGCACGAGAGGGTTTGGCGCAGCTCCCGGCGCCTCGCGGACAAACGCCCCCTTGTGGCCGAACGATCCGGCGTGCTCCGTCGCCGCGACCGCTCGGGGCGGGCCGTAACCAGCAAGTCGCGTCATGAAAAAAATCGAAGCCATCATCAAGCCCTTCAAGCTCGACGAAGTGAAGGAAGCCCTGCAGGAGCTGGGCGTCCAGGGCATGACGGTGATCGAGGCGAAGGGGTACGGGCGCCAGAAGGGGCACACCGAACTCTATCGCGGCGCGGAATACGTCGTGGACTTCCTGCCCAAGATCAAGATCGAGGTGGTGGTCTCCGACGACCAGCTGGGCGCAGCGCTCGAAGCGATCACCGGCGCGGCGCGCACGGGCCGCATCGGCGACGGCAAGATCTTCATTTCCGAAATTCTCGACGTGCTGCGCATCCGGACCGGGGAAACCGGCTCGGCGGCCGTCTAGATCCAACCCATCCATAAAGCCGACCAGAAGGGGGCATTCACCATGGCGACCGCCAAAGACATCTACGACATGATCAAGGAGAAGGAGGTCAAATACGTCGACGTCCGCTTCACCGACATCCTCGGCAAGATGCAGCACGTGACGTTCGACCTCGACCTGGTCGACGACGACTTCCTGAACGACGGCACCATGTTCGACGGCTCGTCGATCCATGGCTGGAAGTCGATCAACGAAAGCGACATGAAGCTGCGTCCCGACCTGGCCACGGCCTATATCGACCCCTTCTACCAGCAGACCACGCTGGCGCTATTCTGCGACGTCGTGAACCCCGACACCGGCACCCCCTACAACCGCGACCCGCGCTCGATCGCCAAGGCCGGCCTGGCCTATGTGCAGTCGGCCGGCATCGGCGACACGGTGTTCTTCGGCCCCGAAGCCGAGTTCTTCATCTTCGACGACGTGAAGTGGACGATCGGCCAGAACCACTCGAGCTACTTCTTCGACTCCACCGAGCTGCCGTACAACTCGGGCAAGGACTATCCCGAAGGCAACATGGGCCACCGGCCCGGCCCGAAGGGCGGCTACTTCCCCATGAACCCCATCGACTCCGAGCAGGACCTGCGCGGCGAGATGCTGGCGGTGATGGGCGAACTGGGCATGAAGCCCGAGAAGCACCACCACGAAGTGGCGCCGGCCCAGCACGAGCTCGGCCTGAAGTTCGACACCATGATCACCATGGCCGACCGCCTGCAGCTCTATAAGTACGTCGTGCAGAACGTGGCCGCGGCCTACGGCAAGACCGCCACCTTCATGGCCAAGCCGATGTTCGGCGACAACGGCTCGGGCATGCACGTCCACCAATCGATCTGGAAGGACGGCAAGCCGCTGTTCGCCGGCGACAAGTACGCCGGCCTCTCGGACATGTGCCTGTGGTACATCGGCGGCATCATCAAGCACGCCAAGGCGATCAACGCCTTCTCGAACTCGACGACGAACAGCTACCGTCGCCTGGTGCCCGGCTACGAAGCCCCGGTGAAACTGGCCTACTCGGCCCGCAACCGCTCGGCCTCGATCCGCATCCCGCACGTGGACAGCCCCAAGGGCAAGCGGATCGAAGCCCGCTTCCCCGACCCGATGGGCAACCCGTACCTGACCTTCGTGGCCCTGCTGATGGCCGGCCTCGACGGCATCGAGAACAAGATCGATCCGGGCCCCGCCATGGACAAGAACCTCTACGACCTGCCGCCCCGCGAGCAGAAGAAGGTTCCGGAAGTCTGCGGCTCGCTTCGTGAAGCGCTCGAAAACCTCGACAAGGACCGCGCGTTCCTGAAGCGCGGCGGCGTCATGGACGACGACTTCATCGACGGCTACATCGAGATGAAGATGCAGGAGGTCATGCGCGTCCAACTGCAGCCGACCCCGATGGAATATGAAATGTACTACAAGTGCTAAGCTCCATCTCCTGATGTGATGCGAGAAGGGCCGCGGGGAAATCCGCGGTCCTTTTTCGTTCTGGGTCGCCTCCTGCATTGATTTGCCGCGCCGCCCGATTCATACCGACGGCCCGAATCGACGCAGTTTCCCGCCATGTCCTCAACTTCCAAGGCCGCCGCCCAAGCTTCACTGTTCGACGACGCGCTGAACCCCGCGCCGGCCGCGCCGCTGGCCGAGAGCCATGAGCCGCGCCCGTCGACGCCGGTCACGGGGGGCTATTCGGCCAAGGACATCGAGGTGCTGGAAGGCCTCGAGCCGGTCCGCAAGCGGCCGGGCATGTACATCGGCGGCACCGACGAGCGGGCGTTGCACCACCTGTTCGCCGAGGTGCTCGACAACGCCATGGACGAGGCCGTGGGCGGCCACGCCAAGATCATCGAGGTGACGCTGGACGCCGAAGGCGCCCTGACGGTCCGCGACGACGGCCGCGGCATCCCGGTGGACCCGCACGGCAAGTACCCGGACAAGTCGGCCCTGGAAGTCATCATGACCGTCCTGCACTCGGGCGGGAAATTCTCCGGCGACGCCTACGAGACCTCGGGCGGCCTGCACGGGGTCGGGGTCTCGGTCGTCAATGCGCTCTCCGAGCGGCTGGAGGTCACCGTCCACAAGGACGGGTCGGAGTGGCGCCAGGTCTTCGCCCGCGGCAAGTCGCTGGCGCCGATCGTCCAGCTCGGCCCCAGCCGCAAGCACGGCACCACCATCACCTTCACCCCCGACCCGGTGATCTTCGGCGAAGGCGTGGCCTTCAAGCCGGCCCGCCTGCACCGGATGGCGCGCTCCAAGGCCTATCTGTTCGGCGGCGTCGAGATCCGCTGGAAGTGCGATCCCTCGCGCATCCAGGACGGCACACCGGCCGAGGCGACGTTCCGCTTCCCCAACGGCCTGGCCGACTTCCTGGCCGAGCGGGTCAAGGGCGTGGAGACGGTGACGCCGGAGCCCTTCGCCGGACGCACGTCCAAGCGGGCCGACGGCGCGGCGGTGGAATGGGCGATCACCTGGACCGGGGCCGGATTCGGCGAGGCCGACGGCTTCATCCAGTCCTATTGCAACACCGTGCCGACGCCGGAGGGCGGCACCCACGAGGCGGGCCTGCGCGCGACGCTGACACGGGGCCTCAAGGCCTATGGCGAACTGACCAACGAGAAACGCGCCAGCCTGATCACCGCCGAGGACGTGGTGGCCCAGGCCGGCTGCATGGTCAGCGTCTTCATCCGCAACCCGGAATTCCAGGGCCAGACAAAGGAACGGCTGTCGTCGGCGGAGGCGCAGCGGCTGGTGGAGGGCGTGCTTCGCGACCCCTTCGACCACTGGCTGACCGCCCAGCCGAAGGCCGCCAGCGCCCTGCTGCAGTTCGTGATCGAGCGGGCCGAAGAACGCCTGAAGCGCCGGCGCGACAAGGACGTGGCGCGCGCCTCGGCGACCCGCAAGCTGCGGCTGCCGGGCAAGCTGGCCGACTGCTCCGGGGCGGCCACCGACGGCACCGAGATCTTCCTGGTGGAGGGCGACAGCGCCGGCGGCTCGGCCAAGGCGGCGCGCGACCGCAAAACCCAGGCGATCCTGCCGCTGCGGGGCAAGATCCTCAACGTCTGGTCGGCGGCGGCCGGCAAGGCCGGGGAGAACAAGGAGCTCTCGGACCTGATATTGGCCCTGGGCGTCCAGGCGGGGTCGAAGTTCAAGGAAGAGGACCTGCGCTACGAGCGCGTGGTGATCATGACCGACGCCGACGTCGACGGCGCGCACATCGCTTCGCTGCTGATCACCTTCTTCTTCCGCACCATGCCGGACCTGATCCGGGCGGGCAGGCTCTACCTCGCCCTGCCCCCGCTCTACCGGATCAGCCACGGCGGCAAGACGATCTACGCCCGCGACGACGCCCACCGCGAGGAACTGCTGGCCACCGAGTTCAAGGGCAAGAAACCCGAGATCGGCCGCTTCAAGGGCCTGGGCGAGATGATGCCGGCGCAGCTGAAGGAGACCACCATGGACCCTTCGAAGCGCACCCTGGCCCGCGTCACCCTCCCCCGCGCCGAGGAGACGGTCACCGACCTGGTGGAGGCCCTGATGGGGCGCAAGGCGGAACTGCGGTTCCGCTTCATCCAGGAGAACGCGGAATTCGCGGCGGCCGATCTCGACGTGTAAATGCGCAGGCGACGACCCGAGATACGGTATAATTGCGCCCAGATGGCCAAGTATCGAACCTCAATCGACCTAGCGCGTTGACTTGCAAGCCTTGAGCCGTATCTTCCGCGGCGCGTGACGATGACCGTTCGCGCCGCCGCGGTTCGCGAGCCTTAGAGGCGAGCCTGCCGCCCCCATTTGCCGCTGATGACCGAATTTTCAGAACTGGGCCTGTCGGCCGCGACGCTAAAAGCCGTCGCCGAGACAGGTTATACGACCGCAACGCCGATCCAGGCCGAAGCCATCCCCATCGCGCTCGCCGGGCGTGACGTGCTGGGCATCGCCCAGACCGGGACGGGCAAGACCGCGGCCTTCACCCTGCCGATGATCGACCGGCTGGCCGCCGGCCGCTCCAAGGCGCGGATGCCGCGCTCGCTGGTGATCGCGCCCACCCGCGAACTGGCCGACCAGGTGTCGGCTTCGTTCGAGCGCTATTCGAAATACCAGAAGCTCTCCTGGGCGCTGCTGATCGGCGGCGTGTCGTTCGGCGACCAGGAAGCCAAGCTCGACCGCGGCGTCGACGTGCTGATCGCCACGCCCGGCCGCCTGCTGGACCATTTCGAGCGCGGCAAGCTGCTGCTGACCGGCGTGCAGATGCTGGTGGTGGACGAAGCCGACCGCATGCTGGACATGGGCTTCATCCCCGACATCGAGCGCATCTTCAAGATGACGCCGCCGAAGAAGCAGACGCTATTCTTCTCGGCGACGATGCCGCCGGAAATCACCCGGCTGACCAAGCAGTTCCTCAACGACCCGATCCGGATCGAAGCTTCCAGGCCCGCCACGACCGCCGACACCATCCACCAGTCGTTGGCGCGCATCCCGTCGAACGACCCCAAGGCCAAGCGCGCGGCGCTGCGGGCGCTGATCCAGCAGGACGAGGTCCGCAACGGCATCGTCTTCTGCAACCGCAAGACCGAAGTGGACATCGTCGCCAAGTCGCTGAAGTCGCATGGGCTGGACGCCGCCCCCATCCACGGGGACCTCGACCAGTCGACACGCACGCGGACGCTGGAGATGTTCCGCAAGGGCGAGTTGAAGCTGCTGGTGGCGTCCGACGTCGCGGCCCGCGGGCTGGACATTCCCGACGTCAGCCACGTCTTCAACTATGACGTCCCGCACCACGCCGACGACTATGTCCACCGGATCGGCCGCACCGGCCGCGCCGGCAAGACCGGGGCGACCTTCATGATCGTCACGCCGGCCGACGGCCGCGGGCTGGACAAGGTGCTGAAGCTGATCGGCAAGGTCCCGCACGAGTTCACGCTGGACCTGCCCTGGGACACCCTGAAGGACGACGGTCGCGGCCGCCCCAGTTCCTCGCGGGAACGCGGGCGCCCGCCCCGCGACCGCACGCCCCGTGACCGCAGCACGCGCCCGCCGCCGATCGAGGCCGCCGAACCCGCAGCCGTCGCCCATCAGCCCGAGCCGGCGGCGCCCGACGCCGTGGCGCCGGCGCGCGAACGCAGCCGACGCGACCGTGGCCGCCGCCCGGCGACCGCCGCGCAACCGGACGTCCAGGCCGCGGCGCCGGTTCACGCCAGCCCAGAGCCGGAGCCCGCCGCGCCTGCGCCCGCGCCGACAGCCCAACGCAGCCGCCGGGACGGGTCCTCACAGGCCTCGCGCAGTCAACCGGCAGGACGGGCGCCCCGCGGCGATGGGGACGACCGCGTCGTCGTCGGCTTCGGTTCGGACACCCCTGCCTTCCTCACCCGGCCCACGCCGCGCTTGCCGAAGGTCGACTAGCGACCGTCGGTTTTAACGGCTCGTTCGGCTCTGCCGCCTAGACTGCGACTCATAAACGCAGGGGTCCGGGGGCTGACCCAGGCGATCGAGGAAAGCCATCATGTCCGCCGAGGACGTCGAAACCCTGCTACGGGGTCCTGGAGCCTACGCCTTGGCCCGGCGCACCATCGACGAGATGGACAAGCATCAGGTTTGGCCGACGCCGCTGAACTTCGAACTGTGGGGCCATTTCGTCGGCGCGCCCAGCAGTCCCCTGGCCCAGGAGATCGCCCGCCTGATCGATTGCGGCGAGGCGTTCACCGACGCGGTCAGCGACGAACTGGCCGCCAACTTCCTGCCCAAGGCCAAGCTCAACGACCAGATCCGCGACGCCGGCGACGCGCTGTCGAAGGAACTGGCGGCCGTCTCCAAGGCCATCAGCTCGGCCCAGAAGTCCAGCGAGGCCTACGGCGAGACCCTGGCCAGCGCCAGCCGCACCCTTGAAGAGGCCTTCGACGCCAGCGCGCTGAAGGCCACTGTCGACAGCCTCACCGCCGCGACCCGCCGCGTGCAGCGCGAAAACCGCTCGCTCGAGAAGCGCCTGGGGGAATCCACCAACGAAGTGGCGCGACTGCGCGAGCATCTGGAACAGGTGCGTCGCGACGCCACCACGGACGGGCTGACCAACCTCGCCAACCGCAAGGCCTTCGACGAGGAACTGGAGCGCGCCTGCGCAGACGCCGACGAGAGCGGACAGGTCCTGACCCTGGCGGTCATCGACATCGACAACTTCAAGAGCTTCAACGACACCTGGGGCCATCAAACCGGCGACCAGGTGATCCGCTTCGTGGCCAGCGTCATCGGTCGCATCGGCGAACCGCCGCGGCTGGCGTCGCGCTACGGCGGCGAGGAATTCGCCCTGCTGTTCCCTGGCGAGACGGCGGACGCGGCGCTCGCCACGCTGGAATCCATGCGGATCGAGGTGTCGTCCCGCACGCTCAAGCGGCGCTCGACGAATGACGACCTGGGCGCCATCACCGTCTCCACCGGCCTTGCCCAACGCCGGCCTGGCGAGCACGTCCACGGCTTGATGGAACGGGCCGACGAAGCGCTCTACGCCTCCAAGCGCAGCGGGCGAAACCGCACCACCAGCGCAGAGGCCGTGCTTCACGCCGCTTGACGCCGTAGGGCCGGCGCCAGTTTTCCCTGGCGTAACCCTACGGCATCCTGGCTTGATCGCCTGACCGCATCAGGGAGGATCGCGTGAGCTACGAAAAGATCAAGACGACCGTCGACAACGGCATTGCGACTGTCACGCTGTCCGACCCGAAGACCCTGAACGCCGCGGGTGTGGATCTCGTCCGCGAACTGCACGCCGCCTTCGAAGATCACGCCAAGCCCGACTCCGGCGCACGCTGCGTGATCCTGACCGGCGAGGGCCGCGGCTTCTGCTCCGGCGCCAACCTGACCCGCACCCCTGAGCCGGGGCTCGAGACTTCCCGCTTGGTGTTGGAGCGGGTCTACAATCCATTCATCTCGCTGATGCGCGATTACCCCCTGCCGATCATCACGGCGGTCAACGGCGTGGCGGCGGGCATCGGCTGTTCGATGGCCCTGATGGGCGACCTGATCGTGGCCGCGGAAAGCGCCTATTTCCTGCAGGCGTTCCGACGCATCGGCCTGGTGCCGGACGGCGGGGCGACCTATCTGCTCGCGCGGACGGCGGGACGCGCGCGCGCGATGGAGCTGACCTTGCTGGGCGACAAGCTGCCGGCCAGGACGGCGCTCGAATGGGGCTTGATCAACCGCTGCGTCCCCGACGACCAGCTGATGACCACCACCCTGGAGCTGGCCAAGGCCCTGGCCGGAGGGCCGGTGTCGCTGAGCTATACCCGCAAGATGGTGTGGGAAGGCCTCGACGCGGAGTGGGCTGAGCAGCTGGCCGTCGAAGCGAAGATGCAGGACGTCGCCGCCGCATCCGCCGATGCGCAGGAGGGCCGCCTGGCCTTCGTCGAGAAGCGCCCGGCCGTCTTCACGGGCCGATAAGGCCGGCAGGCGACGGCAAGGGTAGGCCATGCGCAGCTTCCTGTTCAACGTCGCCTACTGGGTCATCTCGATCTTCTACGCCTTCGCCGCGGCGTTCCTGGCGCTCGCGCCCGGGCGCGGGCCGATCACCTGGGCGGTGCGGCGCTATTCCAAGCGCATGCTGTGGGCCCTGCGGGTGTTCGCCGGGATCCGCATCGACCTGCGCGGGGGCGAGAACCTGCCGCAAGGCGCCTTCATCATCGCAGCCAAGCACCACTCCTGGGGCGACGGCTTCGTGATGTTCGCCAATGTCGAGAACCTGGCCTTCGTCACCGGCGACCACCTGGAGCGCATTCCGTTGCTGGGCGGCATCCTGCGCAAGCTGGGCGCGATCGTGGTCGACAGCTGCGGCGGGCCGGAGGCGCGCAAGGCTTTGTCGGATCGCGCCGCCGCCGCCCACAAGGACGGCCGCCGCATCCTGATCTACCCCGAGGGCCACCTGGCGAAGGCCGGCGAGCGGTTCAGGTACCGCAGCGGGGTCTTCTACATGTATCGCGACTTCGACCTGCCGGTCGTGCCGGTGGCCACGAACCTGGGCTTGCGCTGGCCCCAGCAGGAAGCGACCAAGAACCCCGGCGTGGCGACCATCGAATTCCTGCCCGTCATCCAGACCGGCCTGTCCCGGGGAGAATTCCTGGCGCGGCTGGAAACGGCCGTCGAAGGCCGCACCCAGGAACTGATCGCCATGGCGACAGGCGAACCCGTGCGGCCCTCGGTGCTGGTCCCGACGCCGGACGAGGTGAAGAAGGGCGCGCAGGCCCAGGTCGCGCCCTAGCCGGAAGGGCCCTCGCCTAGCCTCTCCCGCAAGCGGGAGAGGTCGGGTGAGGGCCTTAGTCCGCCGCCGCCGGCACGATGGTGACGCTTTCGCCACAGCCGCAGGCGTCGGTCTCGTTGGGATTGTGGAAGACGAACTTCGACGAGAGCGTCGAGGTCTCGTAGTCGATCTCCGAGCCGATCAGGAACAACACCGCCTTGGGCTCCACCAGGATGATGACGCCCTTGTCCTCGACGATCTCGTCGATGAGACCGGGGGCTTCGGCATATTCCAGGATATACTCCTGCCCGGCGCAGCCGCCATTCTTCACGCCGACGCGCAGGCCCATGTAGGGCTTGTCGGCCTTGGCCATGATCTCCTTGACGCGGGCCGCGGCGGCCTCGGTCAGGGTGACGACCTTGGGGCGGGGTCGGCGGGTGCGGACTGCGGTTTCCATCGGCCTAGAACATGTTCAGTTGCAGCTTGGCCTCGTCCGACATGCGGGACGGATCCCACGGCGGATCGAAGACCAGCTCGACGGTGCAGGAGCGCACCTCGGGGATCTTCAGGACGGCGTCGCGCACCCATTCCGGCATTTCGCCGGCCACGGGACAGCCGGGCGCCGTCAGGGTCATGTCGATGGCCACGTCCTTGTCGTCGGAGACGTCGACCTTGTAGATCAGGCCGAGCTCGTAGATGTCGACCGGGATCTCCGGGTCATAGACCGTCTTCAGGTTCTCGATCAGCCTGTCGGTGAGCTGGTCGAGTTCGACCGGCGACAGGGTCGGCGTCGATGTCGGTTCGATGGCTGTGCTGTCGTCCATGATCTTTACGCAAAAAACGCCTGGGTGCGGGTGAGCGCATCGACGAAGGAGTCGGCCTCGTCGTGCGTATTATATAGGGCGAAAGAGGCGCGCGCGCTCGACGTCACGCCAAATCGCCGCATCAGGGGTTCGGCGCAATGCGTGCCGGCCCGGACGGCCACCCCATAACGGTCAAGGATCTGGGCCACGTCGTGGGCGTGGGCGCCTTCCATGGTGAAGGTCAGGATCGCCCCCTTCCCCGGCGCTTCGCCCAGCACCCGCAGCCAGTTGGCGCCGTCGAGGCGATGGCGCACGTGGTCGTAGAGCGAGGCCTCGTGGGCGGCGATCTCGGTGCGGTCGAACTGGGCGAGCCATTCGATGGCCGCGCCCAGGCCGATGGCTTCCAGGATCGGCGGGGTGCCGGCCTCGAAGCGATGGGGCGGGTCGGCGTAGGTGATGGCGTCGAGGCTGACCACGCCGATCATCTCGCCGCCGCCCTGGTACGGCCGCATCGCCGCCAGCCGCTCGGCCTTGCCGTAGAGGACGCCGATGCCGGTGGGGCCGTAGAGCTTGTGGGCGGAGAAGACGTAGAAGTCGACGTCGAGGGCTTTGACGTCGACCGCCTGGTGGACGATCCCCTGGCAGCCGTCCACCAGCACGACAGCGCCGGCCTCGTGCGCAAGTTTCGTCAACTCGGCCACCGGATTGACGGTGCCCAGGACGTTGGAGATGTGGGTGAAGGCCACGACCCTGGTCTTTTCGGTCAGCAGGGCCTTGAAGGCGTCGATATCCAGCGCGCCGTCATCGCCGATGGGCGCGAACTTCAACACCACGCCCTGGCGTTCGCGCAGGAAGTGCCACGGGACGATGTTGGCGTGATGCTCCATCTGCGTGAGCAGTATCTCGTCGCCGGCCGCAAGGTCCGCACCGAGGCCGGAGGCCACCAGGTTGATCGCCTCGGTGCCCCCCTTGGTGAAGACCACCTCGCCCAGCTCGGCGTTCAGCAGCCTGGCCACGCTCTTGCGGGCGGCCTCGTAGGCGTCCGTGGTCTCGTTGGCCAGGGTGTGCAGGCCGCGGTGGACGTTGGAGTAGGAGTGCTCCATGGCCCGGGTCATGGCCTCGATCACGGCGCGCGGCTTCTGCGCCGAGGCCGCGGAGTCGAGATAGACCAGCGGCTTGTCGTTGACGGTGCGGGCCAGGATCGGGAAATCCCTGCGGACCAGTTCGGCGTCGAAGGCCATGCTTCAGCCCTCCAACCGTTCGGCGACCCAGGCCCGCGCGGTCTCGCGCGCGGCCGCGTGCTCTATGCGGTCGACGACTTCGCCGACAAAGGCCTCGGTCAGCAGGGTTCGTGCGACGGCCTCGGGCATGCCGCGCTGCTGGGCGTAGAACAGGGCGTCCTCGTCCAGGGCGCCGATGGTGTTGCCGTGCGCGCAGGAGACGTCGTCGGCGAAGATCTCCAGCTCCGGCTTGGCGTCGACCTCGGCGCGGTCCGAGAGGATGAGGGCGTGGTGGCCCATCTTGGCGTCGGTGCGGTCGGCGCCCTCGGCGACCACGATACGGCCCTGGAACACGCCGCGAGCCTGGTCGCGCACGACGCCCTTGGTCAGCTGAGTGGTGGTCCCGTCGACGCCGGCGTGGGTGACGACGCTGGTCTGGTCGGCATGGCGCCTGTCGCCCAGCAGATAGACGCCGTCGAGGCGCACGGTGGCGCCGGCGCCCGGATGGGCGACGTGGGTCTCGAAACGCTGGCGCCGGGCGCCGTCGGTGAGGATGGTCTGGGCGAAATGCGAGTTTTCCGAGAGCGTCACGGTGGCGGTGCTGACGCTCACGGCGCCCGGCCCGTCCGCGCCCAGCACGACACGTTCGAGGCGGCTGTCGGGCTGCAGCTTGATCGTCAGGTCGACGCTGGAGACATAGTCGCGGTCGTCGCCGGAATAGGTCTCCATCACGATCAGGTGGCCGCCGCTGAGGACTTCGATCTCGCCCCTGGCCGTGTGCGCGCCGGCGTCCTGCGACTGGAAGTGGACGATGACGGCGTAGGGTTCCCGGGCCGCCGAGCGGATGACGAAGCCGTCGTTGCCGTTGATGACGTCGTACTGGACCGGCCGGCCGGCGTCCGGCGTCGCCGGCGGGGCTTCGACCCGCGTGGAAGCAGGCGGCAGGACGCGCAGCAGGCCGCGCAGGTCCGTCCACTTCCAGTCCTCGTCGCGCCGGCTGGGCAGCAGGCCGACGTCGCCGGACTTGATGGCGCGCGTAAGGCTCAAGCGGCGTCCCTCGCATAACGGTCGTAGCCGGCGCGTTCGAGTTCCAGCGCCAGTTCCGGCCCGCCGCTGTCGGCGATGCGGCCGTCGGCCAGCACGTGGACCTTGTCGGGTTTGATGTAGTCGAGCAGGCGCTGGTAGTGGGTGATCACCAGCATGGCGCGGTCGGGGCCCCGCAGGGCGTTGACGCCTTCGGAGACGATCTTCAGGGCGTCGATGTCGAGGCCGGAGTCGGTTTCGTCCAGGATCAGCAGGCGCGGCTCGAACACCGCCATCTGCAGGATCTCCATCCGCTTCTTCTCGCCGCCGGAAAAGCCGACGTTGAGCGCGCGCTTGAGCATCTCGAAGTCGATCTTGAGGGTCGCCGACTTCTCGCGGATCATCTTCAGGAAGGCCGGCGCGGTGATCTCGGGCTCGCCGCGGCTCTTGCGCTGGGCGTTCAGCGCCGTGCGCAGGAAGGTCAGCGCCGGGACGCCGGGGATCTCCATCGGATACTGGAACGACAGGAAGACGCCCTTGGCGGCGCGCTCGCTGGGGCTCATGGCCAGCAGGTCCTGGCCGTCCAGGGTGACGGCGCCGCCGGTCACCTCGTAGCCGGGCTTGCCGGTCAGCACGTAGGACAGCGTCGACTTGCCGGCGCCGTTGGGGCCCATGACCGCGTGGACTTCGCCGGCCGGGATGTCGAGGGTCAGGCCCTTGAGGATCGGCTTGCCCTGGACTTCGGCGGAAAGGTTCTTGATCGAAAGCATCACTTGGCCTTTGAGGCGGAGAGAAGAAATGCTCCCCCATTGGGGGAGCTGTCGCCGCAGGCGACTGAGGGGGTGCAAGACACCAGCTTGTGGGCTTCAGCCCCTTCCGTCTCGACGCTGCGCGCCGATCCACCTCCCCCAGAGGGGGAGGATTTGAGCGACTGCACTCTCATCCGACGCTGCCTTCCAGGCTGATGGCCACCAGCTTCTGGGCCTCGACGGCGAACTCCATGGGGAGTTCCTGCAGCACGTCCTTGACGAAGCCGTTGACCAGCAGTTGCACGGCCTCCTCCTGCGAAAGACCCCGCTGCATGGCGTAGAACAGCTGGTCCTCGGAGAGCTTGGTGGTGGTGGCCTCGTGCTCGAACACGCTGTGGCCGTTGCGGGCCTCGATGTAGGGCACGGTGTGGGCGGCGCAGTGCTTGCCGATCAGCAGCGAGTCGCACTGGGTGAAGTTGCGGGCGCCCTTGGCCTTGGGATGGGCCGAGACCAGGCCGCGATAGGTGTTGGACGACCTGCCCGCCGAAATCCCCTTGGAGATGATCCGCGAGCGGGTGTTGGCGCCCAGGTGGATCATCTTGGTGCCGGTGTCGGCCTGCTGGCGGCCGTTGGTGATGGCGATGGAATAGAACTCGCCGGAGCTCCCCTCCCCGCGCAGGATGCAGGAGGGGTACTTCCAGGTGATGGCCGAGCCGGTCTCGACCTGGGTCCAGGAGACCTTGGAGCGGTCGCCGCGGCAGTCGGCGCGCTTGGTGACGAAGTTGTAGATGCCGCCCTTGCCGGTCTGTGGATCGCCCGGATACCAGTTCTGGACGGTGGAGTATTTGATCTCGGCGTCGTCCAGCACCACCAGTTCGACCACCGCGGCGTGCAGCTGGTTCTCGTCGCGCATGGGGGCGGTGCAGCCTTCCAGGTACGAGACGTAGGACCCCTTGTCGGCGATGATCAGGGTGCGTTCGAACTGGCCGGAATTCTCCGCATTGATGCGGAAATAGGTCGAGAGCTCCATGGGGCAGCGCACGCCCGGCGGCACGTAGACGAAGCTGCCGTCCGAAAAGACCGCCGCGTTCAGGCAGGCGAAATAGTTGTCCGACGTCGGCACCACGGTCGAGAGGTACTGGCGCACCAGTTCCGGATGCTCGCGGATCGCCTCGCTCATGGAGCAGAAGATGACGCCGGCCTGGGCCAGTTCCTTCTTGAAGGTGGTGACGACCGAGACGCTGTCGAAGACGGCGTCCACGGCATAGCGCGGCGCGCCCTCGACGCCGGCCAGCACCGCCTGTTCCTTCAGGGAGATGCCGAGCTTCTCGTAGACGGCCAGCAGTTCAGGATCGACCTCGTCCAGGCTCTTGGGGCCGGTCTTCTCCTTGGGGGCGGCGTAGTAGTAGCTGTCCTGGTAGTCGATGCGCGGGAAATTGACCTTGGCCCAGGCCGGTTCCTCCATCGACAGCCAGCGCTCGAAGGCCTCCAGACGCCAGTCCAGCATCCACTGGGGCTCGTCCTTCTTGGCCGAGATGAAGCGCACGATGTCGGCCGACAGGCCCTTGGGGGCGAACTCCTGGTCGATGTCGGTGACGAAGCCGTGCTGGTACTTTTCCAGGGCCTCGACGTGATCGACGGTCTGCTTGACGGCTGCCATACGCTTTACCTCTAAGCCGCCGAGGCGCGACGTCGCGCCGCGTGGCGGTCGTGGGCCTGGAGCCAGGCCTCGACGAAAGAATTCCAGTCGGATTCCGTGGTGGCCCAGCCGCCGCTGACGCGGATGGCGGCGGACGCCAGGTCGGTCTCGCCCATGGCGGCGAGCACGTGGCTGGCCCTCACCTTGCCCGACGAACAGGCCGAGCCGGCGCTGACCATCACCTGGGCGAGGTCGAGCGCCATCACCTGCAGTTCCGCGCCGAAGCCCGGCGAGGCCACACAGAGGGTGTTGGGGAGCCGTTGCACGGCCTCGCCCATGACGACCGCGCCATGGGCCTTCAGGCGATCGGCCGCGGCGTCGCGCCAACGCGCCTGGTCCTGAAGGCGCGTAAGGTCGGCCAGGGCGGCGCGGGCGGCGGCGCCGAATCCGGCGATGCCGGGGACGTTTTCGGTGCCGGCGCGACGGCCGCGCTCCTGCCCGCCGCCGTGCTGGCGTCGCGACAGGGTCGCGCGCGGCCCGAAGGTCAGCGCGCCCACGCCCTGCGGCCCGCCCAGCTTGTGGGCCGAGACGGCCAGGGTGTCGGCGCCGAGCGCGCGGCTGTCGACGATCAGCTTGCCGGCGGCCTGGATGGCGTCGACGTGCAGCCAGCCCTCGGCCTGGCGAACGATCTCGGCGGCGCGGGCCACCGGCTGCAGGACCCCGGTCTCGTTGTTGGCGAGCATCAGGGCGACGAACGGGCGACCGTCCTGCGCGCCCCGGTCGGCGAGCCGCCTGGCCAGCCAGTCGAGGTCGGCGACGCCGTTTGCATCGACCGGCATGAACTCGACCGCGACGCCGGCGGCCTTGGCGGTTTCGAGCACGCTGTCATGCTCGATGGCCGAGACGATCAGCCGCCGGGAGCCGGCCGCCACCGCGCTGTCGATGGCCAGCGCATTGGCCTCGGTGCCGCCGCCGGTGAAGATCACGGTGGAGACGGGCGCGGCGATCAGGGCGGCGACGTCGGCGCGGGCCTGTTCCACGAGCGCCAGCGCCGCGCGGCCGGCGGCATGGACGGACGAGGGATTGCCACAGGTCTCCATGGCCTGGAGCACGGCGGCAAGCGCCTGGGGCCGCACGGGGGCGGTGGCGTTATAGTCGAGATAGACCGCGCTCATGCGGCCTCCGAATGCTCTGCCTTGAGCCGGCCGCCCACCACATCGGCGAGCGACACCGAGGCCAGGTAGTTTTGCAGCTGACGGCCCATTTCTTCCCACAGGTCGTGGGTCAGGCACTTCTCGCCCTTGACCATGCAGCCCTTGCCCTTGTCGGCGCAGCGGGTGGCGCGCAGGGGTTCGTCCACGGCCAGGACGATGTCGGCGATGCTGGTTTCCGCCGAAGTCCGCGACAGCCGGTAGCCGCCGCCGGGCCCGCGCGAGCTCTTCACCAGTCCCCGGCGGCGCAGGCGGGCGAAAAGCTGCTCGAGATAGGAAAGCGAGATCTCCTGACGGGCGGCGATCTCGGCCAGGGAAACGGCGCGATCGCCCTCCCGGCGGGCCAGATCGGCCATCGCCATCACGGCATAGCGTCCTTTGGTCGAGAGCCGCATGGTCTCTAATCCACCCGCTTGCAGTTTTCGCGCGCATCCGTCGTGGCTTGTGTTACAAGCCGCCGCCTTGCGCACAGGGCTTTTGACGGACGGGCCACACGGCTGCGATCTAGGAAGACCAAGCGCAGTAGTCAAGTATTCCGCGCGACGGCTTTCAAAGAGGTTGCCATGCCAGAGGTGGTCCTGACCGGCGCAGCCGGACGGATTGAGGGTCGATATACCCAGGGCAAGAGCGAGACGGCGCCCATCGCGCTGATCCTCCATCCCCATCCGAAGGCCGGCGGCCAGATGAACAATCCGGTGGCGGTGCAACTCTACCACCTGTTCATGAAGCGCGGCTTCTCCGTCCTGCGCTTCAACTTCCGCGGCGTCGGCCGCAGCCAGGGCGAGTTCGATTCGGGCATCGGCGAACTGGCCGATGCGGCCACGGCGCTGGACTGGCTGCAGTCCACAAACCCGGCGGCCTCGCAATGCTGGGTGGCCGGCTACTCGTTCGGCGCCTGGGTGGGCATGCAACTGCTGATGCGCCGGCCGGAGACCGACGGCTTCATCTCCGTCTCGCCGCCCACCAACATGTACGACTTCAGCTTCCTGGCCCCCTGCCCGGCTTCGGGCCTGATGCTGCACGGCAGCCAGGACACCGTCGTGCCGCCGGTGGAGGTCGAGCGCGTGGTCTCCAAGCTGCGGACGCAGAAGGGCATCGTCATCGACTACGACGTGGTCGACGGCGCGACGCACTTCTGGGCCGAGCACCTGCCGGAAGTCGAAAAGCGCGTCGGCGCCTATCTCGACATGCGGCTGGAAGCCGAACCCGCCTGAAACTGCGGCTTTCGGCGACGCGCGCCGGGAAACCCGCCCACGGACGCGGCTTTCGACCCCAAGGCCGAAAAGCTTGGCCTTGGCTGCGCAACCTTAGCCTTGGCGAGGCGTTGTCTCTGGAACGGACGAATCCAATCGTTCCAGGAGTACTCCCCCATGCGCAAACAACTGCTCGTCATCGGTTTCGCCGCGGCGACCCTGATCCCAACCTTCGCGTCAGCCCAGCAAAGCTGTGAGGAGCGCCGGAGCAATCGTGTAGCCGGCACGGTCGTGGGCGCTGGCATCGGCGCCCTGCTGGGCAGCGCCATCGCCGGACATGGCGACCGCGGAACGGGCGCGGTGATCGGCGGCGTCGGCGGCGCGGTCATCGGCAACCAGGTGGCCAAGGGAGACGGCGGCTGCCGCCGCGCCTACGGCTACTATGACAACAACAACAATTGGCATGCGAACGCGGTCAGCCGCAACGACGCGCAAGGCTATTACGACCGCAACGGCAACTGGGTCGACGGCGCCCCGCGCGGCGACTGGGACAACAATGGCCGCTACATCGCCACCAGCGCGCCGGCCTACGGCTACAACGCCTCCTACGGCAGCGCCGATTCGCCGCGCGACGTGCGCCAGCGCATCTCCTGGCTGAACGAGCGCGTCCGCAACGGCGTCAACGACGGCAGCCTCTCGCGCCGCGAAGCCCAACGCGCCCTGCGCGATCTGGATCAGATCCAGCGGGAAGAAAGCCGCATGAAGCATCGCCATGGCCGCCTGAACGCCCGCGACGAAGCCTATGTGCAGGCGCGCCTCGACACCATCTCCAGCGAGATCCGCTGGTCGCGCCGCAACTAGCAGCCTCCACGGCCGACGCAAATCGGCGGCTGCAACAGTGCGGACATAGCCAGAAGGCGGCGGCGCGCTACTCTCAGGGAATGCGCGCCGCCGTCTTTTCTTTCGCCCTGGTCCTGATGTGCGGCGCCGCCAACGCCCCGGCGCCCCGCCCCCCCTCCGACAACGAAGTCTCGGCCGTCACCGTGATGCCGCCGACAGCGCCGCCGAAGGTCGCCGCGACCTTTCCCGCCGTGGGCGGGACGGCCGCGCCCGGCGTCACCGTGATCAGCATCACGTTCGATCAGGCCATGCTGAAGACCGGCTTCGACTTCTCGCCGGCGCCCCAAGGCGACCTTCCCGAATGCCTGAAGACCCCCAGGCTGCTGGCCGACGGCCGGACCTTCGCGCTGCTTTGCCGGACGCTGCCCGGCAAGTCCTACGCCTTGATGCTCAACGCCAAGGCCGCCGGCGGGTTCGTCAACCCGGCCAGACAACGCGCCGAGCGGTTCTCCCTCACCTTCACGACGGGGACGGACGGCTTCGTGGTGGACCTCGACGGCGCGCTCAAGGCCGCCAAGCTCGGGCCGATCGACGTCCCCGTGGAGGAGCAGCCGGACACGGCGCGCAAGGACACGACGACGCCCGCGCCTTGACGCAGCGGCGCGCCCGGACCAATCACGCCGTCTCGTTCCTGGGGCGTCGCCATGTCTTCCAACCCGCAGGCGGCCTCGCACCGCCGCATCCTGGCCGCCAGCCTGGTGGGCACGGCCGTGGAATTCTACGACTTCTACATCTACGCCACCGCCGCTTCGCTGGTGTTCGGCAAGCTGTTCTTCCCGGCGACGTCGGCCTCGGCCCAGTTGATGAGCGCCTACGCGACCTTCGCCCTCGCCTTCTTCGCCCGCCCTATCGGCGCGGCGGCCTTCGGGCACTTCGGCGACCGGCTGGGGCGAAAGTCGACCCTGGTGGCCTCGCTCATGCTGATGGGGGGATCGACGGTGGCCATCGCCTTCCTGCCGACCTATGCCCAGGCCGGCTGGCTCGCGCCCTTCCTGCTGTGCGTCCTGCGGTTCGGCCAGGGCTTCGGGCTCGGCGGCGAATGGGGCGGCGCGGCCCTGCTGGCGGTCGAGAACGCGCCGCCGGGCTGGCGGGCGCGGTTCGGGATGTTCCCACAGCTGGGCGCGCCGGTCGGCTTCATCGCCGCCAACGGCCTCTTCCTGCTGCTGGGCCTGTTGCTGACGCCGGACCAGTTCCAGGCCTGGGGCTGGCGCATCCCCTTCCTGCTCAGCATCGTGCTGGTGGGGGTGGGCCTGTGGGTGCGGCTCAAGATCACCGAGACCCCGGCCTTCACCGAAGCCCTGAAGGAGGCGCCGCCAGCCAAGACGCCGTTGGCCGACCTGCTGCGGCAGTATCCGCTGGAGACCTTGGCCGGGACCTTCGCGGTGGTGGCCTGCTTCGCCATCTTCTATCTCACCACGGCCTTCGCGCTGGGCTACGGAACCACCAAGCTCGGCTACAGCCGCGAGACGTTCCTGGGCGTGCAACTCGGCGCTATCGGCTTCATGGCGGCAGGCATCGTCGCCGCCGGCTACTGGGCCGACGCCACCAGCCCGCGGCGGGTGCTGATGGCCGGCTGTATCGCCACCGTCGCCGGCGGCTTCCTGCTGGCGCCGATGATGGGATCGGGGTCGCTGGTGCTGATCTGGGCCTTCCTCTCCATGGCGTTGGTGATGATGGGGCTGGTCTACGGGCCGCTGGGCGCCTTCCTGCCGGGCCTGTTTCCGGCCCGCGTGCGCTATACGGGCGCGTCGGTGGCCTTCAACGTCGGCGGCATCCTGGGCGGCGGCCTGGCGCCGATGATCGCCCAGGCGCTCGCCGATCGCGGCGGGCTGGTTCCGGTGGGCCTCTATCTCAGCGGCGCGGCCCTGGTCAGCCTGGCGGCCCTGGCGCTCGTCAGGCGCGAGACCCGCTAGCCTCCCGTTGCTCTGAGGGGGGCAGATTTCGAGCAGGTCCCTCCATCGCGCGCCTCGCGATGGACATCTGCGCCGAGAGCGCGCCCACTCGATTTGTCTCCGCCCCCGGTGACTTGCGATGGAGACGGTGATGCGTATCGACACCGGTTTCGAGATCGCCTTCGACTGCCCCGAGCCCGTCCTGCTGATGCTGTCCCTGAGCGTCCACCCGTCGCGTCGCGGCGATCTGGAGACGCCGGACGTGCTGATCACCGATCCCTACGTCGACGTGCGGCAATACATCGACGGGTTCGGCAACATCTGCAGCCGCGTGCTGGCGCCGGCGGGGCGGTTCACCCTGTCGTCGCGGTTCGTCATTCGCGACAACGGACTGGTCGATGATTTCGTCCCCGACGCGGCCCAGGTCACGCCCTTCGAGCTTCCCGACGAGGCCCTGATCTATCTGCTGGGCAGCCGCTACTGCGAGACCGACCGGCTGAGCGACATCGCCTGGTCGCTGTTCGGCGGTGCGCCGCTGGGCTGGGCGCGGGTCCAGGCCATCGTCGATTTCGTGCACCAGCACATCACCTTCGACTACGAGCACGCCCGACCGACCAAGAGCGCCTATGAGGCCTATGTCGAGAAGACCGGAGTCTGTCGCGACTATGCGCACCTGGCGATCGCCTTCTGCCGCTGCATGAACATCCCGGCCCGCTATTGCACCGGCTATCTGGGCGACATCGGCGTGCCGGTGGTGGGGGTGATGGATTTCAGCGCCTGGTTCGAGGTCTATCTGGGCGGACGCTGGTACGCGTTCGATGCGCGCAACAACAAGCCCAGGATCGGCCGGGTCCTGATCGCCCGAGGGCGCGATGCGACCGATGTCGCGATCTCCAACGCCTTTGGCGTCGCCATCCTGGCGAGTTTCGAGGTGATCAGCGTCGATCTGCCCGAGGCCGCATAGAACGCTCAATCAGGCCGCACGATCTTTCCGCCGGTCATCGGCGCCTTGACGCCCGTCACGCCGGGAAAAGAGATCGGCAGGCCGCGCGCGGTGCGGGCGGCGAGGTAGGCGAAGGCTTCGGCCTCCACGGCGTCGCCGCGCCAGCCGTGGTCCTCGCCGGTGCGGACCGGGGCCGGAAGGCGTTCGGCCAGGGCCTTCATGATCTGCGGATTCAGCCGTCCGCCACCGCAGACCACCACCTCGTCGGGAACCTGGCCGATCAGGTCGAAACCAGCCTTCACGGTCTGGGCGGTGAAGGCCACGAGGGTGGCCGCGGCGTCTTCCAACGTCAGGGGCGCCAACGGCGCCAGCGAGAAATCGTGCCGGTCGAGCGACTTGGGGGCGGGCGCGCGGAAGTAGGGATGCGCCAGCAGGGCGCGCAGCACGTCCTCATCCACCCGACCAAGGCTCGCATAACGGCCGTTGTCGTCGAAACGGCCGGCGCCGCGGGCCTGGACCAGCAGGTCGATCATCCCATTGGCCGGGCCGGTGTCGAAGGCGATCAGATCCTCCGCCCCCGACCAGAAGGTCACATTGGCCACCCCGCCCAGGTTTAGCACCGCCAGCGGCGCGGCCAGGCCCGAGGCCTTGGCGCGGGCCAGGTGGTAGATGGGGGCGAGCGGCGCGCCCTCCCCGCCCGCCGCGACATCGGCGGTGCGGAAGTCGTAGGCGACGGGAATCCCGGTCGCGCGCGCCAGCCACGGCGCGTCGATCAACTGGACGGTGCGGCCGACGACGCCGTCCTTCGGGCGTTCGTGCAGGACCGTCTGGCCGTGGACGCCGACTAGATCGATGTCGGACCAGGCAAGGCCATGCCTGGCGAGAAACTCCTCGGCGGCGGCGAAATGCTCCCGCGCGCCGGCCTGGGCGGCGACGGCGAAGACCGCAGGCTCCGGTGCGCCACGCGGCCAGGCGAGCGCGGCGCGCGTCGCCTCCAGCATGACGTCCCGCGTCGGCTCCGACAGTTTTCGCTCGCCGGCCGGGCCGAACGCCTCGATCGTCTCGCCGTCGGTTTCCAGCACCGCCATGTCGACCGCGTCGAGGGAGGTTCCGGTCATGAATCCGAGTACGCGCATGGCCCCTGACTGCCATGCGTCGCCCGGCCCCGCCAGATGACTCTCGAAACCGCGGCCAGCCTCATGCTAGAGCCGCACGCGTCTGCCGCAGAGTCGCCGCCCATGTCCGCTGAAGCCCCGTTCAAGTCCGACCTGCTGCGCACCATGCAGGCGCGCGGCTATATCCATCAGATCACCCACCCGGCCGAACTGGACGAGGCGGCGGCCAGCGGCGTGATCAGCGGCTACATCGGCTTCGACGCCACGGCGCCCAGCCTGCATGTCGGCAGCCTGATCCAGATCATGATGCTGCGCCGCCTGCAGCAGGCCGGCCACAAGCCCATCGTCCTGATGGGCGGCGGCACCACCAAGGTCGGCGACCCGACCGACAAGGACCAGTCCCGCCCGCTGCTGACCGAGGCGCAGATCCAGTCGAACATCGACCAGATCAAGACGGTGTTCGCCAAGTTCCTGACCTTCGGCGACGGGCCGACCGACGCGGTGATGGTCGACAACGCCGACTGGCTGGACAAGCTGGGCTACGTCCAGTTCCTGCGCGACTACGGCGTGCATTTCACCATCAACCGGATGCTGTCGTTCGAGAGTGTCAAGCTGCGGCTGGAACGCGAGCAGCCGATGACGTTCCTCGAGTTCAACTACATGCTGATGCAGGCCACCGACTTCCTGGAGCTGGAGCGCACCCATGCCTGCGTCCTGCAGATGGGCGGCTCGGACCAGTGGGGCAATATCCTCAACGGGGTGGAGCTGATCCGCCGGGTGGACCAGAAGCCGGCGTTCGGCCTGACGACGCCGCTGCTGTCGACCGCCTCGGGCCAGAAGATGGGCAAGACGGTGGGCGGGGCGGTCTGGCTCAACGCCGACATGCGCAGCCCCTACGACTACTGGCAGTTCTGGCGCAACACCGAGGACGCCGACGTCGGCCGGTTCCTGCGGCTGTTCACCGACCTGCCGCTGGACGAGATCGCGCGGCTGGAAAGCCTGCCCGGGGCCGAGATCAACGAGGCCAAGAAGCTGCTGGCCAACACCACCACGACCATGCTGCACGGGGCGGACGCCGCCGCCGCCGCCGCCGAGGCCGCGCGCGTGGCGTTCGAGGTGGGCGCGGTGTCGGACGACCTGCCGACGATCGAGATTCCCAAGGCCGACCTGGAGGCCGGCGTCGTGCTGGCGGCCCTGGCGGCCGACGCAGGCCTGGCGGGATCGCGCGGCGAAGCCCGCCGGCTGGCCCAGGGCGGCGGGCTGCGTGTGAACGACAAGGCCGAGATCGACGCCAACCGCACGGTGACGCCGGCCGACCTCGTGGACGGTGTGATCAAGCTGGCGGCGGGGAAGAAGAAGATCGTGCTGGTGCGGCCGGTGTAGCGTTGCCCCTTCTCCCCTTGCGGGAGAAGGTGGCGTGCGCAGCACGACGGATGAGGGGGCGCGCTCCGATATCAACCGCTTCTGGCGGGAGTATTCGTCGGATAGGGCTTTCGACCCCTCATCCGACCTCCTACGGAGGCCACCTTCTCCCGCAAGGGGAGAAGGATCTTTGGGAGAATGGGATGGCATCGGTGGAAGTCGGCGCGAAGGCTCCGGCGTTTGAAGTGGCCGGGGCCGATGGTCCCGTGCGGCTGGGCGACCTGAAGGGCCGCAAGGTCGTACTCTATTTCTACCCCAAGGACGACACCAGCGGCTGCACCAAGGAGGCCCAGGAATTCACCGCGCTCGCCGCCGCATTCGAAAAGGCCGGCGCGGTCGTGATCGGGGTGTCGAAGGATTCAGTCGCCTCTCACGCGAAATTCACCAAGAAGTACAATCTTGGCGTGCAACTCGGCTCCGATCCCGAGGGCGCCGTGATCGAGGCCTATGGATCGTGGGTCGAGAAGAGCATGTACGGACGCAAGTACATGGGCATCGAGCGTTCGACCTTCCTGATCGACGGCGACGGAAAGCTCGCGCGAATCTGGCGAAAAGTGAAGGTCGCGGGGCACGCCGAAGCGGTGCTGGAGGCGGCGCAAGCCCTTTAAGGCCAAGCTTTCCGGCGCGGCCTGGAGTCGCAGGCCGACGGCGGCGCGCGGGCGGGCGCTGTGGTAGAATTGTCGCGTCGCGAAGCTATATGAATCAAGGCCTGCGCGAGCCCGCCAAAGGGCTTGGCGCGGCCATTCAGGTTTGGTTAATCGAACAGGCTGAAGCTGACGCGAGCTGGAATCGCGCCTAGCCTCTTGCGCGCGCCTGAAAACTCATCGCATATCCGGCTATTCCTGTACCGGTTTCGACGCGGTGAGCATGACCCGACTTGCGCGCCTTCGCCGCTCGATTGAAGCGCTTTTCCCTGAACGCCATCTCTACGTCCGCTCCGGCGGCGAGATGCGCGCCTTCGTCCTGACCCCCAAGAAGCAGCTGGCCGCCGCCGGCGTCGTCGCCCTGGCCGCACTGTGGATGGGCGTCTGCACAGCCGCGATGATGGTCAACGCCCTGGCGCTGACCGCGACCGACAAGGAAATGGCCCGGATGCAGGCCAAGTCCGAACGGTTGGTGGCCGACCGCGAAGCCCGCCTGGGCAGCGCCTACGCCCAGCTCGCCGCCGCCGACGGCTCCAGCGGACAGCTGGCGGAGATCGTCGAGAAACGCCACGCGGCGCTGGCGATGCTGCTGACCAACCTGAAGGACACGCCCGGCGCGGCGGACGCCCTGACGCCCACCATCACCAAGGCCTCGTTCACCAAGTCCAACGACCCGGACGCCCGCGTCCAGGGCGTGCGCCTGAGCCAGGAGCGCCTGCTGGACGCCGCCGACAGCTTCGCCAAGGGCCGCGCCGACCGGCTGCGCCTGGCGTTCCGGCTCGCCGGGCTGACGCCGGCGACCTACATGCCCAAGGGCGGTTCGCTGGGCGGACCGCTGATCGAGGCCAAGGATCCCCGCGCGCTGGCCGTCATCCTCGACGTCGACGAGGGTTTCGCCGAGCGCATCCAGAACGCCGCCGTCGACCTCTCGGAAGCCCGCAGCCTGGGCGAAGCCGCCCAGCAGCTCCCCTTCGCCCGCCCGACCACCGTCGCATCGGCCACCAAGACCAGCGGCTTCGGCGTGCGCTTCGATCCCTTCACCAAGCACCCGGCCTTCCATTCCGGCCTGGACTTCGCCGGCGCGACGATGACGCCGATCTATTCCACTGCGCCCGGCGTGATCTCCTTCACCGGCGTGCGCTCGGGCTATGGCAACACCATCGAGATCGATCACGGCCGCGGCTTCAAGACGCGCTATGCGCACCTGCAGGCCATCGCCGTGCGGCCGGGCCAGCGCGTGGCCATCGGCCAGCGGATCGGCGGCATGGGCTCCACCGGCCGCTCGACGGGCACGCACCTGCACTACGAGGTGTGGGTGAACGGACGCGCACAGAACCCCGATCGTTTCGTGAGGGCCGGCGAATATGTTCTCCAAGCCAGTTAAGCCGCCCGCCCCTGTCCCGCCGGCGCCAAGCCGGCCGAAAGTGGATGTTCCCATGGCCATGCCGTCAGATCCCCCCACCAACCGCAAGGCGATCGTCGCCTCGCTGATCGCCGAGAACATGACGCTGGAAGGCGGCCTGTCGGGCGACGGCGAACTGCAGATCGACGGCGTCGTGCGCGGCGACGTGAAGGTCTCCCGCGTCAGCATCGGCGAGAGCGGCCAGGTCGAGGGGTCCGTCCACGCCGAGTCGGTGGAGATCCGGGGCCGGGTGGTCGGCGAGGTCACCGCCAAGCAGGTGCGCCTCTACAACACCGCCCACGTCGACGGCGACATCACCCATGAGCAACTGGCCATGGAGGTCGGCGCCTTCTTCCAGGGCCGGAGCATGCGCTTCCAACGCCCGGCCACCCAGCCTCAGGCCCAGCCCGTCGCCGCCGCCAAGCTCGCCGCCCCCGACGCCCCGCGCGAAGGCGCCCCGCCCTCGAACTCGCCCACGGCGCTGAACTAGCTTCAACGACCTTCGCATCGTTGACCGAATTGCGCCGCGATGTCGTGGAATACGGCAGGCGGCGGCGCGATCGGTTTCGCGTCCGCAGGAATCTTGATGCGGCGCGGTCCGCGGGTCATGGTCAGCCGATGCCCAACTGGTCTTGCGGTCGGTAATGCTCACCAGGACGCCCTCTGGCGTGCGCTTCGCCGCGGACCTGGAACGGTGGGGCGACGCCGTCGCGCTCGTCGCCGACGACGGCGCGGCGATCAGCTATGCCGAACTCGCCCGCCGGGCCGACGCCTTCGCAGCCGGCCTGACGCCGGGGGTCGGCCTGCTGGCCGTGGAGGCCGCCGCCACGCCGGAGTCGATCACGGCCTACCTCGGCGCCCTGCGCAGCGGCGTCCCGGTGCTGATGTACGCCCCGGGCCCGGCCACCGAAGCCCTGCTGGAAAGCCTGCGGCCCGACGCGATCCATGGGCCTTCGGAGGATGGCGACTGGCGCCTGCGGCTGTCGCCCCAGGCCGGCGCGACGCCCCCTCACCCCGACCTGGCGCTGCTGCTCTCGACGTCGGGATCGACCGGCAGCCCGAAGCTCGTCCGCCTGAGCGGCGCCAACCTGCAGGCCAAAGCCGGGTCCATCGCCCAGTTCCTGGGCCTGACCGCGGCCGAGCGGGCGATCACCTCGCTGCCGCTCTCCTTTTCCTACGGCCTGTCGGTGCTCAACTCGCACCTGAGCGTCGGCGCGAGCCTGGTGCTCACCGACCATTCGGTGGCCGATCCGGCGTTCTTCGAGGCGATCGCGCGCCACGGCGTCACCAGCCTGGCCGGCGTGCCCTACAGCTACGACCTGCTGGAGCGCGCAGGCGCGCTGGCGCGGTTGCCGGGAACGCTGAAGACCCTCACCCAGGCCGGCGGGCGCATGGCGCCGGAGATGATCCGTAAGGTCGGCAGGGCGGTCGACCGCATCGGCGCCCGGCTGGTGGTCATGTACGGCCAGACCGAGGCCACGGCCCGCATCGCCTACCTGCCGCCGAAGCTGGTGGACACCCACGCCGGCTGCATCGGCCGCGCCATCCCCGGCGGCGAGCTGTGGCTGGCCCGCGAGGACGGGACGCCCGCCGCGCCGGGCGAGGCCGGGGAGCTCGTCTACCGCGGCCCCAATGTGATGATGGGCTACGCCACCGGGCGCGACGAACTGGGCGATCCGCCGGGACCGGACACCTTGCGAACCGGCGACCTCGCCGTCGAGGAGGAACCTGGCCTCTTCCGCATCACCGGGCGGCTGAGCCGGTTCGTGAAGCCCTATGGCCTGCGGGTCGGGCTGGACGACCTGGAGGCGCGCTGCAGGGCGCAGGGGGCGGACGCCCACGTCGCCGGCGACGACAGCCTGATCGTGGCGGCGACCGCGACGGAGGCGGCGCGCGATGCGGCGCGCATCGCGGTCTCCGGGCTGAAGCTGCCGCCGGACATCTTCGAATTCGTCATCGCGCAACCGACACCGACCCTGCCCAACGGCAAGATCGACTACGGCGCCATCCTCGCCAAAGGTCGCGAGGCGCGGGTCGGCGCTTCGGCCGGCCAGGCGGGCATGGCCGGCGTCGAGGCGTTCCTCGGCCGCCTGGCCGGCCGCCCGGCCGACGCCGCCGACAGCTTCGACGCCCTGGGCGGCGACTCGCTCAGCTATGTGCAGTTCTCGATGATCGTGGAGGAGGCGCTCGGCTTCCTGCCGCAAGGCTGGGAATCCCTGAGCCTCGGCGAACTCCAGGCCCTGGCCCGCACAGCGCCCGCGGCCAAGGGCAAGCGGCGGGGCTCGACGCTGGAGTCGGACGTCGTGCTGCGCTGCCTGGCGATCACCCTGATCGTCTGCCAGCACGCCATCAGCGGCATGCAGGGCGGCGCCGACGTGCTGATGATGCTGGCCGGCTTCAGCTGGGCGCGATTCCAGAAGGTGCGCCTGACCGGCGGCAAGGGCTGGCAGGTGCTGCGCGACTTCGTCACCCGCTACGTCGTGCTCTACGTCGGCATCATGGCCGTGGCCTTCGTGGCGTACCGGCACGTCATGTGGCTGCACCTGCTGTTCGTCAGCACCTTCTTCCACGACTGGGGCAAGTCGCTGAACGTCTATTGGTTCATGGAGACCCTGACCTGGATCAGCGTCGTCGTCTGCGCGCTGTTCGCGGTTCCCAAGGTGCGCGAGGCCTTCCGAGCCAGACCGGTGGCCAGCGCGCTCGGGCTGGTGGCCGCGGCCCTGGCGGTCCGGCTCGTCGGCGCCGCGCTGATCGAGCCCTCGGCCAACGCCTATCGCACCCCCGATCAGCTGCTGCTCTATTTCGCCGTCGGCTGGGCGGTGGCGGAGACCAGGGGCGCGGTGCGGTTCGCCCTGTTCGCCCTGCTGTGCGCGGTCTCGGCCCTGGCCTGGGGCTGGCGCGACACCCATGTGGCGGCGATGAGCGTGGCGGCGCTGACGCTGACCTTCGTCCCGCGCATCTGGCTGCCGACCTGGCTGGCGCGGACGGTGACGATGATCGCCGCGGCCAGCTTCTACATCTACCTGCTCAACGTCTTCCCCCACACCCTGGTGGAGCAGGGCCTGCACGCCAAGTGGGGCAAGTACGCCTGGCTGGAGATCTCGCTGTCCCTGGCGCTGGGCGTCGCGGGCTACCTGACGGCCGCCCGCGTCCAGGTCTGGGCCGAAGGCTGGCGCAACCGGCGCCAGGCTGTCGCGGCGGCGTAGCCCCCTCCGTCGGCTTGGATCCCGGCCTGCGCCGGGATGAGGGGGTGTGGGGGAGCTGTCGCGAAGCGACTGGGGCTTACCCCTCGGCGGCGTCCCGCGTCACGCCCACGCGCTGGGCCAGCGCCGCGCCCATGAAGGCGTCGAGGTCGCCGTCCAGGACGCCTGCGGTGTCGGAGGTCTCCTCCTGGGTCCGCAGGTCCTTGACCATCTGATAGGGCTGCAGGACGTAGGAACGGATCTGGTGGCCCCAGCCGATGTCGGTCTTCTGGTCTTCCAGGGCCTGGGCCTCGGCCTCGCGCTTCTGCAGTTCCAGCTCATAGAGCCGGGCGCGCAGCATCTTCCAGGCTTCCTCGCGGTTCTGGTGCTGCGAGCGGCCGGCCTGGCAGGCCACGGCGACGCCGGTGGGGATGTGCGTCAGGCGCACCGCGGAGTCGGTCTTGTTGATGTGCTGGCCGCCGGCGCCGCTGGCGCGATAGGTGTCGGTGCGCACGTCGGAGGGGTTGATGTCGATGACGATGGTGTCGTCGACCACGGGATAGACCCAGACCGAGGCGAAGCTGGTGTGCCGCTTGGCCGCCGAATCGAACGGCGAGATGCGCACCAGACGGTGGACTCCGGCCTCGGTCTTCAGCCAGCCATAGGCGTTGGGGCCCTTGACCTGCAGGGTCGCCGACTTGATGCCCGCCTGCTCGCCCGATGTCTCTTCCAGGAAATCGACGCTCATGCCGTGCTGCTGGGCCCAGCGCGTGTACATGCGCAGCAGCATGCCGGCCCAATCGCAGCTCTCGGTGCCGCCGGCGCCGGAATTGATTTCCACGAAGGCGTCGTTGGCGTCGGCCTCGCCCGACAGCAGCGCCTCGAGTTCGGCGCGCGCGGCGCGTTCCTTCAGGCCCTTGAGCATGGCCCGCGATTCCTCGAGCGAGGCTTCGTCGCCCTCCTCGTCGGCCATTTCGGCATAACCGACAGCGTCTTCCAGATCGCGCTCCAGACCCTGGACGGCCTCGATCTGGGCCGCCAGGCGCTGGCGTTCCTGCATCAGGGACTGGGCCTGGGTCGCGTCGTCCCAGAGCGTCGGGTCCTCGACGCGGGCGTTCAGCTCATCGAGCTTTCGAAGGGCCGGAGCCCAGTCAAAGACGCCTCCTGAGCAGTTCGATCGACTGCTCGACGTCGGCCTTCGCAGCCTCGACATCCGCTCTCATGGGAAACTCCTAAACCGCCGGCGCGAACCGGGGCCGCGCGAGATAGCGCGCGCGCATGCTCAATACAATCCGCTCATGTCGTCGGCGGGCTTCTTCGGCGCAACCGCCGCGCCGGCGGAAGACGCCCCGGTGACTTCGCCGCCCGGCCAGACCTTGTTGTAGGGCACCGGGCCGGTGGGCGAGATCGACGTCGGGGCCACGGACGCGCGCGGCTCGGTGCCGGGGCGGAAGGCCTCGCGGACGCCGCGCACCATGGCGAACTTGGCGGTCTTCGGCGCCTTGAACTCCTCGGGCGGCAGGCCTTTGGTGGCCTCCTTCATGAAGTCGATGAAGACAGGCAAGGCCGCCTGGGTGCCGGTCTCGCCATTGCCCAGGCTGCGGTTGTCGTCATAGCCGATGAAGACCCCGGCCACGATCTGCGGCGTGAAGCCGACGAACCAGGCGCTGCGGTACTCGTTGGTGGTGCCGGTCTTGCCGCCCACCGGCCGGTTCAGCACCAGGGCGGCGGTGGCGGTGCCGCGCTGGACCACCCCCTGCAGCATGGAGGTGATCTGATAGGCGGTGACCGGATCGATCAACTGCTCGCCGCCGGGGGCGATGCGCGGGCTCTCGTCTCCGTTGAAGCCGGACTTGCAGCGCTCGCAATCGCGGATGTCGGCGCGGCGGATGGTCTTGCCCTCGCGATCCTGCACCAGTTCGATCAGGTGCGGCTCCACCTTGCGCCCGCCGTTGACGAAGGCGGTGTAGGCCGCCGTCAGCCGGAACGGCGTCGTCTCGCCCGCCCCCAGCGACATCGACAGCACCGGCGCCATGTCCTTCATGACGCCCATGCGGATGGCGAGATCGCGGATCTTGCGCATGCCGACGCCCTGGGCCAGGCGCACCGTCATGGTGTTGCGCGACAGCTCCAAGCCGCGGCGCAGGATCAGGGGGCCGTAGAATTTCTTGTTGTAGTTCTCCGGCGACCAGACGGAGCCGGCGGTGGCGCCAGGCAGGCTGATGGGCGAGTCCATCACGATGCTGGCCGGGGTGTAGCCGTTCTCCAGCGCCGTGGCGTAGACGATCGGCTTGAAGGCCGAGCCGGGTTGCCTCATCGCCTGCGTCGCGCGGTTGAAGTTGGAGAGCGAGAAGCTGTAGCCGCCGACCATGGCCAGCACCCGGCCCGAGTTCGGCTCCATGGCCACCAGGGCGCCGTTGACCTTGGGCACCTGCTTGAGGTGATAGCCGCCGCCCTCGGCCGGGTCGACGAAGATCAGGTCGCCGACGTTGAGGCCCTTGCCGGCCTTGGCCCAGGCGACGTCGGCGGCGACGAGGCCGCCCGTGTCGCCCGTCGAGGCGATCTGCACCCGCGCCCCTGCCCCGGCCTCGGTGACCACGGCGGCCTGCCAGGTGCGGCGCTCGGCCGGCACGGTCTGCTTCTTGGCGATGGCCTCCCAGCCCGGCGCGATGTCGACGTGGCCCCAGGCGCCGCGCCAGCCGTGGCGGCGGTCGTATTGCTCCAGGCCGTTCATCAGGGCGATGCGCGCGGCGGTCTGCAACCGCGGGTCGAGGGTGGTGCGCACATAGAGGCCGCTGGCGTTCAGGCGTTCGCCGAGCATGGCCATGCCCTGGCGGCGGACCTCCTCGACGAAATAGTCGGCGTCCTTGTACTTGGCGCGCGAGGGCTCGGCCTGGACCTTCAGGTCGGTGGCGACGGCCTTGGCGGCGTCGGCGCGGGTGACCCAGCCCAGGTCCGCCATCTGGCCGATGACCCAGTTGCGGCGGCCCATGGCGGCGGCCTTCTGGCGGATCGGATGGTAGTTCTGCGGCCCCTTCGGCAGGGAGGCGAGATAGGCGCACTCCGCCAGGCTGAGGTCGGAGATCGACTTGCCGAAATAGTTGTAGGCCGCAGCCCCCACGCCGTAGGAGCGATAGCCGAGCCAGATCTCGTTGAGATAGAGCTCCATGATCTGCTCTTTGGTGAGCGACTTCTCCAGCCGCCCGGCGAGGATGGCCTCCTTCAACTTGCGCCCGAAGGTCGCCTCGTTGGTGAGCAGGACGTTCTTGGCCACCTGCTGGGTGATGGTGGAGCCGCCTTCGAGCCGGCGGCCTCGCGCGGCGTTCAGCACGTTCTTGGCCATGGCCCGCGTCAGGCCCATGGTGTCGACGCCGCCGTGCTTGAAGAAATTGCGGTCCTCGGCGGCCATGAAGGCCTGGACGAGCTGCGGCGGCATCTGGTCGTAGGGGACGTAGATTCGCCGCTCGCGGGAAAATTCGCCGATGAGAGTCCCGTCCCAGGCGTAGGCCCGCGTCGCGGTCGGCGCGCGATAGTCGGCCAGGTCGGCGGCGTCGGGCATGTCGTGGAACAGCCACGCGGCATAGACCGCCACCGAAAAGCCGGCGATGGCGATCGCGCTGAGGACGGCGACGCCGAGGACGGCGATCCAACGTTCGGGGGGATTCAAGTCGAGCACGCCTCCGCGGGCGCCCATTCCCGCTAGACCCGTCCTCTACAGCGTGTCGCGGCGGGCGCCAACGGGGCGCGGCGGCCGACGCGTCAGCGTGACGCGAGCCGCGTCTGCTGCGCGAAATAATCGTCGATGGAGTCGCCCACCGCACCCATCAGGCGTGCGCGGCGCGCCGGGTCGCGCAGGTTGGCCTCGTCGTTGGGATTGTTGACGAACCCCATCTCCAGCAGCACGGCCGGCACGTCGGGGGCCAGCAGCACCGCCAGGCCCGCCTCGCGGTGGCTGCGGCGCAGCAGGGGCGCCACGTCGTCGATTCGGCCCAGCAGCAGTTCGGCGAAGGCGCCCGAGCGGTTGCGGGTGGCCCGTTGCGTCAGATCCAGCAGGATGTCGCTCACGCCACGGTCGCCGCCGGTGAGATTCACCTTCTGGAACCAGTCGTCCTTGCTGACGAACTTGGCGCTGCGGCTCGTGGCGCGATCGGCCAGGGTGTAGACGCTGGCGCCGCGCAGATTGGCGTCGGGGCCGGAGTCGGCGTGCAGGGAGATGAAGAGGTCGGCGTCGGCGCGCCGGGCGATCTGGACGCGGACATCAAGGGGCACATAGACGTCGCTGGAACGGGTCAGCACCACCTTGTAACGGCCGCCACGCTCCAGGCGGGTCTTCAGCGCCAGGGCCGCGGCCAGGTTGACGTCCTTTTCGATCGCCCGCACGCCGTGGGCGCCCGGATCCTTGCCGCCGTGGCCGGCGTCGACGACGATCACCTTCTTCATCGACAGCGCCGGCTTGGCCGGCAGCTTGCGGGACACGAACTGCACGTCGGTCGGGATCGCCAGCGGCGCGCCGCGCGCGGCCAGGTCGATGACGTAGCGATAGGTCGACACGCCCTCGGCGGGCGGCAGCAGGAAACGGCGCTTGATGACGGCGTCGGCGGCCAGATCGACCCGCAGACGGGCGCCGCCGCCGGAATGATCGATGACCCAGCCCTTCACCAGCCCCTGGCCGGCGCCTTGCAGCGTCTCCTTCGGGGTGACGCCGGGAAGGATCATCACCATGCGGCGATCGTCGCCGCCGTCGGCGGTGACCTTGGCGGTGGCGGCCTGGTCGAGGTCGATGACGATTCGGGTTTCGCTACGGTCGCCGCCGAGCCGCACCTTCTGGACGCCGCCCCCGGCGGCCGAGGCGTGCGAGGCCGCGACGGCGGCGATGCAGAACGCGCCGAGCGCGACCACGCCTGCGATCCTGACGCCGATGCTCCTGGAGACGCCGCCAAACGCTGCGAGCATCCGTTGCCCCACCAAACTCTCGTGAACTCAGAAGCCGTACTATACGCGCCATCACGGGTAACAAACGGTTAAACGCCGTTTAGGCGAGACGGCGGCTTCCCTTTTTACGCCCGCTGTTGCAATGTCGCGCCGCGCGATAATGCCGCCCCCTGACAAAGGGGTGATGTTCGCGCGAAACGCTTGCGTCGGCTTCGACCGATTTTCGGCGACGACGCTTCATCCGATCCGCGCCGGTCAGGCGCGCCTAGGAACAACCTTATGGGCAGCGCAGCTCAAGCCCCGTCTCGGCATTTCGCCGCTGAAGCCGTCTTCGACGGCCTCGATGCGGCCGGCTCGCGCGCCTCCTTCACAAGCCGGCAGCGCCCGACCTTCGGGTTCGGGGCGCGCCGCGGAGATCCGCCAAATGTCCAAGAAAATGCTTATCGACGCCGCTCACGCCGAAGAAACGCGCGTGGTGGTGATCGACGGAACCCGAATTGAAGAGTTCGATTTCGAAAGCCAGAACCGAAAGCAGCTTCGGGGAAACATCTATCTCGCCAAGGTCACCCGGGTAGAACCGTCGCTGCAGGCCGCCTTCATCGAGTACGGCGGCAACCGCCACGGCTTCCTCGCCTTCAGCGAAATCCATCCCGACTACTACCAGATCCCCGTCGCCGACCGCGAAGCCCTGCTGCGCGAAGAGGCCGAGGACGATGATGAGACGCCGGCCGCCTCGGCCAGGGAATCCGACGACGACGACGACGCCGAGGAACTCGACGAAGACGACGTCATGGAAGAGGACGTCGCCCGCCGCCGCCGGCGGCTGATGCGCAAGTACAAGATCCAGGAAGTGATCCGCCGCCGGCAGATCATGCTGGTGCAGGTCGTCAAGGAAGAGCGCGGCAACAAGGGCGCGGCGCTGACCACCTACCTGTCGCTGGCCGGCCGCTACGGCGTCCTGATGCCCAACACCGCCCGCGGCGGCGGCATCAGCCGCAAGATCACCACCATCACCGACCGCAAGCGCCTCAAGGGCGTGGTCCAGAGCCTGGACGTCCCCCACGGCATGGGCCTGATCGTGCGCACCGCCGGCGCCAAGCGCACCAAGGCCGAGATCAAGCGCGACTACGAATACCTGCTGCGGCTGTGGGAAAACATCCGCGAGAAGACCCTGCATTCCATCGCCCCCTCCCTGATCTACGAGGAGGAAGACCTCGTGAAGCGGGCGATCCGCGACCTCTACGACAAGGATATCGAAGGGGTCTGGGTCGACGGCGAGGCGGGTTTCCGCGAAGCGCGCGACTTCATGCGCATGCTGATGCCGTCGCAGGCCAAGAAGGTCATGCTGCACAGCGAGCCGACGCCGCTGTTCGTGAAGAACCGGGTCGAGGACCACCTCTCGCAGATCTATTCGCCCGTGGTGCCGCTGCGGTCCGGCGGCTACCTGGTGATCAACCAGACCGAGGCCCTGGTGGCCGTCGACGTCAACTCCGGCCGGGCGACGCGCGAGCGCAACGTCGAGGCCACGGCGATCAAGACCAATATGGAAGCCGCCGAGGAGGCCGCGCGCCAGCTGCGCCTGCGCGACCTCGCCGGCCTGGTGGTCATCGACTTCATCGACATGGACGAGGCGAAGAACAATCGCGCCGTCGAGAAGAAGCTGAAGGACTGCCTGAAGGACGACCGCGCCCGCATCCAGATGGGCAAGATCAGTCCCTTCGGCCTGATGGAGATCAGCCGCCAGCGCCGCCGCTCCGGCGTGCTGGAGGGCACCACCCACGTCTGCGAGCACTGCAACGGCACCGGCCGCGTCCGTTCGGTGGAATCGAGCGCCCTGGCGGCCCTGCGCGCCCTGGAGATCGAGGCCCTGAAGGGCGGCGGCGAGGCGACCCTGAAGGTGCCGCGCGCCGTCGGCCTCTATATCCTCAACGAGAAGCGCCAGCACCTGGCGCGCCTGCACCAGGCGTTCGGCCTGTTCGTCACGGTCGTCATCGATGACGCCATGGCGCACGCCGAACATTCCATCGAGCAGACCGCCAGCGAGACCCGGCCCGATCACGCCGCGGCCCTGCAGGCCCCTGCCCCGGCCCTGGCCGTGGAGGATGACTACGACGACAGCCTGGTCGAGGACGACGAGGAAGACGAGGACGAGGAAATCTCCGTCGAGGCCGGCGAAGACATCGAGGATGTCGACGACGACGCGCCGCGATATCGCGCCGAGGCCAGCCCCCGCGCCGACGGCGAGAAAGAGACCTCGGAAGGCGGCCGTGGCCGCCGCCGCCGCCGTCGCGGGCGCCGCGACGAGCCGCGCGATCCCGCTGCGCCGCGCCCGGTGGAAGCTGTCGCCCGTGTCGAAGGCGAGGACGAAGCCTC